>ERZ779982.256-NODE-256-length-32489-cov-2.728495_pt1 | contig 32489 bp, 53 predicted proteins | sample MGYA00511936_ERZ779982 | MGnify/ENA primary metagenome ERZ779982 (study PRJEB29588, sample SAMEA2146682) | human gut metagenome | biome: human gut; feature: human-associated habitat; material: faeces | place: Denmark | collected 2008/2010 ... | reverse complement strand
CGTTTCATCCAAATTGCCGCGGCTGCACATGCCCTTACTTCGATGATGAATTTGACAGTGTGGGAGAGCGTGCCGCCAGGGGCGAGGATGGCGAGACCTACTATGTGCCAGCAGATACGACGTATGGGGAGTGGAAAAAATCGTTTGTGGAAGGTGACACAGAAGCAAGGGATAGGCTTGGGCTGATTACAAATAATAACAGAAAAGATCCGAAATATTATGATTTTGAAGGAAAGGATCTTGAAACAGTTGAACAGGAATTAAGTCAGAATGATTATGAAACAGCCGTTATATTTGATGATGGAAAAGCAATCAGTTGTCAATTAGGCAGCGAAGACACTATAAAATTTACTAAGCATCAGTTAAAATTGATGAGGGGAAAGGATGTTACACATAATCATCCATTGAGCACACCACCATCACCGGAAGATTTGTATCTGCTAGTTGATCATAAAGCTAAGAGCTTTAGAACTTGTGGGAAAAACGGTACATATGTGTTAGAATATAATGAAAATATACAGCAACTTCCAACAAGTGATAAATTTAGTGATGATTATAACCGGCTGTTATATCAGTTAAAACCTAAAATAATCGAGCAATATTATAACGGACATAATGAACAGGAAGTACTTGTGAAACTGGGCGAAGAAATTTGGAATGAATTATACAAATTATATGGAGTAAAGCCTAGATTCGAGAGGAGATGAATCGAATGTCGCGAGAAATAGATAGATATCAATTGAAATCTTTATTTCCCATTTGCCAAGACTGTAATAAAATTAAATTTGATGGAATTCCGTATTCGTGTAAAGCATATCCAAAGAAAAACGGAATACCGCCGGAAATCTGGAACGGTAAGGTTAAAAAATGTGACCATTATGAACCAAAAACCTAGGGTATAGTGTGAAGCCAATATTTGAAAGGTAGTAACTGTCATGAGCAAATATAAACCATATGAAATAGATAGATATAAGTTGAATATATTTTGTGTATGTTTGAATTGCAGTAAATACAGAGGCTCAAGAAATGACTTCTCAAAATATTGCGATGCTTATCCTAAAAATCTACCATCCGAAATATGGAATGGGGAAAATGCAAAATGTCCGTATTTTGAAGAAAAACAGAGGTAATAAAATGAAAACACTGATAAAAACATTGGATATCCAAAATGCATCGCTAACCGTGATCACTGCGGGCAGACGATTTCCGCTTGCACAATTTGCCGGGAAAATAGAGATCACAGAGCACCAGAGTATGACACCTGTCCTTGGGAGAAGATGCAAAGGTGAAAAGAAAATCTATGCATCCTTTATTTTATGCCAGAATATTGAGTATCAGTCAGATGATACATTTAATACCGGAAAAGTATATGAAGCAGTCGGAGATGTGCAGGGAGAGCAGTCTTGTGAAAGATTGATCTTCTCAGGACTTCGTTTTGAAGATATGGATCCGTTGGAAGGAACAGTAACACTTGAAGTGACTGATTTGGAACTGATCCGAAAAATGATAGAAATGTAAAATTGAAAGTTACCACCAGTCAGAAATGATATGGTGGTATTTTTATACCCAAAATCAATAATAACAGGGCAACCGGAAATCTATGAACCGAACAGCGCAGAGGTGACGCTAAGTAAGTTCCTCCGGCAGTCCTGTTTTTATATTGTCCGAAAGCCTTATGACGTTTAAACTGCGGCAATTTGCCCTTATGCATGGCATCAAAACTGCATACTGCTGTGGAGACACCACGCTTAAAAACGGTGCAGGAAAGGAAACTATGGAATTTTTAAAAGACATTTTAGGCGAAGACCTCTATAAGCAGGTGGCAGATGCTGTCAATGCTCATAACGGAAAGCCGGAGAATAAGGAGAAGCAGGTGAAGATCGCAGACCTTGGATCTGGTCAGTATGTTGACAAAGGCAAGTATGATACCGCCGTGGCAGAAAAAGAGAATCTTGCCGGTCAGATCAAAACGCTTAATACTACGATCGGGGATCTGAAAAAGAACAATGCAGACAATGAGACATTACAGAACACCATTGCGGATCTGCAGACGAAGTTAAAAGATCAGCAGACAGCCAATGACCAGATCTCAAAGACCTATGCGCTGAAAGATTCCCTCACAAAGCAGGGCGTACTTGATCCGGATTATCTGATCTACAAAGCTGGTGGGCTTGACAAGTTCACATTTGACAAGGAAGGTAAACCGGTTGGTGTAGAGGATGCAGTAAAACCGTATAAGGAAGATAAGGCAATGGCGCATCTGTTCAAACAGGAACAGCAGAAACCACCATATCATCCACAGGGCGGTACCGGAGGAGCCGGAACTACAAATCCGTTCGCAAAAGAGACGTTCAATCTGACCAAGCAGGGTGAACTTTTAAAATCAAACCCGGAGCAGGCAAAAGCAATGGCCGCAGCTGCCGGAGTAACAATTTAGAAAGAGAGGTAACTATTTATGGCAATTACAAAAATTGCAGACGTGATCGTACCGGAACTGTTTAACCGGTATGTAATCAACAGAACAATGGAGTTGTCCGCGTTTTTCCAGTCGGGGATCGTGGTAAACAGCCCGGAATTTGATACGCTTGCATCCGAAGCGGCAAGAACACACAACATGCCGTTTTTTGAGGATTTACAGGGAGAATCCGAAGCAATCCTTGAAGACGTAAAAATGACACCGAAGAAAATTGGCTCCAACAAGGATGTATCTACAACCATCCTCCGTCAGAATATGTGGGGAGCAAGTAATCTTTCTGCAGCACTGGCAGGAGCAGATCCGATGAAAGCGATCGGTGATCTGGTAGCTGGTTACTGGGCGAGAGATATGCAGAAAGAGTTGATCGCGATCCTGTCCGGTGTGTTTGGAACCACTACTGCAGGAGATAGTGGAACACCGGCGGCAGAGACCAGAATGGCGGATCATATCCTTGATCTGACTATTGGAAAGACGGATGCCGCAAAGCAGATCAGTGCATCTGCATTTATCGATGCGTGCCAGCTTCTTGGTGATGCACAGGCGCAGTTATCCGGCGTAGCAATGCACTCTGCGACCAAGTCTTATCTGAAAAAACTGAACCTGATTGAGACCGAGCGTGATTCTACAGATGTTGAGTTTGACACCTACCAGGGCAGACGTGTGACCGTGGATGATGGTTGCCCGGTGGATGCTAAAAATGGTGTGTATACCACATATCTGTTTGGAAATGGAGCAATCGCATATGGAAATGGTTCTCCGGTCGGTCATGTAGCAACAGAGGTTGATCGTGACAAACAGACCGGTGGTGGTATTGATTATCTGATTAACCGTAGGGCGTTTATCCTGCATCCGAGAGGAATCGCATACACCGGAGCAAAGCGTGAACATGTGGAGACACCAACAAGAGCAGAGCTTGCAATGGCAGAGAACTGGAATCCGGTATACGAGCCAAAGCAGCTTAGAATCGTAGCGATCAAGCACAAGATCGGGTAACCTATGGAGCTGGCAAAGTTAAAGGCACTCCTTGGAATTGAGGATGATTCCAAGGATCCGGTGCTTGAATTTGTCATTGAGGATGTGGAGGAAACCATCAAGAACTATTGCCATGTGGAGGAAATGCCGGCAGGACTGGTGAACACCGGCTACCGCATGGCGACGGATCTGTACCGGAATGAGAATATCGGGAGCGAGACGGGAGCCATTGGTTCGGTTTCCTCTATTTCCGAGGGTGATACATCTACATCATTCCGGCAGTATGTGGATGATAATTTCAAGGACACAGTGCTGAAAAATTATAAGTCCTCATTGAACCGATACAGAAAGGTGGCATGGAAATGATCGCGGATGCAATCAAACAGGCGCAGGCACTTGCAAGGAAAGCGCAGGAAGCCACATACGATGGCAGATGCACCGTTATGGAGCGTCAGAAAGTAAAGGATCCCAAAACAAAGATTACCACGGAAAAAGATGCGGTGGTACTGGAAGATGAACCATGCCGACTGTCATATTCCAGCGTCAGTGCGGTGGATCAGACGGAATCGGCGGCAAAGACCGCACAGGTCACAAAGCTGTTTTTATCCCCGGATGTACAGATCAAACCGGGAGCCAAGATCACGGTGACACAGGCTGGCGCGGTACGAACTTTTGAATGCAGTGGTGTGGCAGCAGTCTATCCGACACATCAGGAAATCGTGCTGAAATTAGCGGAGAGGTATGCATAATGGCAAGAATGGGAAATTTTGACGCAAAAGGGATTGAAAAGTTTCAGAAACAGATGCAGAAATTGCAGGATCCAAATGCGTTTGTAGAAGCCTGCGCAAGAGAACTTGCGGCGCGGCTGCTTCGGTTGGTTGTTAAGCGTACGCCAGTAGGGGACTATCATAAGGAAGTGGTTGTGACCGCGAAGAGGGATTCAAAATATCATAAAAAAGGCGAGACATATACGAAGAAAGTTAATCCATCTGGGAAAAATGGTGGAACATTACGCAAAGGTTGGACAGGCGGGGAAAAAGCATCGGCAAAGGAATATGTGGATAGCTTGTCTATAAATCATTTCGGTGACACCTATGTGATTGAGATTGTAAACCCGGTCGAGTACGCCAGCTATGTTGAGTACGGACACAGAACCGCAAATCATAAAGGATGGGTAAAAGGACGATTTATGATGACGATATCCGAACAGGAATTGCAAGGCATGGCACCGGGGATCCTTGAAAAGAAGATTGAAAAGTATTTTGGAGATATCATGAAATGATAAATGAAATTATAGCGGCGATCGGCGTTGCCCTGGATGCGGAGTTCGGGAATGATTACGAAATTTATATGGAAGAGATCAAGCAGGACTTAAAAGAGCCCTGTTTTTTTGTGCAGTGCATCGACCCGACAACGAAGCTGTTCCGGGGAGAACGATATTTTCAGAGCAATCCATGCTGTATTCAGTATTTCCCGAAGTCAGAGGAAAAACAGAGGGAGTGTAATGAGGTTGCCGAGCGCATGACATGGTGTCTGGAGTATATCACAGTAGACGGTGATCCGATGCGCGGCACACAAATGCATGCAGAGGTAGTCGATGGTAATTTGAATTTCTTTGTAAATTATGATTGCTTCCTTTACCGGAAAAAGGTGCCGGGAGAAGCAATGGAGACAGTCGGTGTTGATCCGAGGGTGAAAGGATAGGTGATGATTGTGCCAAGAGCGGCAAGAAATCCGGCAAAAGCGGAAAAACCGAAACAGCCGGTGAAATATACCAAAGCGCAGATCTTAGCAGCGAAGAAATATAGAAACCGCAGGGATCTGCTCGGAGTGCTGCTGGTCGATGACCGGGAGTATGAATTGGAAGAAGTGGAACAGGTAATGAGTGAATTTTTGGAAGGAAAGGTGAACTAGAATGGCATTAGGTGGTGGAACATGGACATCACAGGATAAGGTACTGCCGGGATCCTACATCAATTTTGTAAGCGCGGACAAAGCGGGAATCACGCTGTCCGATCGTGGTGTATGCGCAATCCCGATGGAACTTGACTGGGGAAAAGACGGCGAAGTAATCAAAGTCAATGCAGAAGACGTAAGGAATGTTTCTTACCGTGTTTTCGGGCATGATTATACGGATGAGGAGATGCTGCCGATCCGCGAGGTATTCCGGCACGCAAAAACGCTGTATATCTACCGGCTGAACAGCGGCGAAAAAGCGGCGAACGATTATGCTACGGCAAATTGCAGTGGGGCGCGTGGCAATGAGCTGAAAATCGCAATTACCGCGAATGTAGACGAACCGAGCAAATTTGACGTGGTTACATATCTTGGCACAGTGAAGATGGACACGCAGACCGTGGAAAAGGCTGCGGATCTGAAAGCGAATGACTATGTTACGTTTAAGGGAAATGCGACACTGGAAGCAACTGCAGGCGTACCTCTTACAGGCGGAACCAATGGTGATGTCACCGGGGATACGCATCAGAAAGCATTGGATGCGCTGGAAGCGTACGCGTTTAACGCTCTTGGCTGTCCGTCATCGGATAACAAGGTAAAGGCACTGTATGTGGCTTACAGTAAGCGCATGCGGGATGAAGTCGGCGTTAAGTTCCAGACGATCGTATATGATACGGCGGCGGACTATATCGGCGTAATCAATCTGAAAAGCAAAGTCACAGGTGAGAAAGAACAGGATCTTGTATACTGGCTGACCGGTGCGGAAGCCGGATGCGCGGTGAACCGCTCCGTAACCAATATGAAATATGATGGTGAGTACATGGTGGATACGCCGTTGACACAGTACGAACTCAAAACGGCGGTCAAGAACGGTGAGCTGGTATTCCATAAGGTTGGTAATGAAATCCATGTATTGGAGGATATCAACTCTTTTGTGACACTGACCAGTGAAATGGGAGCTGATTTCCAGCTGAACCAGGTGATCCGGGTACTGGATCAGGTCGGTAATGACATTGCATCCATGTTTAATACAAAGTATCTCGGGAAGATCCAGAACGACAATTCCGGTCGCATCAGCTTCTGGAATGATGTAGTGTCTTTCTTTTCAAAGATGCAGGACATCGGTGCGATCGAGAATTTCGACAGCGGAGAAGTGGTTGTTGCCAATGGAGAGGATAAGCGATCTGTACTTGTGACAACCAACTGCCAGCCGGTGTGCGCGATGGAAAAGCTGTATATGACAGTTACCGTGGAATAAGAGAGAGGAGTGAAATAAAAAATGGGCAATGTAACCATGAAAGCAAAGGACACTCTTGCCGCTGCACTGGCGGAGTGTTTTGTTACGATCGGAGATCGCCGGTATAATTTCATGCAGGCGATCAACCTTGAAGCGAAATTTGAGAAAAACAAGACCGAGGTTCCAATCCTCGGCAAGACCGGAAAAGGAAATAAGGCAACCGGCTGGAAAGGAACCGGTTCCTGTACGGCACATTACAACACCAGTATTTTCCGACAGATGATGTTGGATTACAAAAATACCGGTGAGGATGTGTATTTCGATATCCAGATCACGAACGAAGATAAGACCAGTGGAGCCGGGCGGCAGACGATCATCTTAAAGGACTGCAATATCGATGGCGGCATTCTGGCGAAATTTGATGCTGACGCGGATTATCTGGATGAAGATATGGACTTTACCTTTGAAGATTTTGAGATGCCGGAAGCATTCTCGAATCTGGAAGGATTTCTGACGAATTAGGAGCAAGAAGCCGCATGACAATCGTTTCTGAATAGTGTATAATACCTATATTAAATGAAGGGAGCGATAGAGCATGGGGTTATTTAGAAAAAAAGAAAAGATACCGGATGGAATACGGGTTGTGTACTACGAAGGTGAGCTGCCTGGCTTCTCTTGCAATTATGCTTGTCAATTATTGTTGACAAATGATGAGTTATACATTACAAAGATCAAACCGTATGTTGAGGTGCGGCTGGCGAGGGAAAGAATATTGTCTATGGATATATTGCCAGAGATTGAATATATGAAGAAATTCAAAGGTAATGCTCCAACACAAAGTAGCAATAAGGTATATTATGTGCTGAACTATTTGGATAAGATAGGGAACAAGAAGCACATGGATTTTTGGGGAACAACATTTGAAGATCATAAAATGAGAAGATTGCAACAGGAGCTGCTTAGTGATAGCCAGTCGCATACATATGAAATATAATACTGTTGATTTAGAGAGCTTAGAAATAGGCTCTCTTTTTTATGCACAAATATGAGAGGAGAAAATAAAATGTCAAATTTTACAAGATTCATGAAACAGAACAAGAAAGTAAGAGCAAACGAGAAGTATGCACCGACAAAAAGCTTGACGGATGAAAAAGGAGATCCGTTGGAATTTGAATTCCGTCACATTACATCAAAAGAAAATGAAGATCTGCGGGATTCCTGCACAGTAGATGTTCCGGTAAAAGGAAAACCAAACATGTTTCGTCCGAGATTTAACCCATCTAGTTACATGACGAAACTGGTTGCTGCTTCCATTGTGGTACCGGATCTTTACAACAAGGAGTTGCAGGATTCTTACGGCGTTATGTCACCGGAAGACTTGCTTCTTGCACTGGTAGATGATCCTGGAGAATACAACGCATTGGAAGAGTGGGTGCAGAAATTCCAGGGATTTGACAAGACACTGGACGATAAGGTGGAAGAGGTAAAAAACTAATTGAGGAAGGGGATAGCGAGTTTAACTATGCTCACTATGCCCTTCAAAAATTACATATTCTTCCGTCTGTATTTGCCGCAATGGATGAGCAGGAAAAAGCGTTCTTGATAGCATCTATACAGGTTAGGATCGAAAAGGAAAAAGAGGAAGCAAAGAAAGTCAAGGCAAAAGCAAGAAAGAAAGGCAGGTGATGGCATGGCGTCAATTATGACCGCAATAGAATTACAGGATCGATTTAGCAGTGTATTGTATGGAGTAATTGATACAGTAAACATCGCGATCAGTTCTATGTATGATATGTCAGAAGCAATGAATACAGGAATTGACACATCGGCATTACAGGCGGCACAGGACAGGATTGTTCAAACAACAGCGGCTCTCGACAGAATGAATGCAGCGATGGAAGAACCAAACGGATCACTTCCTATTGGACAGGAAATGGAAGAGGTGCATCAGCAGATAAACAATAATATAGAAGCACAAAATCGGTTCAATGACACAATAGCAGATTGCCATTCCAAAGTGGTGCAGGTAGACAGTGGATTTAAAGGATGGGAAAAGGCTATTGTTGTAGCCAATAATGCTCTTGGCTTGGTAAAAAACGTGCTTGGCGATGCGGGCGTTATGGATATGAGTGGAGCCTTTGGACGAATCGATACGATGAACCGCTTTCAAAAAACGATAACGACCATGACCGGGGATGCCGGGCTGGCAGAAGCTGCGCTGGCAAAGCTGAAAGATGTAACGGTTGGAACTGCATATGGATTGGATGTTGCAAGTAAAGCAACACAGGGATTTATCACGCGTGGAATGTCCCTCGGAGCGGCAACGGAGCAGGTCCGTATCTGGGCGGATGCCGTCAGCTTTTATGGAGAGGGAACGAATGAGCAGCTTGAAAGCGTTGTGGATGCGATCGGTAAGATGTATTCGAAAGGAACGGTTGAAGCCGATCAATTAAGCCGTTTATTTGATGCCGGAATTGGAGCGGCGGAGATTTATGCCAATGCGGTAGGAGAATCTGTTAGTCAAGTACAGGATGATTTAAGTGATGGAACAATATCTGCCGCACAATTCTTGACAGTGGTCAGTCAGGCAATGGATGCTGGCGTATCGAGTGGAGCGGCAAAGACTGCAGGTGATACCTGGGCAACTACATTTGCCAATGTCGGAGCTGCAATAAACCGTGGTTGGGTCGAGATCATAGAAAATCTGGATGCGGCATTGGCTTCGCACGGCCTTCCGAGCACAATGGAAATGGTTCAGATGTTCGGGCAGACAGTAGAGAATACGTTAGATGCGGTTGCTGGCTGCATGGAGGAGGTGGTGGATCTCGCCATGAACATAGAGAGTGCAATGTCAGAAGCGGGAAGTTTTATATCGGATAATTGGGGGATAATAGAGCCTATTATTATCGGGATTGCGACAGCATGGTTACTTTTTAATGGAGCGTTGACAGCATATAATATTATTCAAGCGATTTCTAATGCATTAGCGGCTATAAGCGCAGCACGCTCTGCCATTGGTTCAGGCCTTACACTGGCACAAGCAGCAGCAACTACAACTGCAACAGGTGCGCAAGTAGGATTGAATGCAGCCATGTTGGCTAGTCCGCTTCCGTGGATTATATTGCTTATTAGTGCTTTAGTAGTAGTAATAGTGCTGGTGTGTGCGCATATTGCAAAGATGGGTGGCACGGCACAAACAGCGTTTGGAGTATTTTGTGGGGCTGTTAATGTCGGTTTACAATATTTTAAAAATTTTGGATTGGCAATAGCAGATGTGGTGTTGGCAATTTGGAATTCGATTACGGCGATAGCAGGAAATATACCGATTGCATTTCATAATGCATTAGCGGAAGCAAAATCATATTTTTATGGCTTTGAATATGTTGTTGTCAGTATCATAGCAGCCATTGGTGATGCATTAAACAAATTGCCTTTTGTAAGTTTTGATACAAGTGGATTATGGTCTGCGGCAAATGGTTATGCTGCTAAGGCTATGCAAGCAGCAAACAGTAAGCAGGAATATAATAGTATTTCAGATGCCTGGAATGAAGGGAAAAATACATTTGAGGTATTTCAGGATGGATGGGTTCAGGAAGCATATAATAAGGGAGCAAACTGGGGAGATGGAATTTCTGATAAAGTATCGGATAAGATTTCTGGTCTGAAAGATTTCTTCAATCCAAGTGACGGACTTCCAGACAAAGACGATCATCAAAAAGATTATTCATCCATCCTTGGGGATTCCAGTCTTGGCAATATTGCCGGAAACACTGGCGACATCGCGGGAAATACTGGATCATTGGATGATATTGCAGGGAACACCGGAAACACAGCCGAGGATACCGCAAGAATCGCGGATGCGGTAGACATTACAGATGATGATCTGAAGTATCTGCGTGACATTGCGGAGCGGGACATCATCGACCGGACCGTATTTACCAAAGTCGAGGTCAACATGGGCGGCGTAACGAATCAGGTAAACAATATGTCAGATCTGGACGACATTGCAGACCGGCTCAACGGTGTATTGCAGGAACAGATCATGATATCAGCGGAGGGATAGGATGTATAACATTTTTTTGGATCAATTATTGCTTCCGGTGACGCCGGAAGAGATGAAGATCAAGCACAATGGCAGAAATGATACGATTACGCTGATTAATGACGGCGAGGTAAACATATTAAAGACAGGCGGGTTGAAAGAAGTCTCTTTCAACTGCCTGCTCCCAAATGTCAGATACCCATTTGCCATGTACCTGGATGCGTTTCATCCGGCATCTTATTATCTGGATTACTTCAAGGCATACATGGAAAACAAGCAGCCGTTCAATTTTATCGTAACGCGTATGTTTCCAACCGGCAAAATGATAAGTTACACGATCATGCGGTGTGTGATGGAAGATATCACGGAAAAAGAATCTGCGGATAATGGGTTTGATACCACGGCAGAAATAAAGATCAAGGAGTTTAAGCCGCACTGCACGAAACTGTATTCGCTTACGGATGACGGAAAGGTAGTGCCTTATGGATCCACCAGAGAGCATAAACCGAGAAGTGGTGGGAACCTGTCATATACGGTGCAGGAAGGTGATACGCTTTGGAAGATTGCACAGTTTTTTTACGGATCCGGAGCGGAGTATGACAAGATCATGAATGCCAACAACATAACAAAAAATCCCGATCATGCCATATGGCCGGGAATGGTGCTCACAATTCCGTAGGAGGTGAAAGGTGTACACGCTTGAAATTTTAAACCGGGGGACGATCTTTGCCCCCCAGGTAAAGGAAGGTATCAAATGGGAAACGGTGCGGAAGGGATCTCCAGGAAAGTTGGAGTTTACGATTTACGCCGATGTGAATCTTGATATAGATGAGGGAAATCCGGTGCGGTTCCGGGTCTTTGAAAACAAGGTGTGGAATGATGTGTTTTATGGATACATCTTTAAAATGTCTCATCAGAAAAATGAAGAAATGAAAGTCACCTGTTATGACCAGCTGCGGTATTTTAAAAACAAGGACACTTATTCATACAGCGGGATCACGGCGGGGCGGCTTTTGCAACGCATCTGTGATGATTTCCGGCTGAGCTGCGGCAGGATCACAGATACCGGATATGTTATACCGCAACGGATAGAATCCAACAAAACGCTGTTTGATATTATGCAGAATGCGCTTGATCTGACGATGATGAACACGAGACAGGTATATGTGCTGTATGATGATTACGGCAAGATTTGCCTGCAGAATATCGCGGACAGAAAAATGAATCTGATACTGGATGCGGAAACCGGGGAAAATTACGAGTATTCGACATCTATTGACGGAGATACCTATAATCAGGTGAAATTGACCTATGATAATAAGGACACCGGGAAACGTGAAATATACATGACGAAGGATTCTTCTCACATCAACGAATGGGGCGTGTTACAGTATTACGACACTCTAAACGATGGGGAGAACGGCGCAAGCAAAGCGGAAGCACTGCTGAAATATTACAACAAGGTTTCCAGAAACTTTCAGGTGAAAGACGCGTTCGGCGATGTGCGGATACGCGCCGGAACTTATCCGCTGGTCATGTTTTCCGTGAGCAATTACTGGCTGCACAATTTTATGATGGTGGAAAAAGCAACACATACTTTTAACGAGGAAGAACATACAATGACACTCACGCTGTCCGGCGGTGAGTTTACAGAATAGAGGTGATATTTTGGATGCACAACTGATTGACAGTATTAAGACGATCGCAAAAAACTGTATTGAGGAATCTGATCCGTGTACATTTTTGTTTGGGACGGTGGAATCAGCGGCACCGTTAAAAATCCGTATTGATGATAAGCTGGTGCTGGATGGGAGCACGCTTGTGATCCCGAGATATCTTACGGATCATGAACAGGAGATTGAAGCAGAGTTTGACACCGAGACCGCGGGAAGTCCGGCACATGAGCATTCGGTAAAACTGGAAAAGAAAAAAATAAAGATCAAGAATGCTTTACAGTCCGGAGAAAAGGTGATTATGGTGCGGCAGCAGGGCGGTCAGAAATACATGGTACTTGACCGATGTGAGGAGGGATAGTGTGATACCGGGTAATCAGTTATCAAACATTGAATATGAGGATCAGCCCTCAAAAACATTTGCAATGCAGGTAGAGCGGCAGGCGGTAAAAGGGAATTGTGATGGGATCCCCGCGGTAAAACAGGCGATCTTCCTTATCTTAAATGTAGAACGGTACCAATGCCCGCTTGTGTCATGGAATTATGGCATACAGCTGGCAGATCTGATCGGGATGCCGACATCATACTGTATTCCGGAACTGGAGCACCGGATTACAGATGCGCTGATGCAGGATGACCGGATCACAAAGGTGTATAATTTCACGTTTGATGTTCCACGGAAAGGCGTGATACACACTACCTTTTCGGTTGATTCGACCGCAGGCACGATCGATGTAGAGAAAGAGGTGACGGTATAGATTGTTTGAGGATAAGACATATGAAAATCTCATGAAAGAGAAACTTGCGCAGGTTAAATCCACGATAGATAAGCGCGAGGGAAGCTTGATTCATTTTGCGTGTGGAGCTAACAGCGCGGAAGCGGCACAGATGTATATTACATTGGAGTGGATGTTTCGGCAGATGTTCGGAGATACGGCGGATCGTGAGTATCTTGCAAAGATTGCGTATGATACCCGCGGGTTAATCCCCGAAGCTGCGACACATGCGGTGTTAAAAGGGAAATTTAATATTGAAGTCAAAAGTGGAATCCGTTTCAGTTTGGAAGATCTGAACTACTATGTGTCAGATTTTATCGAGCAGAAAGACGGATTTTTTTATTACCAGATGATCTGCGAGACGTTGGGCGAAGCCGGAAACCGGAATTTCGGGGATATGATCCCGATTGATTATGTTCCGGGGCTTACAACCTGTGAACTGACCGAAGTGCTGATTCCGGGTGAGGACGAGGAAGACACTGAAGTATTTCGGCAAAGATGGAGAGACAGTTTTAATGCGGCAGCATTTGGCGGCAACCGGGCGGACTACCGGGAGAAGATCAAGGCGATTGATGGTGTTGGTGGTGTGAAGTGTTACCGTGCGACCAATGCGGCGGGGGAAAAGGTCGGCGGGCATGTGCGCTGCGTTGTGATCGCATCGGACTATTCCGAGCCATCAACAGTCCTGATCGATAACATCCAGACGATCATCGATCCAGAGCAGAATCATGCCGAGGGAGATGGCCTTGCGCCGATCGGTCATATTGTTACGATTGCCGGCGCTGCGGGTGTAAAAATAAACGTAGTAACGACCATTACATTTGATACCGGATATACGTTTGCAGATATCAAGAGCCGGATCGAAACGGCAGTTGAAACATATCTGCTGTCCCTGCGGCGTGACTGGGAGAAGAGTGTGGCGGGTCTGGTAGTCAGAATCAAGCAGATTGAAGCGGCATTATTGGATGTGGAAGGAATTCTGGATGTCGCAGATACGAAATTAAACGGGAAAGCCGAGAATATACAGCTTGGTGTCGATGAGATTCCATTAAGGGGGGAGATCAGTGGATAGACAGTTGCTTGATTATCTCCCGGAGATCCTGAAAACCTATGCGGAGTTTCGGGAACTGGCAAGGGTAGAGCAACCTGCGGTAGCGGAGCTGTGGGATGCCATAGATGATCTGTTTGGCGAAGCGTTCATTACAGATGAGAGTGCTGCCGGTGCTTCCCGGTGGGAGAAGATATTGGAGATTACACCGTTTGATACGGATACGATCGAGTTTCGGAATTTCCGCATCCGCGCAAGACTGCTTGAAGATAAGCCGTATACCTATCGGACTTTGTGCAAACAGCTGGCGGCACTCTGCGGATCAGACGGGTATACCATAAAACTGGATCACGATGCCTATACACTGACTGTTCGTGTGGCACTGAAATCCAAGCAGTTCCGAAATGAAGCGGAGCAGATGCTGGAACGTGTTGTGCCGCTCAATCTGATCCTTGATGTAGATCTTATGTATAATACGCATGGGATCATAAAAGGTACTGGGTTGACGCGCGGACAGCTTGCAAAGTATACGCACAAAGAATTACGGGAAGAGCCGTTTTAAAAGAAAGAGGTGATACGTTGGAAACAACAAAGAATTGCAGCTTGAAAAAGCCGGGGCAGAACGATTTTTACGATGTGCAGGATTTTGATGACAACATGGAGACCATTGACGAGCATATTGGAGCTCTGGAATCTCCGGTTTACGAAGAATCAAAGGAATTGGAAGAACTGAAAAGCGGGGAACCATATCTATCGGCGTTTGGCAAGATTAAGAAAGCCGTAGGCGCATTGATCGCGCATATCGGTGACAAAGATAATCCGCATGGTGTTACGCTTGCACAGCTTGGCGCGGCGGCGGCGAATAGTCTTGCAGAACACATTCAGGATAAGAAGAACCCGCACGGCGTAACAAAAGCACAGGTTGGGCTTGGAAACTGTGACAATACGGCAGATGTGGACAAGTCGGTAAAATATGCTAAGACGGCGGGAAGCGCTGTCGATCAGACAGCAAGAAATGCTGCAACGTCAGCAAATACAAATGCGAATAATAGATTGGCGAAATCAGGAGATACCATGAATGGCGTATTGAATATGAACGGACATAATATCATGTATCCATCGCGTATACAGGGACCGGATGGAAAACCAATCGTAGTCGCATCAGGAGATGGAAATAACAATAACACCTATGTGGACTTGCTTGGGTCAAGAGTGCAGTGCAGAAATACGAACGGAACAGCATGGATTCCTGTCCAGGGATATTCATTTACCAATCCATCGTCTCGATTGATAAAAGAGAATATCCGGGACATGACCGAGGATGAAGCCAGAAAGATCCTTGATGTTCGGATCGTGGACTATGATTATAAAAAAGCGTTCGGTGGTCGGAAAGGGCAGGAAGGTGTGATCGCAGAGGAGCTCTTGGAGCTTTTTCCGCACGCAGTGACGGTACCGGATGGATATGACGAAACGAACTTTGACGAATCAAAAGGATTGGAAAATCAGATCATGAGTGTTGACTACGCAAAGCTGGTAAGCCCGCTTATTAAGCTGGTACAGATGCAGCAGTCACAGATTGATATATTACAGACAAGGGTATCAGCCCTTGAGAAAGGAGCACTGAAATGAACCATATTATTTTAGTAGACGGAACAATGCTGAATACTTCACAGGAAAGCGGCAGTACATTTCGTATTCCGTTGGAGGGCAGGGACGCATTTAAGGATCTGTTGAGCAAGATCACGGATGAAAATGTGCAGACCATCCAGATTGTTACAGAAGAGGATGTTGTGGTTGAGAGACAGAGCAACCTCACGCTTTCCAGATTATCACTGGAGCAGGCAGAGCAGGCAGATGATGGAGGAACGTACACGGCGGTACTGGAATGCAGACCGGCGGACAAAACAGCACAGCGTCTTGCCGATCAGCAGACTAGTATCGATGATTTGGCAACAGCGGTCGCAGGGCTGTTGTACGGAGAGGATGGTGAGACAGAATGACAGCAAGCGTAAAACGCATTATGCTCAAAGCAATCCGTGCAAGATTAAGCCAGGGCGAAGATCTGAAGACAATCTTGGACAGTTATCCGAAATTGCCTTATGCGGATAAAAAGGAACTGAAAAAAGAGTTAAGTGAATAAAGATGCATAGAAACCGCGGGAGAAATCTCTGCGGTATTTTTATGCGGAAAGGAATCATATGCCATTAAGTGAAGAGTACATCAAAAAACAGTTTGAAACGACAGAGGATCGGCTTAACGATCATGCGGAGCGTCTCCGGACGATGGAAAAGGGCGTAGCGGTGACGGATGCAAGGGTAGACACCCTTTGCGCATCGCTGGAAAAGCAGACAAAATCCATCAATGCGCTGATCGGCACATTTGCCACGGCACTGGTGGGATTTTTTATCTACGCAGTGGAAGTTGGCGTATTTAAGTAAGTAGGAACTGAATATTTTATAGAAAGGTTAAAAAGGTGAAGAGTATGTTTAAGAATTGTGTTTTAAAACCGAGTGTAAGTACAAAGGAGTGGTTCAAGAGAGCGGGGATCCGCGCAGTAAAGACTATGGCACAGACAGCAGGCGGTATGCTTGTGATTGGTGCTTTTAACGAAACTGCATGGAGCATTTTGATCCAGACAACGATTGTAACCGGAATTGCATCTATGCTGACATCTATTGCGGGTCTGCCGGAATGCGAAGAGTGTAAGGAGGAGTAATCATGGCTCACAGAAAAATCAATGAAACGGGGATTGCACTTATTAAACGCTTTGAAGGCTGTCGTTTGACAGCCTACAAATGCTCTGCAGGTGTATGGACCATCGGGTATGGTCATACATCTGGCGTACATAGTGGACAGGCTATTACACAGGCGCAGGCGGATGCATTGCTGCGGCAGGATCTGGAAAAATTTGAGCGGTATGTCAACAGTACTGCATATGTGCCGATCACTGCGCAACTTAATGAGAATCAGTTCGCGGCACTGGTTAGCTTTGCTTTTAATTGCGGACAGGGCAACCTCAAGAGATTATGCGCGGGCAGAAATACAGTACAGATCGCGGCGGCAATGCCACAGTATTGTAAAGCGGCAGGAAGAAAGTTGCCGGGACTGGTGCAGCGTAGAGCGGCAGAGGTGGCGTTGTTTAATGCGCCAGTTACTACTGCATCTACAAATCAGCCGGCAGTCAAAGCGGCGGAGGTGCAGCATGTTCAGCCGAACTATCAGCCTGGACAGGCTTACTTCGTACATGTGGACAATCTGCGCATCCGATCAACACCGAGTACACAGGGAAAGATCATTGGAAAGATCGGGAACCGCGCGGTATGCAACAAGGCAACGACCAGAGATAGTAAGGGGCAGATCTGGATGAATATCTCTGGATCAGCAAAAGAAGAGTGGATCTGCGCCGACACGGGTGTAAAGAGTTTTGTGTATTAGAGATAGGACAAGCCGTGGCACTTACCCCGCCACGGCTTTTTGCGTTGAAACAAAAGTTGGAAATATCAACTTTTATATAATTAAAAAATGCACAATTTGATAATTTTGACTTGACAAAATGATAATATTGAGTATTATAGATAGTGCAGTAGCCGGATACTATCTGTTAGGAGGAAAAACAATGGCAAGAAGTGTAACAAGTCGGATAGCAGAGTTGCTCTCTCAGAAAAAGATGACACAAAAGCAATTGGCTTGCAAAACTGGATTGACAGAATCGGCAATTTCTCATTATGTGAGGGGGGATCGCGTTCCTCGAGGCGTCAATTTAGTAAAAATTGCCAATGCACTGGAAACAACCACAGATTTTTTGCTTGGACAAGAAGAGGAAATCGATAAATGTGGAGAAATCGAAGCAGTTAAGGTAATGATTGCAAGAAATGCAGCTCAAATGTCTAAGAAAGAAAAAATGGAATTGATTAGTATTTTGATGTCTAGTAACTAGGAGGAATAATGTACTTAAAGAGTGAACAATATGAAGAAATAAAGCGAGTAGTAGTGGACACTTTTTTGCAATATGATATAAAGTGTGTTCCTATAAATGGGTTTGAGATGGCCGTAAAAATGGGACTTACAGTTGTACCATATTCTGCGTTGGATGCAATCCAACAGATGGCTGCACGAAAATTTAGTGAGGATGGTTTTTCTATTGAAAAGGAAAATGGTGAATGGATAATCTACTATAATGATTCGTGTAGAAGTTACAGAAGAATTAATCAAACAATTATGCATGAGATTGGGCATTACACGCTTGGTCATATTGAAGAAGGCGCGGAGGAGGAAGCAGAAGCAAATTTTTTTGCAAAGTATGCTCTTGCACCGCCGCCATTAGTACATACAATTCTTGAGACGGTAACACCAAAAAGTATTATGGAAGTATTTGATATAAGTAATGAGGCTGCAAATTATGCATACCAATATTATCAAATGTGGCTAGAACATGGCGGATATGACTATACAGAATATGAAGTAAAGATGCTAAAACTGTTTGAGGTAGCATAAGTTTTTTGGTTCGGATTGATGTATTGACATAATGTCTTTACATAGAAAAAACCAAGCACACAAGATGCTTGGCTGGTCGTTGAAAGTTTTTCAACAGTCAACTGACACTATAATTCTCTCTAGACAATTGGATTATAGCACTTTTGGAAACCTTTCGCAACCAGGAAAATGTGAAAGGAGAATGATATATGTATATTTTTCGTACATGGATTACAGATAAGAATGGTAACAAGATTTATGCCAGAGATTATGGTAAAAGAGCATTCAAAATCTGGGTGGACGATAAAGATAAAAAGAAAGCTTAGATTATAAAGCATGAAGGCTGTATTGTCAGTTGTGCAGTCCTTTCATAAAAGTATTTTTTATAGAAAGGATATAATAATATGGCAAAAACAAGATCAAGTAGTCATGGACTACAGAACAAAAAAATTGTAACCGTTCATTCTTACAAAAAGTCAGATGGGACTAAGGTAAGAGCATACAGAAGATCGACACCAAATTAGATGTGTGAGGTGAGAATATATGAGAAAATTTATCGAACACATTGAAAATGTTATGACATGGTGGATGCTGATAGTAAATGCTGTATTGTATAGCATGGTGTTCCTTATTTACAGAAAATGTATAGAAACAATTAATACCACAAATATTAATACAGATAATGCTTGGACGATTTTCTTTAATCATCCAGGAGAAACGGTTGGAGTATTTTTCTCTGGAGTATTTTTGAATTTGTTTGAAGTTTGGCTAGTCATAGTAGCTATTGCAAGTGTATTATGCTTAATTGTTGGCAACTATGATAAATCGGATTTGGCGATCGTAATAATGAATGGAGTATTGGCGATTACAGTATTAGTTTTAAATTTATTATTCGTAAAGATATACTGGGCGATACTCATTGTTCTGTTTATTATTATGGTAATAGCGTATGCACTTATGAGTTCAAATTAGAAATGTTTATTGAGCCTAGATTATCTGGGCTCTTTTTGATGCTTACTAAATATTAGAGATAGGACAAGCCGGAGGGAGAAATCCTTCCGGCTTTTTTGCGTTATAACAAAGCTATTAAATAAGAAGAAAGGCACACAACATAACGCTATGTTTTAATTGACATTTAGTATCCAATATAATAGAATATCAAAAGCGGATGTCCGCAAGATGTCCGCAAATAGCTTTGAAACCTAGTAAATTCGGTCATAGATTACTTGACTTTTAATCAAGTTGTCGGGGGTTCGACTCCCCCGTGTCTCATTCCGAAAAAGAAGCGGAAATCATTGAAAAATCAGTGGTTTCCGCTATTTTTGTGCTTTAGAAAAGTACGCCGGTTTGATTGAAATTAGATGTCCGCATCGTGTCCGCAAAGGTGTTTTTTGCACCCTATGTCCGCAAAGTGTCCGCAAAATCACATGGCCAGAATATCGTTTACAACAGCGGCAGCATCTTCTTTTTCATCCATGATGTGGTTATATACGTTCAATACCATCTTCTCGGTGTCTCCCATGAGCTGCGCGATCTTTTTTATACTGATCGCCGGGACTTTGTAGCATAGGTTCGTACAGTAGTTATGCCGGAAAATATGAGCAGTCAGATCGGAGATGACCGGGAAAGCATCCGTTCCGCCGGCAGCGCGGTTCATTTTCCTTACAATGGACTGCCACATCTTAACGTATGCAGAGTGTGTCATGTTGGATCCGTCTTTACAGGTGAAAAGGTATGTACCGGATAAGCGGGATATGTAACTTTTCAGATATGCGGCGGTTGTGTCCGGGATCGGCACAGTCCGGAATCCATTATCACTCTTTGGCATTTGTTTGATCTCCGAAGCGTTATTCGGGAAAATAAGCGTTTTTGTGATTGAAACGGAGTATTTGTCACCGTCCGATTTAAAATCGAATTTTGACAGTGCCAGGGCTTCTCCACGGCGTAGCCCGCATGAGTATATGATGTACACGAATGCTTTTTCCCTGTCTGTAAAGTCTGCTTTTGCAAGCGCGGTCTTTTCTTCTGGCGTGAGAGGGCGCTTTTCTTTCCTGGTGTACTTGGGGAGGTTTATATCGTCACAGATCTTATCGTACATTCCGGATCCGATATAGTTGTCAACAACCGCCATTTTCATAATCTGCTTAAAAGTGATCTCGATCTGCTGACAAGTGCGCGGTTTATCCAGTGCATTGTTGATCGCAAGCTGGAAGTGACTGTTGCGGATATCGGTCAGCCGGACACCTTCTAAAAATGACAGATGCGTATTTATTATGTTCTCATACATTTTCCTGGTATTCATTTCCCGCACGCCTTTTTTGACGCGCAGCCACTCTTTGGCGTAGTCAAGAAACATTACATCTGTGCTTTGGACGTATTGTCCGTTCTCAACCTCGTTTTTGAGCCGGTTCACCTGCTTCTCCAGATCGGCACTGGATTTCTTCGACACAAGACGTTTCCGGTGCTTGCTGCCGTCCGCATTGTAAGTTCCATCCCATATTTTGGTTTCCCACTCCCCGCGGGAGTTCATTGTGTACTTTGCTTTTGCCATTGTAGCATTCCTCCTTAAAAATGAGTATAAAAATAACAGCCAGCGTGGAACGGGTGTTCCGCTTGCATAGCTGCTCCGAGAATGATACAATATGCTTGCTTAGGGCTTTCGTATCATTCGAGAGCATGCCGCCTTGCTGAAAAGTGGGGCGGTTTTTTATTAAAAGAATTAGATGTTATCTTATTTTAATTTCTAAGGAATCTTTTCCTGCCTGGATCGTTAAAATAAGTTCATCTGCTGAATCAGCAACAGAATCCGGTATTTCAAAGGCAATACGTCCGCTTTTGGATGATAAAGGATTGACAGAGGTATCATGCATTTCCTGGGAATATCCCAATAAGTTTGTTGACGAATATTCATAAGATCCCTGATATACTACTTTGGCGGAAATGGCACTGCTTAAACCTACACTTGGAAGAAAGGTGTCAGCAGATGTGCCGTTGTTTGTTACAGTGAGGTCAATCATTAAATATTTGTTTCCATCATCGGCAGTAAATCCATAATAATCATTTTCTTCAACGGTATCTACAATTTCAGCATTTGTTGCGATCACAGCCCAGTCTCCAATAGCACATTCTTCGTTGAGTGCATGAATAGCGGTTGATGCGTCGGCTACAGACTGCTGATCGTCGGAGGTTGAACTTTCTGTGGTGGAAGGGGATTCAGTGGTCTGTTCAGGTGTAGTTTGATCTGTAGTGGTCGTGGTATTTGTTTGGGAGGAAGAAGCGTTTTCTCCACAGCCGGCTAATGTTAATGTAGTGAGTAGCAATAGAGTAATAATTTTCTTTTTCATAAGTATATCCCTCTCTTTTTTATTCTTAATGCCATAAAGGGCATCGCTTTTTCGTTTAAAGTCTCTTATTTTCCAAAGAACCTGCAACTTTGATTAAATAGTGCACCCGTTTTGAAGTTTAGTTGTTGTTTTTCTTTTTTATAAGGCAGATCAATGCTAAAATTGCGCAAATTAAGCACCATGCTGACCAGATAATCAAATCACCATAACTGCCTGCTAACGTGAAGCCGAAAAGAGCACCAAGTCCGTAGAGGATGATAAGAGCAATGTTACCACCCTTTCCGCCCTTTCGTGTTGCGATCGAAACAATTCCACCGGACAAAAGCATAATTGCAACAATAACACCAGCAGAGCCGCCGACTTCGCCATTTGCTTCTAATGTGTTTGATATTCCGGCTGCGCATGACTGCAAACCAACGATGAAAAATAAAACGATTGATAAAATCCCCGATACAAGTTTCCAAGTTTTCATAAATAAATCCTCCTGATTTTACTGCGAACCGGGTGCAAATTCGCAATGTTAATAGCATATTAATCATATCATATAATAAATAGAGGAAAAATCGTAAAAAATCGACTTTTTTCAACTGCTTTAGTTAAACACGTTTCAGTACCCCCAAAGGATTGAAATATATCAGGTATTTTTCATAAGTAGTGCAGAGACCATACTTTGATTCATAATGGGAAAGAGCATCAATTAAGAATTCTTCTGTGACGTCAAGATACTCTGCAATCTCATACCGGTTACGGCATCCAGCGTTGTATGCCTTGACGATGCCGGAAAGCCCGATCATTTTGTCGTAGGCGACGATACGCGCTTTCATTTCCTGCTTACGGTTTTCAGCGGAAGCCTGACTTAATATGCTGCCGGCAGTGGTATAGTGGTGTCCGAGTTCTTCTGCAAGTACACACGCTTTTTCTGTTGTAGTCAATTTGCGGTCGATGGCGATCCTGTGTCCTTTGATTCTCCCTTTGCTTACAGGGAGATTTTTTTCTTTCGTAACGAGTTTGTTATTGTCTGCTTCAAGCAGCAATTCTTCATATGTCAAATTTATCACCCGTTCTCATAATATCATATGTAGTGTCCAATAAGTGGGACATTGCTATGGTGTGTTTTCAAAGTTTTCATCATCCATAATATTTTCTTCAATTTCTTTTAAGTCGTCTGGAGCAGCGTCATAATTATCTGCATGAGCGGCATTGACTTCGTAATCAGAAGATTCATTAACCGTCATAGAAACAATGTTATCCGCTTTCTTCTTTTCTTCATCAGAGCGTTCATATTCCTTTTCCAGTGTGAAGTCTACCATTTCTTTGCCGTGCTCGTCGAGGGCATTATATCTTTTTAACAATTCCATTTCAGATGGCTTAATGTGAAAATTCTTACCTGGAACTTTTATTCCATATGCCTCTTCCATTAAAGAGACAAAATCTAACTCGTATAATTCACACAGTGCTAAAAAAGTGTCCATATCTGGCTCTGTCACACCGTTTTCATAATTACTTAATGTAGTATTTTTTATGCCAGTCTTTTTTGACACATCACTTTGCTTTAAGCCCTTGTCTAAACGTCCTTTTTTCAATTGAGATACTAGGTATTCATTCATGGCTTTTTCCTCCCTTATTGGATTGGTTTCATTATATTACGAAATTTTGGAATTGTAAAATAAAATTTCAAAAAAGTTAAAATTTGTTATTGACATTCCATGATAAATGGAATATAGTTTAATCATTCCAGAAAACATGAAATAGAGGTGAGAAAACAAAAATGGTTTTAGATTTTATGGAATTGAAAGACTTCATTGATAAGTCTGGATTAAAGCAAAAAGCAATCGCTGAAAAGTCCGGCGTGCCAGAAGTTCAGTTATGCTTAATCCTTCAAGGAAAAAGAAAATGTGAGGTGGGAGAGTATGCAAGTATCTGTGATGCTTTGGGCGTTAAAGTTGACAGATTTATCAGAAAAAAACCCCGTATGCCGGACAAAACAAAAGTATGAGAGGAGAGTGAGAATATGTGGATTTCAAAGAAAAAATGGAAATCACTTGAAGAAAGAACCGCTGACCTTGAAGTACGGGTTCAAAGTCAGCAGAAAAAAATAGATGCCTTTTGTGATTTTGGGTTAGAAAGACAAAAGATGCTTTCTAAATCGGGTCCGAAGCATCGTTGGAATTAGCAAAGCCTATTCTTCTTGCGGGTTTGGTTTTATCTTCACGTTCAACAGACGTGAGTAAGAAATTGAGTTGACTGGCATGTTGAATTAATTGGGATTTTTTCCCATTTATCAAACCGTAGAAATAGAGAATATCGGGGTTTTGGTAACCTATGTTTGTGACAATCATGGTGACTGATGTTCCAAATGAAGCTAGACGGAGTGCAATTTCATGGTCATTATCAAGGGATGCTTCAAAATCATGAATTTGCTCAAGAATTTTTTCGTATTTCCAATCAGCTAGGTCATAGTCACGAATGGTAATTGGTTCGATAAAATCATCCATATAAAAATCTCCTTTCCTATAGTCTCAGACGCGGTAATGCCCTGTAAGGAGATTGTACCACAGGTGACTAAGTGACGGAAGTTGTTAAGAAAGGTGATGAAAAATGAAATATCCAAAACAGGTAATGAAAAAATCAGAACTTGTAGCAATGGGATTCACCGATGAATATCTCATGTATGTGTACAGAAATAACCGGAATGCAATCGCATGGAAGATGAATCCCACGAAGGTAAACAGCACGATTTTGTTTGACACAGAAGAACTTGAGAAGTTCAGACAGAGACATGCGAAATGTATTCGGTAGAAAGGAGGCGAGGGAAAGTGAGCATAAGTGTAGAAGAATTGGAAAAGGTTTGCCAGCCGGTGGCGGAATGGTTGAGAAAAAATAGTGATCCGTACATTGGAGTACACATAACAGCCGATCACGCGGAGCTGGTTGCAGACGTGACGGGAGTGCCATTGAAAACGGCGGCTGATGAAAAGGAGATGGAAAAGTGATTAAGACAGGAAACATACTCATGGTGTGCGGATCCACGGCGGCGATCTTGTCAGCCTGCGGTTATGATGGCCAACCTGTGATCGGCGGGATCGTGTTTCTGGCGGGGCTTGTGATGCTCGGGGCCGGAAACAAATTAAAGAAGATCCATTCGGAGCGTGAGAAAGTAAATCTCCGCTGCAGATTAAAAAGAAAAATAGCACCGTCAGATTCTTTGGCGAGAACCGGTGCTATTGATTGAAAAATACGTCTATGTATTTTTGTGTATTATAGCACAGTTTTCGGAGAAACGGAAGGGAAAATTATGAAATATCAAGTTTGCCGAGGATGCGGGGATCATCTGGACGCCGGTGAAGCAGTCAATGGTTACTGCCGCGATTGCCTGGAAGAAAAGGAAAAAAGAAAGGACATCGTGTACCGGATGCAGTGTATGGTGGCATCCAAGGATTTTAAACAGATGGAAATGGAGGAATTTATATGAGTTGCGATGAAACAATAACAATCCCGAAATCAGAGTACCGCGCACTGCTGTATGCTTCGGCAAGATCGCAGGCGCTGAACGATTATATCAGATCGCGCAAGGATGAGATTTATATTGACACGAAGTCATTAAAAGCAGTTGCCGGATTGGATGGCGAAAATGATGGGTGATCCGTATGATGATTTCCTACGGCGGGACGAAGAACAGGCGGAACAGTTGGACAGGCTTCCGATCTGCTGTAACTGTGGAAACCATACCCAGGGTGATTTTCGATATGTGTTCCCGAACGGGGATATATGGTGTGAAGATTGTATCGGAGATTTAAGGATTTCAAATGATTGTGAGGTGTGATTATGGCATTGAAAAGTTATAAGGAGATGCGGGGGATAGATGTTAAACCGTATTGTGAGGATAGAGACGGCATGCTGTACCTTAATTGGGCGAAATGTATTGATCTGCTTCATGAAAACGGAGCAGAGAAAGTATATTGGATGCCAATACCTGATGAAAAAACAGGAAGCAGTCTGCGAATGACAGATCAGACGTTTACTGATAAAAGCGGCAATACAAACCGGTGTTATGAAACAAGAATTAAGGTTGTGATTGACGCAGACGAATACGAAATGCAGTCCCCGGTAATGAACGGATCCAATCCGGTTAAGGATAATTCCATGAGTCAGCAAAGAGTCTGGAATAGCATGTGCCGCAGTTTTGTAAAGTGTGTTGCGATACATACAGGTCTTGGCTTTGATCTGTGGCTGAAAGAAGAAATGCAGCCTTTTGGAAATGCAATACCGGAGTGTGAGGAAAAGGCTTCGGCTGCGCAGATCATGACGATAAAGGATTTGTGCAACAAGCACAAAATCAACGCTGAGTATTGGCTGAAAACCAATAATAGCACATGGGATACGTTGAGTGCTGCCAACGCTGGAAATATGCTGCTGGCGATAAAATCGAAATACGGTGATGAATGATGCATGAGCTGGTAGTTTTGAAGCAATGCCGTGAGGATAAAGACGGCACGGAGATCCGGGCGGTAATACCGGAAAAACATATTGCAGAAATGCTGGTCCGTAAGAAGATCAGTAAAGCGGAAATCCGTTTTGATGATGGCAGACATATTTCTGCGGAGCAACGGAAAAAGGCATATGCGACCATCCGTGATATTGCTGATTATACCGGTTATCCACCGGAAGAAATGAAAGAGATCATGAAATATGAGCATATGATCCGGACAGGTGATGGGTATTTCAGTCTTTCCAACTGTTCTATGGATGTCGCAAGGGAATTTATCAATACCATATTGGAATTTGCCATACAGAACGGCATACAGCTTTCAGAGAATGCAATAGAGCGGACAGATGATATTGGGCGATATTTGTACTTTTGCCTGAAAAACAGAAAATGTGCCGTGTGCGGCCGGGATGGTGAGATACATCATGTTGATACGATCGGCATGGGAAATGATCGCAGGAAAGTGGATGACAGCAATTACCGGAAGATATGCCTGTGCCGTACACATCATACAATAGCGCATCAAAAAGGGATGGATGCATTCCAGAGAGATTATAAGGTTTATGGGATAGTCGTAAAAGACTAGGGTTGAGACACCCGCGTTAGCGAAAGAAACTGTTCATGCGAGAAAGGTATCACGAGCCATGACTATTGCCCGGTGCTTCGGTGCCGGGAGAAAGGGGGCAAATTGAAAGACATCAATGATATTCCATATGGTCACATGTTCCCGATGCAGAGATCTGGAAACCCGGTCGAGGACAGGCAGTTTCGGAGAAAAGTTGAGGAAGCCAACAGGAACGGTGACTGCATTATAAATGTGGGAAATGGTTATTACCGACCTGTTCCCGGAGATACAACGGACGAATCCGAGTTACGCGAATATCTGGCGAAAGAGTTACACCGTGCCAGAGCGATACAGATAAAGCGATTAAAAATGAAAATGACATTTGAAAGGTGGCGAGAGAGTGGAGTACTTACTGGTAATTCCGGGGAGACTGGATAATCTTAATGATTACATATCCGCAGAGCGGACGAACCGGTATAAGGGAGCACAGATGAAATCCCATAGTGAAGCAATAGTGATTAGTGCTATCAGACAGTGCATGAGCGGCGTAAAAATCAAGAAACCGGTATATATGGAGTATCGGTGGTATGAAAAGAATAAGCGCCGTGATCTGGACAATATATCATCTTTTGGGCGTAAGGTGATACAGGATTCATTGGTACATGCTCATGTATTGGAAAATGACGGTTGGAAAGAGATCGTCGGATTCTCGGATGATTTCTGCGTCGATGCTCAAAATCCACGGATAGAGGTACTGATCCGGGAGGTGGGATGATTGGATGGCAACTACATAAAGTTGAGCCGTGGGCTTCTTGAATGGGAGTGGTACACAGATATCAATACAACCCGGTTGTTTATCCACATGCTTCTGAAAGCTAACTGGAAGGATGGAAATTTCAAAGGGACAACAGTTCCACGCGGATCGTTCGTTTCATCCATCGGAAAGTTGTCGAGCGAAACAGGACTTACAGAGCGTGAAATCCGCACTGCAATTTCTCATTTGAAAACGACAGGCGAAGTGACAAGCAAAACGACAAACAGATTTACCGTATTTACTGTGGTTAAGTACGATTTGTACCAGACAAACGACAAGCAAAACGTCAGTCAAGAGCCAGTCAAGCGACAACCTAACGACATTCTAACGACAACAATAGAAGAAAAGAAAGAAGGAGAAGAAATAAATAATAATACGGGCGCGTGCATGGGATTTGATGATTTCTGGAGCCGCTATCCGAAACAAGCACACCGGATGTTGGCAGAACAGGCTTATTGTTCACTGGTTATTTCGGGGATTGCTGAGAGCAATCTGATTACTGCGGCTGCCAATTACGCCGAGTGCTGTAAGATCAAGCGTACACAGGCGGAGTTCATAAGCGCACCGGATAACTGGCTTGCTAAATCGAAATGGATTGACTATACGGCAGAGAATTACAAAAAGCCAGCGGTCAAAGAGGAAAAACCAAAAGGAACCACGAACAAATTCAACAATTTTGACCAACGCAACTATGATTTTGATGCGCTGGAACAGCAACTGACGGGAGGTATTCGAAATGGCTAAAAAGATATATAAGCGCCGCCGTAGCCGTTTTGATCCGTACCGCGGTGAGATCGAGCATCTGCTTGCCGCCGGTTGCACGACAAATCAGATCACGGATGCCATGCAGGCGCATTTCGGAGAGACTTACATCACGGAATCCTCGGTGTACTACTACATCCGGACAAACGGATTGAAAACGACTGTGACAAAGGGAGCCAGAGACGGGCGGGTATATATTCCGCAGTGCCGCGATTGCGAAAAGAGGTGTTGTGTAATCAATACAACCGGGCGGCGGGTGTGGGGATGCCGGGTATCTGATTCGGAGATCCGGGAAGTGCCAAGGAGCATACACACAAGCCCGATGTGGTGCGAAAAGAGATCAAAGGAGGGAATATGGAATCAGTACAGGAAAGGATGAAGCGAATAGGGGCATATGAGAAGATCGCTTCGTTTATGCAAAAAGAGAAACAGCCGTATGAGTTTAAGCGGAAATACGCCCAGATCAGGGCGGAAGAGTTTAAGTCAGAGTGTGATCGCCGCGGGCTGAACTGTCATGTATCGGTTGGTGGATTGGATAGCATCGTATTATTCCTGTTTTTGCGTGAAGTGTGTCAGATAGATGTTCCGGGAGTGTCAGCATCCACATTAGAGGATAAGAGCATCCAGAGGGTACATAAGGCGATCGGGATTATCAATGTGCCGCCACTGAAACGGGATGACGGGAAATTGTGGACTAAGGCGAGGGTAATACGGGAATTTGGATTCCCGGTTATTTCTAAGGAAATCGCGGGAAAGATAGAACTGCTCCAGAATCCTACTGAGAAGAACAAAACAGTTCGACATGCGATCATAACCGGAGAGACCGGAGAATACGGCGGGTGGCAGAAAAACTCAAAAATGCAGTTGAAGCAGAAGTGGCTTGAACTGTTCGGAGGATATGAAAACGAAAATGAGGGATGTGACTTCCAGAAGCCGGACTTTCTGGTATCGTCCAAGTGCTGCTATTACCTTAAAGAGAAAAATTGTGACAACTGGGGAAAGGAACACAACAGTGTGCCATATTTGGGATTAATGGCATCCGAGGGCGGCAGACGAGCCAAGAGCTTGCGGATGAATGGTTGCAATTACTTCGGAGCATCCACGATCAGATCAGCGCCGTTTGCGATTTTTGGCAGACAGGATATTTTAAGGCTGGCGTTGGAGATGGATGAGTTGTGGAAAAATGGCTTGAAAGAAAAATATTACGACAGGCTTTTAAGGGATGGGCGGATCCCCAAGTGCTTTAAGATGCCGGAGACGATCATACCGGATATATATGGAGCGATTGAGCGGAAACCAGACGGTACATTATATACGACCAAGGCACAGCGTACTGGTTGCAGTATGTGTGGGTTTGGAATCCACATGGAGAAGCGTCCCCATCGGTTTGACTTGTTGTATGAAAGCAATCCAAAAGAGTGGGACTATCTGATGTTCCATCTCTGTAAGGATAAGGACGGGAATGATTATGGATGGGCGAAAGTCCTGGACTATATCGGCGTGGGATGGGATCCTACGACGATCGGGGACAACTGCAAAGGGCAGATGAGCATTGAAGATTTTATGAAATAAAAGTTTTTAAGATAGGTAGAAGGGCGGTCGGCAGTTGTGCTGACCATTGAGTTGCTTGTTTGAGTGGTTGGAATTTGTGTTGCCATAGAATTCTCCATTTCCGTACTAAAAGTACAAAGAGCAATTATAAAAGTTGCAATGAGTTTTATGACTGCCAACCGAATACCCTTCATCCCAACGGGATCACCCGCCTGCCTATCTCAAAGACAAGTATATTGTAAAACAGGGAAGATAAAAAAGCAAGAAAGGAGCCGAACCTCCGGCCGGGGTAACGATATATCGGGTTCCTTTTGAAAAAATGAAGAATAGTGAACTGAAAGAATATGTAAACAGTTTCCCAGACGATGCACCGGTAAGTATTATCTGTGCAAATCCAAGAAAAAGAAAGCTGTACAAGCTGGAAGATGTAATTTGGGTGACAGATCAAGGGCAGCCTTTGATTCTCATTGACATTGGAGAAGAATCGGATATGGATGCAGAAATGGTAGAAGCTTGTGAAGAATGCGAGCGAGATGCAGATGATCTGGAAGGACAGATGCAGATAGAGGATTTCCCGGAGGTGATGCCATGATTAACGGAGAACTGATCGTAGACAACTTCGCCGGTGGTGGCGGTGCATCTACCGGAATCGAGTTGGCAACAGGCTACAGTGTAGATATAGCCATCAACCATGATCCAGAAGCTATTAAGATGCACAAGGCAAACCATCCGAATACAAAGCATTACTGTGAAAACGTGTGGGCGGTTGATCCGGTCAAAGCGTGCAACGGGCATCCGGTCGGACTTGCCTGGTTTTCCCCGGACTGCAAGCATTTCAGCAAGGCAAAAGGCGGAAAACCAAAGGATAAAAATATCAGAGGACTTGCATGGGTAGCCTGCCGGTGGGCGGGACTTGTCCGGCCGAGAGTTATCATGCTTGAGAACGTGGAAGAATTTAAGACGTGGGGGCCGTTAAACCGGGGGCGTCATCCGATCAAGAGCAAGCAGGGTAAGACATTCGAGCGATTTGTGCAGCAGCTTACTGATCTGGGATATAAAGTGGAGTTTCGCGAGTTGGTAGCGGCAGATTACGGAGCGCCGACCATGCGCAAACGATTCTTCATGATCGCACGATGTGATGGTAAACCGATTGTCTGGCCGGAGCCGACACACGGACCGGCAGACAGCGAAGCGGTAAAAGCCGGATTGCTAAAACCTTACGTTGGAGCATATACACAGATTGATTTCAGCCGCCCGTGTCCGAGCATTTTTGATACATCTGAGGAAATAAAAGAAAAGTACGGCATCCGGGCGGTGCGGCCGCTTGCCAAGAAAACAATGGATCGGATTGCAAGAGGTTTAAAAAAATTCGTTTTGGATAATCCAGAGCCATTTATTATCCAATGTAACCACGGCGGCGAGCGCAGACCGAACGATATCCGGGAGCCGATGCCGACCATTACCGGAAAGCATGGGTACAGGATTGCGGAGCCGTATATGGTGCAGATCGGGCAGAACGGATTCACAAAAGACAGAAGCAAAGATGTGCGGGAACCACTTACAACTATCGTAAGCAAGAATGAGCATTGCCTTATTAGCCCTACACTGATCCAGTACCATTCCGAAACAGCACAGGGAGAAGTCCGGGGACAGACGATTAAAGATCCAATCATGACAGTGGATGGTTCAAATCGGTACGGGCTGATTACATCATTTCTGCACAAATACTATGACGGTGGCTACAAGGGAGCGGGAGAAAGCATGGACAAGCCATTGCCAACAGTGACGGCGTGGGATCATAACAGTGTAGTTACAGCAAATCTTATCCAGATGAACAATCATTGCGATGGGCGAGATATACGAGAACCTATCCCGACAATTACGGCTGGTGACGGACATTTTGGAGAGGTCAGAGCATTTCTGATTAAATATTACGGACAGGGAACAGGGCAAGATATTGAGAAGCCGCTTGATACAGTCACGGCACAGGATCGCTTTGGATTAGTGACCATAAATGGGACAGACTATCAGATTGTGGATATCGGACTGCGGATGCTGGAACCGCGGGAGCTATACGGATGCCAGGGATTCCCGGACGATTACATAATTGACCATGATTATACCGGCAAGACATACCCACGATCTGAACAGGTGCGCAGATGTGGTAACGCGGTATGTCCGCCAATTCCAGCGGCGCTTGTAAAAGCAAATCTGCCAGAGTTATGCGTGGCAGAGCGGACACCGAATATGCAGATCAAGACAGAGCAGACCGGGCAGCTCCGGTTTGCGTAGGAGGTAATGGCGTGAAAGAATC
>ERZ779982.232-NODE-232-length-34885-cov-3.008068_pt1 | contig 34885 bp, 17 predicted proteins | sample MGYA00511936_ERZ779982 | MGnify/ENA primary metagenome ERZ779982 (study PRJEB29588, sample SAMEA2146682) | human gut metagenome | biome: human gut; feature: human-associated habitat; material: faeces | place: Denmark | collected 2008/2010 ... | reverse complement strand
CGTCGGTTTATGCTCCAACGGGCGGAAAAGATGGGGTTGAAAGCGGTGGACTAATTTTCCATCGCTTTTGTATGGGGATTCTCGATATCAATTTTTCTCTTCAGCGCTTCGAGATAGTAATAATCTGCGTAGTTGAGAGGTACATCGATTTCATTGTTATGGGGAAGACTTCCGACGCTGTGCATCAGAACAAAACGTCCGTTAGTCCCTATCGGTGCAGTATAGTCGGGCGAGGAGAGTGAAATCAGAATGCTGTCCGCATAATTTTTGTAAAGTTGGGAATTCTCCGGAGAATACAGACTCATCTCGTACAAGGCTGAGGCTATAATGGCAGCAGACGATGCATCCCGTGGCTCGTTGGGAATATTGGGAGCATCCATGTCCCAATAGGGAATCAGGTCGGCAGGCATGTTTTTGTGATTTCTCATGAAGTCGAAAGTCTTGATGGCTTGTTCCAGGTATTTTTTGTCATGGGTTTCCCGATAGCATAATGTGTAGCCATAGATGGCCCATGCCTGTCCCCTGGACCAAGCCGAACTGTCAGCATATCCTTGTGCCGTCTGTCTGTGTCTGACGTGCCCATCCTTTATACAATAGTCCACCACATGATAGCAACTGCCGTCGGGGCGGAAATGCTCCTTCAACGTGTGGTCGGCATGTGCTACGGCTATTTTGTAGTATGTGGAATCGTTCGACAGGCGGGTGGCCTTGAACAGCAGTTCCAAGTTCATCATGTTGTCAATGATAACCGGACATTCCCAGCCACGTTGTGCCTGCCAGCTGTTTCCTTTCGCATCCCAACTTTGGATGACTTGCGCTTTTTCGCGGAAACGTGTGCAGAGTGACTTGGCTGCCTGTATCATGACATCCTTGAACTCATTCTGAGGAGCCAGACGCAATGCGTTTCCATAACTGCAGTTGATGATGAATCCAATGTCATGGTGCCACGTCAGGTATTGGGCCTTGCTGAGAGCTTCCGTATATTTTTGCGCCAAGGGAAGCAGAGTGGTATCTCCGGTGAGTTCATAAAGATACCATATACTGCCTGGAAAGAAGCCGCTTCTCCAGTCGGAATATCCGCAATAATATACATGTCCGTCCGGCGTCAGGGTTACAGGATTTAGAATTTTTCCACTGGCTTCGATGGTATCAGTTTCCAATCCTATTTGTGCATGTGCATGATGGATAGCCTTTTCCGTCCATGAGGATTCTTTCTGTATCGCTTTTTGTGCACAACCGGTGATACAGGTTGCCAGCAAGAAAAGAGAGGATGTTATAATGGTTATTGATTTCATTGATTACAAACTTTTTATAGTGAATGAATAGGAACCTTTAAGAGCTGTCTTGGTGGCCTTGAACGACAAACGGTATATTTGTTTGCCCCATACATTGGACAGACGCCGATCGGTCAACTGGATAGTGTCTACTGCCAGTTCGAACAAATCGGGGTCATAAGTCAGTTCTGCTTGGACGTCATCTGCTTGCAGTATTATTTTCCCGGGTTTATTCTGGTTGATGGTGCCCCATGTCAGAAAGTTGATGACATTTGGAGCAAGGCTCTCTTCCAATTCAAACTCATCGGACAGTTTTACCTGTTTCTCTTTGACCTGATAGGACCTGATCCATCTTTTTACTTTGGCTTCTTTCGGATAGGCTGTCGCGATATTTGCTTCAAAGCGGTTGCGGGCAGCTTTCACTTCCGTAGCCTTGTATCTTTTCCCGTACTTTTCGGGTATGCCGTTTATCATAGGCAGGTTATGATAGTTGCTTTGCATGGTCCAGATGCTGTATCGTTCGCTGCTGAAGGTCTGACGGGTGTAGGTTCCTACACCGGCATCAATCAGGATAGGGGTCTGCCTGATCCAAAGTGAGAAGGTTCCCACGTCGTTATGGTTGTGGCTTTCGTCGTTGTAACCTCCTTTGGCAGCCAGGAAGAGTCCCTTATCGGTAGAATAATAGGCAAATTCTGTTTCGGGGTACCAGGTAAAGGAAGGAATCTCATGCTTTGGAGCGGTCTGCCGAAGTTCCTTGTCGACAGAGATGGCCGTAAGTGTACGGAAGAAGTCGCGTCCATTGGAGGGTGGACCGGGCTTGTACATCAATGCGGCAAATCCCTTTAACTCTTCGCTGTTGACCGCTTTGCCGAAACGGTAGATTAATGCTGCATTGCCTTCTCCCTTGGCTGATGCATCGGCAAAATTGACGACCCATCCGTTTCCTACGTATGAACGGGAAATATATTCTCCCATGTTGCGAATCATGGGTTCGTTGAACAGATTGATTTTACCGCCGGTTGCATTGTATAAGAGTTCCAGATAGTCCAGCGTCTTTCCGGCTGCATGTCCCCAGTAGGAAGGACCTTCTTCACATCCGCCGTCGGCCTTGATATAGTTCAGGTATCGGTCCACAGATTCCATGGTCAGGTATACGGCTTCGGCCAATCGGTCGGGATTGTTTTCCATTAAAAGGAAGCACATCAGGACATTGCTGTTGCACCATGGATTCCAGTTGTTGAGCATACGGCCGTCATAATTACGTCCCATCCACCAGAAAGAGTCATTGGTCATGTATGGTTTCAAGATGCGTTCTTCCAATTCATGGCGGAGGCGTCGGGATATTTCGGGTGCAACTTTGTCGAATTCCTCATGCAGAAAATAATGGGTCCATGCGAGGATGCCTCCCAAGTCGCCTGATACGAGGTCGATGACGGGATAGTCGTAGGTGGGCAATGATCGGTGGTTAGGCTGTACGATGAGATGGGCAGACAAAGCCCAGGATGTCATTTCGCAGGCTTGATACACTCCATTGACCAACTGGTCTATGAAGCGCCCTTTACCTTCTGCCAGTTCTGCCAGTAACAGTTGGGTGATGGCTCGGTTGTTGGCATCAAAAGGAGATTCCATGATGTTCCGATTTCCGCTGCGTTCAAATTCCAGATAATCGGTGGCTTTTACAATCTTCCAGGAATAGTCGAGCAGCTTCTCTCCCTGTCTGATGTAGTTGTCCTTGTAGGCTCCAAAGAAATTGTCCCATCCGTCCCTGTCTTTGTAGTCGGGGTAGGAGACCCATTGTTGGTTTAAGATTAATACTTCTTTCAACTTGTTTATGTCCGCCTGTTTTTGTAGCAGATTTCTCTCTGTATATCCAAAGACTATGTTTGCACAGAGCAATAGTACTGATAGCATGAAGTGTCTTTTCATGATATGTATGTTTTGTGGATGATAAATGAAAAAAGTTCCTAAGAATCACCGGACTCTTAGGAACTTTATTTGAATTCTATTGAATCAGGTTAGATTAATACTCCCAACCCGGAGTAGGTGTCATATCAGGATTCAATTCAATTTCGCTTTTGGGAACAGGCCAAGTATACCATTGGTCACCAATCCATTTGTAGGTAGTTCCTCCAGTATTTTCTGTACCTCCCCATGCATTTTGTGCGCAGACTTGTGAGAACTTGGTTTCTTTCAATGTGCGCCAGCGCATTTCGTCGAAGAAATTAATGCCTTCGTTTACAAACTCACGGCGGCGTTCGTCGCGTACGTAGTTGCGGGCGGTTTCTTTGTCTGTGAATTTGGAAGTTGGAGTAGGTATACCTACACGGTCGCGTACTTGTTTTACCTTAGCCATAGCTCCATTCAGGTCGTCCATTTCTACCAGAGCTTCAGCCCACATCAACAGTACATCAGCATAACGGATGATGGGCTCGTCAATCGGGTTTTGTTCACGGCGCATGTATTCAAGTCCTTCACCGATGAATTTGCGGTGGATGTATTTGAATTCGGCCTGCGCATTGCAACAACCGGATGCATAATAGTCGGATGGCAGGTTCGGGTTGGCGTTGGGCTCGGCCGATGCCTGGTCGAAATAATATTTACCAATGACCGGCCAACGATAGGTATACCAGCCTTCTGCCGTTGAATTGCTGTTGACGCCCAGATAGTTGGCGTATGGAGTAACGACATTGTAGGCCAGACGGGGATCTCTGTTCGCATAAGCAGCCTTAAGACGTGCTTCGTTGCCTTCGGGCAGATAAATAGCCTGTATATCAGCCGGCAGCTTGTTGAGCTCCTTGTCGATAGCAGCAGTAACGCTCGGGTGAATCTCCATACCATTGATATATTTGTCACGGATAAAGAATACTTTCCGGTATTTGGTGTGTCCTTCTGCTGCCTCACGGTTGGTCACGTATTCCCAATCAGACAGGAAGTCTTTCCACGCAAAGTCGCTTACTGTTCCGTCATTGTTGACTACTTCATACAGGTCGACCACTGCAGGAGTTACCTGTAAATCGGTCCAGCAGCCACGGCCATCTTCGGCTCCTTGTGTGAAGGCTGCGCAATATTTTTGTATAGAAGTGCCATATCCGGTCGGGTCTTCAATATATTGCAGGCTGAGAATCATCTCTTCGCAACGCTCGTTTGCTTCCTTGAAGAGTTGTTTGTAGTCACCAAACAAGGAGTAACCACATTTCCCTACTTGCTCAAAGTCCGATGCAGCCTTTGCATATTCCTTGTTGATTAAGTAAGCTTTTCCGCGCAAGGCATAAGCGGCTCCTTTGCTGGCACGCCCTTCACCGTTGATTTGATTGTCCGGGAGGTTGGGTTCGTTGATGGCATCCGTCAAGTCCTGGATGATCTGTGTCCACACTTCTGATTCAGGACTTTGCACCTTGTTGCACTGGTCGGGGTCAACTGGTTCGGTGTAAAGTGGCACTCCGATACCATTGTTGCCGAAAAGAACATTTAAACGGTCATAAAAAAATGCACGCAAAATCTTGCATTCGGCAATCAGGCGGGCTTTCTTTTCTTCATTGATAGGAGCACCCGGTATACCTGCAATAGCTGCATTGGCGCGATGTACGCCGTTGTAGCACCATTGCCAGATGGAAAGGAAGACGCTGTTGCTGGGGTTGACAGAGGTGGTGAACAGACTTCTCATGTCGTATTCTCCTTGTCCGCACATTCCCAATGCATCAAAACCGTAATAACCGATACTTACATTGGCACCAATAAATTTGCTGCCGGGAAAGGGATTCTTCAGAGAGTAATATACACCGATAACTCCTTGGTCTACGTTGCTTTCTGTTGTCCACATGGTTTCACTGGAAAGCTTGTCACTGGGAGCTGTTTCCAAAATGCTGGTACAGGCCGTTGCAGTGCTTAATATGGCTGCAGTTGCCATGGAATATAATATTTTTTTCATATCCGTTTCTTGTTAATTAAAAGGTTACTGAAATGCCACCCGAGAACATGCGTGCCAACGGGTAGACTACGATGGAAGTTCCCAATTCAGGATCTACACCCGGGAAATCCTTGTGCTTGAAGGTCAGCAGGTTTTCTCCTGTCAAGAATACACGCAGGTTACTGATGCGGGCAGATGCCAACCAGCTTTTCGGAAGAGTGTATCCTATTTGCAGGGATTTCAGTTTGACGAATGATGTGTTATACAAGTAGAGCGTATTTGCAGGCGTAGTTCCTCCGGATGTCAATAGACGCGGATATTTGGCGTTGATGCTGGCATTCGGGTCGGTTGCCGGATCGTAAGATGAACCGATGATTTTGCCGTTCTCATCCGTAATCACGCCCTGATAGGCTGCTTCAGAATCATAGAAGTAGTACTTCTCCCATGCATCACCAGGAAGTTGGTCTTTAACGTTGGACAGTATGGAACCATTGGCTCCCTTGGAGTTAAGGTAATGGTAGCTGCCGAAGCGGCCGGACCATACCATATTGAGGTCAAAGCCTTTCCATTCGGCAAACAAGTTCAAGCCCAAGGTTACCTTTGGAGTGGCGCTCTTGCCTGTAAATTCGCGGTCATCATCGTTACCGTATTTTCCATCGCCATTGGCATCCGCCATAATCAAGTCGCCATACCACAGATTGGAGCCGTCCGGGCCGATATTCTTGAGGTTGTTGTTGAATGTATAGCCCGCAGCCAACATGGCAGCTACCCAGTCAAGGTCGGCTTTGGTGCGGATCATACCGTCTTTAGGACCTCCGTTCGGATCGACACTGCCGTCGGGCAGGGTATAGGTACCTGTACCGTTATAGGGCCGGCGCAAGAACCATTCGTCAATCATGTGGCCTTCTACCCGGCGTTCGTTTCCACCGGTGGATACGTCTGCTAGATTGGTATAGCGCCACGTCGGGTTACCCCAAATGTCTAAAGTCGATTCATCGAGCTCGTAAGTCAATTCACCCTGGAAGTCGGTAATCTTGTTTTTGTTGAAAGCAACGTTGGCGCTGACTCCATAACGGAAGTCTCCTATTTTGTCATTCCATCCTAAAGTCACTTCCACACCCTTGTTGGTCAAGCTGGCCGTATTGGACATAGGAGCACTGATTGTTCCCATGGTTTTATAGATAACCGAATTGGTCAGGATGTCTGACGTATTTCGAACGTAAAAATCTGCTTCCGCAGTCAGCCGCTGGTCCAAGAAAGATGCTTCGAGGCCGATGTCCCATGTCGTCACTTTTTCCCAAGACAGGCCCAAGTTTTGAATAGTCGATTGAATCAATCCATTTTGTACCGATTCATTGAATACATGGTTTACCTTTGTATACAATGCTTGCCAGTCATAGTTCCCGCTGACTGTATTTCCCAGCGAACCATAGGATGCACGAAGTTTCAAGTAGTTGATTGCTTTCTTGAGGGGCTGGAAGAAGGGTTCTTCACTGATGCGCCATGCCGCAGAGCCCGAGGGGAAGAAATTGCCGCGATGTCCGGGTGCAAATTTGGAAGATGCGTCTGAACGGAAGCTGGCTTCCAACAGATATTTACCTTCATATGCGTAGTTGACGCGGCCGAAGTAAGAAAGCATGGCGTTTACGGCTTTGGCGCTGCCGCCAATCGAATACATTTCGGCGGCGGAAGTGATGTCGGTAACACCCCAGTCGATCAATCCTTGTTTTTGTGCGCTGAATCCTGTCGTTTCGGCGCGATGTTGTTCATAACCGAACAATGCACCTACATCGTGCTTGCCAAACGTATTGTTATAGCGGAGGAGGAGGTCGGCAGTATAGCTGGTTGATTCATAATAATAACGATAAGTCGTTGCCTGGTCCAATACTCCAACGCCTTCTTTAGGAGTGTCGAAACTTTCACGGAAACTGTATCTAGGCTGGTTTTGTGAATAGTGCTCGTCGTGACGGGTATATTGGCTCCAGTTGAATTTTGCTTCAGCTACCAATCCCTTTAAGGGTAATTCAACGTTGGCATACCACGTCGTGTTGAGGCGGGTGTAAGTGTTTTGTCCGCCTTGGGCTGCAACTTGCTGCAGGATATTATCAATGTTTGTTACTTCCGGGTTCTCGCTGGCTCCGAATTTTCCGTCATAGATAGGATTGATACCCGGATAGGCCTGTAACAGATAGGACATGGATGTGCTACCAGGTTCCTTGAACTCTTTTGTTCCATAGGTTTGAGTACCAAAAGTGATGATGTCTGCTATTTTCGTTTCTACATTGGCACGGATATTGAAACGTTGCATGGCCGTATTTTCCAATGTTCCGGGATTGTCCTGATAGCCCAGTGACAACAGGTAGGTCGTGGCATTGCTTCCTCCGGTTACATTGACTCCGTAACGTTGGTAGAAAGAGGGCTGGAACAGGATTTGGGCCCAGTCGGTATTAGGATATGCCAGCCAGTTGGGAATTTGTTGGCCTGTAACGGGGTTGGTATACATGCCGTTTGGGTTGGCATCGGCTGCACGCCATTCTTCGATGCTCGAATAGCTGTAGTCTGGCGTGGTTGAATTGGGCACTGCATTCTGCTTGGCGATGTTATGCAGTTCCATGAAATCGGCTGTGCTCGACATCAGGCTGAAGTCTGTTACAGGCTTTTCAGAAGCGAACATGGCAGTCAGCGTTACGCGCGGCTTTTCATTGGTCTTTCCTTTTTTGGTGGTAATCAAGATAACGCCATTGGCGGCACGCGAACCGTAGATGGCTGCCGAACTGGCATCTTTCAAAATTGAAATGCTTTCGATGTCATCCGAATTCAGCGGAGCCATATCTGCTTCTACACCATCTACCAGAATTAAAGGGCTGCTATTGTTGAAAGAACCCTCGCCGCGTACCTGGATAGAAATGCTTTCTTCACCGGGAGCACCGCTGCCTTGTGTAACACGGACACCGGGAGCTACGCCTGACAAGGCTTGGCCTATGCTCATTACAGGACGGTTGGCTATTTTGTCGCCACCGACTGCAGCTACAGATCCCGTCAAATTTACCTTTTTCTGTACGCCATAGCCCACTACGACCACTTCATCCAGAAGTTCGTTGTCTTCTTCCAAAGTAGTGGTCAGCCCTTGTTCTGCCTTTACCCGGACATCTTTATATCCCATGTAGGAAATCTTCAAGTAGTCTCCTGGTTTGGCATTTACCCGATAAAAACCGTCGAGGTCTGTAATGCCTCCATTGGTTGTACCTTCAACCGTTACACTGGCACCTATAATGGCTTCGCCATGTACGTCGATTACTTTACCTTGAATGGTAGTTGTCTGTGCATGTAGCATGAAAGGTATGCAACATACGATTAATAACAGCATGCTCACATGCTTTCGAATTTTCATTTTCATAATATTACATTTTACATCATGATTTAATTGTTTTTATGCAGAATTTGTTATCAGCACTCTTAAGTATTCCCTTTGTTTTTGTTATAATTGCCAGGTGGCGAGCAACATCGTTCCGTTCTTGTTCTCATTGTATTTTGTTTGAAGATTTTGTTAAAACGTGACAAAGTTAATTATGATATGTAATATTTAACTATACGGATTGTCCAACTATTGAGCAAAATTGTCCAAAAAACCATAAATGGGGCATTGGATTCGGCCGTTCCCTTTGGGTCGGAGAGTTTTTTTTAACGAAAGTATTGGGGGATGGACGGAGGGCGACGGAACAATGTCCTTTGTTGTTCCACCGGATTTTCTAAGTGTTGTCTGGTGCGCATTGAAACAGTTTCATGCATTGAAACCGACAGTTTCATTCAATGAAACCAGTGGTTTCTTTCAATGAAACTACTGGTTTCAACAAATGAGGCGGATTTGAAACCAGTAGTTTCGTTGTTTGGACAACATTTGAAACTTTTTCTGTCCGCTTGTTCGTTGAAAGGCAGGAGAGTATTTTTAGCTTCTGCGGCGGGTGGATTTTATAAAAAATCAGTTGCTTGTTTTTGAGGCCTTCTGCTTTTGATATTCTTTCGGGCTGCACTCGTATAGATTTTTAAAGCAGCGGCTGAAATAAACCGGCGTGTTGAAGCCGCACAGGTCACTGATTTCGGCTATTGAAAGATTGGGATGCTGTTGTAGCAGAGAAGCGGCATACTTTAGACGTTGATTGAGGATAAAGTTATTGGGTGTCATGCCTGTTAGTGCTTTGAATTTGGTGTATAGGAGCGAGCGTCCCATACCGATTTCCTTGCAGAGCTGGGGAATGTCGAAATCCACATCGTCCATATGCCTTTCTATGATTTCTGTGGTACGTTTTAATAAATCCTTATCCAAGGGATTGATGCTGGTCAGGTCGATGTCGGATATCGGTTTTTTTGTGAACTGGCGTTGTACCAGCAGTCGGTTGCGGATCAGATTGTTGGCCCGTGCCAGCAAGAGCTGGACGTGGAATGGTTTGGTGATATAGTCATCGGCGCCTCTGTTCAGGCCTTCAATGTTCTGTTCTGGCGAGTTGAGGGCCGTAAGCAATATGATGGGGATGTGGCAGAGTTCTATGTTGTTTTTGAGCTGGAGGCACATTTCTGTTCCACTCATTTCAGGCATCATGATGTCGCTGATGATCAGGTCTGGCTGTTCGTTGTGCACGCAGGCCAGTCCTTCTTTGCCATTATGGGCACAGATTACCTTGTAGAATGGAGAAAACAAGTCCTTGAGTATCTGTAACAGCTCTTCATTGTCTTCCACCAACAATACGGTATATGTCTGATTGCGATTGTCTTCGAGGTTCCCGGCCAGTGATGTTTCAGAGTTTTCCAGGTAGTCTGTAGGAAAAGAGTCTGAGACGATGGTTGGCTCCTCTTTTTCAGTTAAAAGCTGGATATGCGGATCTTGCTGGAATGGCTGTTCCGAGAGCGATAAACTGACGGTAAACGTACTTCCTTTGCCCAGAGTACTTGTGACGGATATGTTCCCGTGATGTTTTTCAATGATGTTCTTGGTCAATGCAAGTCCGATGCCGGTTCCCTTGAAAATGTCTTTGTTTTCTTTTGCTGCATTGCCTTGATAGAAGCGAGTGAAAATCTGTTTGGACTCCTGTTGGGAAATGCCGATGCCATTGTCTGCTACCCGGATCAATATCTTTTCATCCGATACTTCTCCTGAGAGAGTGATGGTTCCCTTGTCGGGCGTATATTTGAAGGCATTGGAAAGCAGATTGAAAAAGACCTTTTCCATAAGTCTCGGATCAAACCAGCACTGAACGGGCGTTTCAGGAAAATTGAAAGAATAGCAAATTTCCCGTTTATGGGCGTAGTCTGCAAATGAAAGATAGATTTCTTTCAAAAAAACGACGATGTCTTGGTGCTTGAGATAAAGAATTTCATGGTTCTGGTCTAATTTTCTGAATTCCAATAATTCAGATATCAGATTGTTTAAATGTAATGCGTTCTTTTTTATTTTAAGAAGAGGGTTATATATGGTAGGAGGCAATGACTTTTGTAACAGCATGTCGATGTGGCTGCTGATGAGGGTAAGGGGAGTTCGGAATTCATGGCTGACATTTGTGAAAAAAACGAGCTTCTCATGATTCAATTGTTCGGCTTGTTGTTTTTCAAAACGTTCCTTTTCCAATGAAAAGGCTAAAGTTCGTTTGGTTATTCTATTGGATATAAAGTAGAAAGCACCTGCAATCAGGCTGATGAGATAGATGCTCCAAGCCCACCAGGTGTTATACCAGGGTGTGGCGATGTAAATCTGCAGTGTCAGTTCGTCGGAGAGCTTTTGCCCGTCGTTATCGTCGACAGCACAGACGTGCAGGGTGTATTTGCCTGGATTCAGGTTGGTATAATAAAGCTCTGTTTGTTTGCTTTTGATCCATTGCTTGTCGAGGCCTTCCAGTTTGTACATGAACCATTTTTCTGTCAGTAATTCTTCATAATTGGATATCGTAAACCGGATTGTAAGATTGTTTTGTAGATGGTTCAGTTTTAGATGTGTGGTGTAGGGGAGTGCTTCTTCCAAGATGCCTGTTCCGTCGTTAGGCTGTATGTGCTGGTTATTGACCCACAATTCTGAAAAATAAAAATTAGTATATGGATTATATGTGTTGGGTTTGTCGAATTCATCCTCATGGAAAGAGGTGATGCCTTCTGTATCTCCTATGTAGATTGTTCCGTCTGTCGTAGTATAAATACCACATCCGTTGATGATGTGGGCTGACGGGAAATTGCCCATAAAATTCAGCGTCGTGAATTTTCTGTCTTCAGGAGAATAGCAGGTGATTCCTTTTCTGTTGGTTATCAATATTTTGCCATTGTAGGTTTGACAGATATTATAACAGAAATCACTGGGAAGCAGACTGTTTTGAACAGTATAACAACTGATTTTTCGGATATGTTTGTTATAATACACCACTCCGCCTCCTAAAGTTGCGACATAAGCTCCTTGGGGAGTGCCTACAACTTTTGTTGTGACAAGATGATGGTTTCCAATGACAAGCGAAATGCGGATAAAGTCGTCGGGCCGATTGATATGTGTAATGAAAAGGCTGTTTCGTGTAATCAGATACATATTCCCTTCCTGATCGATGTCAAAGTGCTCATAGTAAGCAACAGGTAGAGGAAGCTTATGGAATTGTTGTGTAGGGATGTCAAGATAAAACATGCCGTTTCGGGCAGAGATATAAAGACGGTTGTCGTGGATTTTTGTGTGATAAATAATGTCGTTAGGAGCAGTTTTGTATTTTTTGTCTTGCAGGTAGTTGTGAAAGTGTCCTGAGCTTAAGTCATAGCGGGACAGGCCTCCTAAGTAAGTTCCGATATACAGGCTGTTGTGTGACGGGTCGTAGCAGATACTTTTGATATTATTGTGGGGCAAGTTGTTGGAGCCTTTGGCTGTAAATTGTTTCAGTATGTTCCATTCTTTGTTTACGCAATAAACTCCTCCGCCGTCGGTCCCGATCCAGAGATGGCCATTGTTGTCTGATGTTATTTCTCCATTATAGGAATAATTCAATTTGGTGGGAGTGTTTTCTTTGTAATTATAATGCGTGAAACCTGTATGTTGGGGGTTGAAGTAATTGACACCTCCAAAATAGCTTCCCACCCAAATGGTCCCTTGCCTGTCTTTGTATAGAGAAAAGATGGAGGGATGTGTGAGGCCTCCCATGTATTGGGGAATTTGTATCAACTTGTATTCTTTCGTCACAGCGTCATATTTGTGCAATCCGTCAAACGTTCCGAACCAGATGTTGCCTTTGTCGTCTTCTACGAAATTGCGTATTTGTTCGCTGCTGATTCCTTTTGTACTGCCTGGCTGGTAGGGTACCTTCTCAAGGCGTCCGTTAGAACTTATTTTGTAAAGCCCTTCCATCCTCGTTCCTATCCAAAGTTCGTTTTGGGAACTTTCGAAGAAACTATATATATCTATTCCTTTTAATATTTGTTGTTGTTTATGCGTTTTTCGGTCAATCATAATTGCACCGTTTGCAGTACCTATATATATAAAGGTTTGCTGGACAGTGAGGCAATTGATGGTGGAGGTAGCTTGTGGCTTTAATACAAATTCAGCTGTTTCGTTGTTGTTGTCCAAACGGAACAACGAATCTTGCTTGATATACCAAATATCTCCGTTAAAGGAAGTAAGGGCTGAGGCCTGATCTTCCTCAGTCAGATACTGGAAATGCTCCTGTCGTATGGAGTATTTGATTAATCTGTTGTCAATGAAGATATAGATATCCCCGTTCCGATCGCCAACAATGGTAGAGACTTCGTTGCCAAACCAAAAGGGTTGGCCATTGTTCTGAACCGTGTCGATCCAGCCTTTGAATGATGTAACCTGATTTCCGTCATATAGGTTGATTCCTTCTCGGGTTCCAAACCACATTCGTCCTAAACAATCTTGATAAATAGCCATGACGGATGGACTTGAGAAGCCTTCTTCCAGGCCTATATGCTTGAAATATTCGGCATATAGCGGCATATTCTGTAATATGCAGAAGAAAAACAGAAGGAATATAGACTTTAATTTCATGCATCGTTTGTTGATTGACTGCAAACTTACATAAAAAAAACTGATTTTGTGTTTGCTCGATGAAAAATAAAAGTATTCCATGAACGTGGTCATTCCCAATGAATACGAAGCCGCCCGTCGGTTTATGCTCCAACGGGCGGAAAAGATGGGGTTGAAAGAAGTTGGGAAGTAGGGGAGACACTGTCCGCTTTCGGACATGTGAAGTGTCCGAAAATGAACACTACCCCCTGTGAGAACATGTTCTGGCACATTGGCACGGTCTTTGTCTGTAGGGTGGGTGTAACCAAGAACATGTGAAATGATGAAAAAGAATATTTTGATAGCAGTTTGTTGTTGCTTGCCTTATGTTGGATTTGCACAGACGGATACGTTGGCCTGCAATCGCGACATAACTTTGGCGGAAGCTATAGCCCTGGCGCGTGTACAGTCGGTGGATGCAGCAGTTGCCTTGAACGAATTGAAGACGGCTTATTGGGAATATCGTACTTTCAGAGCCAATTTGCTTCCTGAGGTTAATCTGACCGGTACGTTGCCTAGTTACAACAAATCGTATAGTACGTATCAGAATTCCGATGGCTCGTATACGTTTGTTCGCAACAATACATTGAACCTGGCGGGAGAACTGTCCATTGACCAGAATATCTGGCTGACGGGCGGCAAGCTGTCGCTGACTTCCTCACTCAACTATGTGAAACAGCTTGGATCCGGTGGATATCATCAGTTCATGTCGGTGCCGGTCGGGTTGGAGCTGACCCAGCCCATCTTTGGCGTGAATACATTGAAGTGGGACCGCCGCATTGAGCCGGTCCGCTATGCGGAAGCGAAAGCCGCATTTATTTCGGCTACTGAAAACGTGACCATTACAGCCATTACTTATTTCTTTAATTTGTTGTTGTCCAAGGAGACACTGGCTACGGCCCGGCAAAACAAGGAGAATGCCGATCGCCTGTATGAAGTGGCGATTGCCAAACGGAAGATGGGGCAGATTTCTGAAAACGACCTGCTCCAGTTGAAACTCAATGCTTTGCAGGGGAAGGCCGATGTGACGGCTGCTGAAAGTGACCTGAATGCGAAAATGTTTCAGCTCCGTTCTTTCCTCGGTGTGTCCGAACAGGATGTGCTCAATCCTGTATTGCCAGAGTCGGTACCCGATCTGCACATGGATTACCGTCAGGTGCTGGATAAGGCATTGGAACGTAACTCTTTCGCCCAAAACATCCGCCGGCGTCAGCTGGAGGCCGATTATGAAGTGGCTACGGCCAAGGGCAACCTGCGAAGCATCGACCTTTTCGCCAGCGTCGGCTATACGGGTCAGAACCGTGACTTCAAGGCCTCTTATGAAAATTTGCTCGATAATCAGATTGTTCAGGTAGGCGTGAAGATACCTATTCTGGATTGGGGCAAGCGGCGCGGACAGGTGAAGGTGGCCAAGAGCAACCGCGACGTGGTACTTTCCAAAATCCGTCAGGAGCAGATGGACTTCAATCAGGACATTTTCCTGCTGGTAGAGAATTTCAACAACCAGGCCCAGCAATTGGGCATAGCCGAAGAAGCGGACCGCATTGCGGAGAAACGTTATCGGACCAGTGTGGAGACTTTCATGATTGGCAAAATCAGTACGCTGGACTTGAATGATGCGCAGAACTCCAAGGACGAAGCACGTCAGAAACATATTTCTGAACTCTATTCTTATTGGTATTATTTCTATCAGTTGCGTAGTCTGACGTTGTGGGATTTTGAACGGAACGAAGCGTTGGAAGTCGATTTTGAGGCTGTGGTGAAAGACTGAAAGGCCTTTCTGCGACGTGGATAGCTGCCGCTTTGAGGGCAAAGACCGAAAACCGGGTGGTTGATTTTGTACTTCATGGGGTTTATGCTATCTTTGCGTGGTATGAATACAAAGAACAAAGACAGAAGAATATGATACTGATAGTAGATGATGACAGTGCCGTCCGTTCGTCGCTCAGCTTTATGTTGAAGCGGGCCAAGTATGAAGTAAAGACGGCCGCCGGTCCGAAGGAAGCCATGGATATTGTACGGTCCGAGGAACCCTCGCTGATATTGATGGACATGAATTTCACGTTGTCCACCACGGGGGAAGAGGGGCTGACCTTGTTGAAGCAGGTCAAAATATTCCGTCCTCATGTACCTGTCATTCTGATGACGGCGTGGGGAAGCATTCAGTTGGCGGTGCAAGGCATGCAGGCCGGGGCTTTTGATTTCATTACCAAGCCTTGGAACAATGCGGCTTTGCTCCAGCGCATCGAAACGGCTTTGCAACTGTCCCATCCGGATGAGTCGCAAAATATAGCCCAGAATGGTGAACTGAAGCGCAGTCATATTATCGGCAAATCCAAAGGCTTGATGGATGTGCTCGATACGGTAGGCCGTATTGCCAAGACAAACGCATCCGTACTGATAACCGGTGAAAGCGGTACCGGCAAGGAGCTGATAGCGGAAGCCATTCACATGAACAGTCGTCGTGAACATCAGCCTTTCGTCAAGGTTAACCTGGGCGGCATTTCCCAGAGTTTGTTCGAAAGCGAAATGTTCGGCCATAAGAAAGGAGCCTTTACCGATGCTTCTTCCGACCGGGTGGGGCGCTTCGAACTGGCAAACAACGGTACCATCTTTCTGGACGAGATTGGCGATTTGGACCTTTCGTGCCAGGTGAAGCTGTTGCGCGTGTTGCAGGACCAGACGTTTGAGGTGCTGGGCGACAGCCGTCCCCGCAAGGTGGATGTACGGGTCGTTTCGGCCACGAATGCCGACTTGCGTAAGATGGTAGCCGAACATACGTTCCGTGAAGACTTGTTTTATCGCATCAATCTGATAACGGTGAAATTGCCTCCGCTTCGTGAAAGACGGGAAGATATCCCCTTGTTGGTGCGTTACTTTGCCGACCGTCAGGCAGAAACCAACGGTCTGCCTCACGTTGAATTTTCATCCGACGCCTTGAGCTTCCTGTCCCGTCTGCCTTATCCGGGCAATATCCGTGAATTGAAGAACTTGGTGGAGCGAACCATATTGGTCAGTGGAAAGAAGACATTGGAAGCGGCCGATTTTGAGGTGCAGTATCAGCATACGGGCGATTCGTCGCAGACGGCAGGAGTCGCTTCGCTGGCCGGCATGACGCTGGACGAGATAGAGCGCCGTACCATCCTCCAGACCTTGGAGCAGTGCAAGGGCAATCTCAGTCAGGTGGCTTCCATGCTGGGCATCAGCCGCGCGGCCTTGTATCGGCGTCTGGAAAAATATAATATTACGGTAAACGACTGAACCCTTTAAACTGGAGAGACATCGGTGCGCATACAGACCTATTTTATCATATTGGTGTTGTTGCTGGTAGGCTTGGGGATTGGTATCCCGTGCTTGCTGGGCGATATGCGGGTGCTCCATCTTTATGTGCTCGAAGGAGGGATCGTATTGATTCTGGTATACCTCGTCTTTTTCTATGGAAAACTGGTGAAACCCATGAATACCATTGGCAATGGCATGGAGCTGTTGCGTGAGCAGGATTTCAGCAGCCGCCTTAGCCCGGTGGGGCAATATGATTCCGACCGCATTGTCAAGATCTTCAATCGCATGATGGACCAGCTGAAGAGTGAACGTCTGCGTCTGCGCGAGCAGAACCATTTTCTGGACTTGCTGATTCAGGCCTCGCCCATGGGTGTGGTCATTACCAGTTTCGATGAGAAGGTGACCCAGCTGAATCCGATGGCAGTCAGGATGTTGGGCATTGAAGTTTCTGAAATAGAAGGAAAGAAATTGGAACAGGTGGACTGCCCATTGGCGCAAGAACTGGCTGGCATTGAACTGGAACACACATCGGTAGTGCGTTTGAACGACGCGAATGTGTACAAATGTACGCATTCTTATTTCATTGACAGCGGTTTCCCCCATCCCTTTTTCTTGATAGAGCGCATGACCGATGAAGTGATGAAGGCCGAGAAGAAGGCCTACGAGAAGGTTATCCGTATGATAGCCCATGAGGTGAACAATACGACGGCGGGCATTACCTCGACCCTCGATACGGTGGAACAGGCGTTGGCCGAAGAACAGGGGATGGAAGACTTTTGTGAAGTGATGCGTGTCTGCATCGAGCGTTGTTACTCCATGAGCAATTTCATTACGCGTTTTGCCGACGTGGTGAAGATTCCTGAGCCGACTTTAGTTCCGGCCAACCTGAATGAAGTGGCCGAAGGCTGTGCGCGGTTTATGGAAGGGATGTGCAACGACCATCAGGTGACCTTGCGCGTAGAGTGCAGTCCCGAAGTAGGGACGGTCAACTTGGATCCGGCTTTGTTTGAGCAGGTTGTGGTGAACATCATCAAGAATGCCGTTGAGAGTATAGCGTCTTCCGAGACATTACCAGCCGGCCAGGGACTTGTCGTAGTCCGTACCTTGGCACCAGCTACTCTGGAAGTCGAAGACAACGGGCCGGGCATCAGCAAGGAAACGGAGTCCAAGCTCTTCAGCCCCTTCTTCTCGACCAAGCCCAACGGACAGGGTATCGGTCTCATTTTTATTCGTGAGGTTCTGAGTCGGCATAAATGTACTTTTTCACTGCGCACTTATACCGACGGCCTGACCCGTTTCCGTATCAGTTTTACCTGAAAAAGGGGAGTATGGAACATTTATTGGGTAAAACTGAACTTTTCTGAAAAGTTTTCTTCCGTACCTTTGCAGCCCGATAGAATAATAGGTATTTTGTAAAGGTATGAGTCGGATGAGGCTTTTGAAATGGATGGGCCTGTGGGTCATCGGGTTGTGTATGGGGTTACCGTTGCAGGCGCAATACGTGGTGCGTGGCGTGGTGACCGATTCTTTGACGAAGGAGCCTTTGCCCTATACCTCTGTATACCTGAAGGGCACGACCGAGGGAGGGATGACGGACGATGACGGGCATTTTTCGTTCAAGACCCGTCGTACCCGTGCCACGCTGGTCGTTTCTGCCGTAGGATATAACGAATATGAGCGGAACATACGTCCGGCCGACAATCCGTATTTTCAAGTTGTGCTTTCGCCTGCCACTTATGCCTTGCAGGAAGTGGTGGTGAAGCCGTGAACATTACAGCAAGAAAGACAATCCGGCGGTGGAGTTCGTCAGGCAGATGATAGAGCACCGTGACGACCATTCGCCGTCGGAATGTGACTTCTGGCAGCGCGACCGGTATGAGAAGATGACCTTCTCCATCAACGATTTCGACAGCCTGAAACAGCTGAAATGGCTTTACCGGAAGTTCGATTTTCTGTCGGAATATGTCGATACGTCGGCGGTGACGGGCAAGCCTGTGCTGGCGGTGTCCAATCGCGAACTGCTGGCCACCGACTATTACCGCAAGTCGCCCCATAGCGAGAAGCAGGTGGTCAAGGCCCGACGCCAGGCCGGTGTAGACGAAATGCTCTCCCAGCAGGGAATGGAGCAGGCCATCAGTGTCACCATGACCGATGTGGATATCTATCAGAATAACATTACCCTTTTCACCAACAAATTTGTGAGTCCCCTGTCGCGCATTGGTCCTTCCTTCTATAAATACTATTTGATGGATACATTGACGGTCGGCGGAAAACCTTGCGTTGACCTGACGTTCGTTCCCTTTAATTCGGAGTCGTTCGGCTTTACGGGCCATCTGTACGTGGCTCTCGACAGTACCTATTTCGTACATCGGGTCCGGATGAATTTTCCTCAGAAAATCAATCTGAATTTTGTCGACAACATGACATTGGAGCAGAATTTTGACCGTTCTCCGGACGGTACCCGCCAGATGACTCATGAAACCATCGTTACCGAATTCAAGCTGACCGAAGGAAGCGACGGCATCTATGCGAAGCGCGACGTTTATTACAGCGACTATCGTTATGAACCTACAGAGGAGGCCCTGGCTGTGTTCGACAAGCCCGAAAGGGTGATCGAACCTCGTACCTCGACTGCCTATACCGATTACTACTGGCAGCAGAACCGCTCGGTGGAGGTAAGCGGCAAGGAGACTTCGGTCGACAAGATGATGGCCCGGCTGCGCACTTATCCTGCTTATTACTGGACCGAAAAGATCCTGAAGATTTTGTTTACGGGCTATGTACCCGTCCCGCGTGACAAGTCGCCTCTGTTCTATTACGGCCCTGTCAACACCTCCATCAACGGAAATACGCTGGAAGGAGTCCGCATCCGTGCCGGCGGAATGACTACCGCTTGGCTCAACTCCCATCTGTTCGGGCGGGGATACATAGCCTACGGATTCGACGATCGCCGTGTTAAGGGGCTGGCCGAGCTTGAATATTCGTTCAATGAAAAGAAGGAATATGCCAACGAGTTCCCCATCCATTCGCTGAAGCTCAGCTATTATTCGGATGTGAATCAGTATGGCCAGAATTATCTGTATACCAGCAAGGACAATGTCTTCCTGGCTCTGAAGAGAAAGAAAGACGACCGCATCGGTTATCAGAAGAAGGCCGAACTGACCTACAGGCAGGAGTTCCATTCGGGCTTTTCCTATGAACTGACCGCCCGGTGGCGTCAGGACGAGTCTTCGTATCTCATCCCCTTCATCCGTCAGGACGAGAACCATACCTATGTGAAGAGAATCGAGAATAGTGAACTGTCCTTGAAACTACGCTATGCGCCCAACGAAAAGTTCTTCCAGACCCAGTGGAACCGCTTTCCGGTTTCGCTGGATGCTCCGGTTTTCACCCTGACCCATACGATGTCGTGCAAGGGTGTCTTGGGAGGAGACTATACCTATCATTATACGGAGGCCGGCTTCCAGAAGCGTTTCTGGTTCTCGGCTTTCGGCTATACCGATGTCATCCTGAAGGCGGGCAAGGTGTGGAACAAGGTGCCTTTCCCCCTGCTGATTATCCCGAATGCCAACTTGTCCTACACCATCCAGCCCGAGTCCTACAGCCTGATGAATGCGATGGAGTTCCTGAATGACGAATATGCTTCCTGGGACGTGACATACTATTTGAACGGTTTTGTGTTCAACCGCATTCCCTTGTTGAAAAAACTGAAGTGGAGGGAAGTGCTCTCCTGTCGTGGCCTGTTCGGCAATTTGAGCGACCGCAACAACCCGTCTCTTTCCGAGGGGCTGTTCCAGTTCCCGTCCGGCAGTACGGTGATGGGCAGGAAGCCTTATGTAGAGGTGGGTGTCGGCGTTGAAAATATTTTAAAGGTGCTTCGGCTGGACTATGTATGGCGTCTGACTTATAGAGATTTGCCGGGCATAGACCGGAGCGGACTCCGAATCAGCCTGCACATGACCTTTTAACTTAAATCTTACTAACGGAACAATAAAAGCGATAAAAAAAGTAGTGATAAATCAATTAAATGTCCTAATTTTGAGCAATTTTTTAATATAAAAAAGAGAATAGAGATGAAAGAAAACGTAAATCCTGCTACCGGACATCTGGGAGTTCTGGTCGTAGGAGTAGGTGGTGCGGTGGCTACCACGATGATAACCGGTGTATTGGCTGCCCGCAAGGGATTGGCTAAGCCCATCGGTTCGATTACGCAAATGGCTACCATGAAGACACAAGACGGTAAGGAGCATTTGATCAAAGACATTGTTCCGTTGGCCGATTTGAGTGATGTAGTGTTTGGCGGTTGGGACATTTTCCCCGACAATGCTTACGAAGCCGCGTTGTATGCGGAGGTGTTGAAGGAGAAAGACCTGAATCTGGTGAAGGACGAGTTGCAGGCCATCCGGCCGATGACTGCCGCCTTCGACCACAATTTCGCCAAACGTCTGAATGGTACGCACGTCAAGAATGCGGCTACCCGCTGGGACATGGTAGAGCAGTTGCGTGAGGACATCCGCCAGTTCAAGGCGGCTAACCATTGTGACCGTATGGTTGTCCTGTGGGCAGCCAGTACGGAGATTTTTGTTCCGTTGTCCGATGAGCACATGTCATTGGAGGCGCTGGAGAAGGCCATGAAGGAGAACAATACGGAAGTTGTTTCGCCGAGTATGTGCTATGCCTATGCAGCCATTGCCGAAGGGGCTCCCTTCGTGATGGGCGCGCCCAATCTGTGTGTGGATACACCGGCCATGTGGGAATTCTCCAAAAAGATGAATGTGCCCATTGCCGGAAAGGACTTCAAGAGCGGACAGACGTTGATGAAGACCGTGCTTGCGCCGATGTTCAAGACGCGTATGCTGGGCGTGAGCGGCTGGTTCTCGACCAACATCCTGGGCAACCGTGACGGCGAGGTGCTCGACCAACCCGAGAACTTCAAGACGAAGGAGGTCAGCAAGCTGTCGGTTATCGACAACATCTTCGAGCCGGAGAAATTCCCCGACTTGTATGGCAATGTTTACCACAAGGTGCGCATCAACTACTATCCGCCCCGCAAGGACAACAAGGAAGCGTGGGACAACATCGACATCTTCGGATGGATGGGTTATCCCATGGAGATTAAGGTCAACTTCCTGTGTCGTGACTCTATCCTGGCCGCGCCCATTGCGCTCGACCTGGTGTTGTTCAGCGACCTGGCTCTGCGTGCCGGGATGTGCGGCATCCAGACCTGGCTGTCGTTCTTCTGCAAGAGTCCGATGCACGACTTCGAGCATGAGCCTGTTCACGACCTGTTCCAGCAATGGCGCATGGTGAAGCAGACGCTCCGGGCGATGATCGGCGAGAAGGAACCGAGTTATCTCGATTGAGAAGAGACAAAATGCATGAAAAAAGAGGATGTACACGATGATGAAGAGTGTACACCCTCTTTTGTGTGACATAAAAATAATGATGAATAGTAGACCGCCTTTTCTTCCCATGTTGATAGGCACGGGCTTCGGTTCGGGCTTTTCGCCGGTGGCTCCCGGCACGGCAGGTGCGTTGCTGGCAGCCTTGATATGGTTTTTCCTGTCGTTCTTCCTGACGGGGCTCACGCTGTTGTGGGTCACGGTCGCGTTGATTTTGGTCTTTACGGTGGCTGGCGTGTGGGCTGCCGACCGTCTGGAACCGGTATGGGGCGAAGACCCGTCCCGGGTGGTGGTCGACGAGATGGTGGGTGTCTGGATTACGTTGCTGGCCGCTCCGGCCGGACACTTCGGATATGGATTGGCGGCCTTTGCCCTGTTCCGCCTGTTCGATATCTTCAAGCCTTTGGGCATTCGCCGGATGGAGAGCCTTCCGGGAGGTATCGGAGTGATGATGGACGATATCCTGTCCGGCATCTATGGTTTCATTCTTTTGATTGCAGTAAGATGGTTGGCCAATTGAGAGGGAAAGACTGGTTTGTCGGCTGGCGTCGCGTGGTGTGGGTGTTTTTCAAGGCCCAGCTCTCCGCCCAGTTTGCCAGTTTCGTCGACTTTCTGGTGACCATCCTGTTGTTCAAGCTGTTCGATGTCTTTTATCTGTATGCCACGTTCCTGGGCTCGGTAATGGGAGGGGTGGTGAACTGTGCCATCAATTACCGGTGGGTGTTCCATTCCGAAGATTGCAAGAAGGTGCATGTGGCGCTGAAATACATTGTCGTTTGGGGAGGGAGTATCTTGCTGAACACGTGGGGCACGTTTGCCCTGACCGAGTGGCTGACAGGCATGACGTGGGTCAACAGCCTGCTGGGCTATTATGTGGACAACGTGTTCATCCTGGCAAAAATTATTGTTGCGGTGGTTGTGGCTCTGTTCTGGAACTACCACATGCAGCGTGTGTTCGTTTATCGGAATCATAATATAAGGAAAATCTGGAGATATGTGTTGAAAAACAAAAAAAGAGAATAGATATGACTTACAGAGACTACTTACAACAACTGATTTACAAGATTATCAATCCCGTCGTGCAGGGCATGATCCGGGTGGGGATTACCCCGAACTTCATTACGACCACCGGCCTGGTGCTGAACATCGTGGCGGCCGTTGTGTTTGTATATGCCGGTTGGGCCGGCGAGGAACTGGCGCTGACGCTTGCCGGATGGGCGGGCGGCATTGTGCTGTTTGCCGGTCTGTTCGACATGATGGACGGGCGTGTGGCCCGTGTGGGAGGCATGTCGTCCACTTTCGGTGCCCTCTACGACTCCGTGCTCGACCGCTACAGTGAACTTTTCACCCTTTTCGGCATTCTCTATTTCCTGCTCTTTCAGGGATATTTCTGGGGGAGCATCATTACGGCCGTCGCTCTGGTCGGCTCGTTGATGGTGAGCTACGTGCGTGCCCGTGCCGAAGGCCTGGACCTGGATTGCAAGGTTGGCCTGATGCAGCGTCCCGAGCGTGTCGTGCTGACGGCTCTGGGTGCCATCTTCTGCGGTGTCTTCCAGGACTGTACGGCTTTCGACAGCGTGTACATCCTTATCGCTCCGTTGGCTGTGATAGCCGTACTGGCCAATTGGACAGCCTTTGTCCGCATCAACCATTGTCGTAAACTGTTGAAGAAGCAATAATCGGATGAAACAGAATATTCTGCCGCCGGCAGGGGAGTCCTTGTCGGTTCTTGTGGTGTCGGCCCTGTTCCTGCTGCTGACGGGCGTGTTTGTGGGCATCCGTCCCGAGCATTTCTTGCTGGTGGGGCTGTTCCTGCTGCTGTTTTTTGCCGGAAGGACCACCCGCAAGCTGGCTGTGGCCCTGCTGCCTTTTATCATATTCGGCGTGTCCTACGACTGGATGCGTGTGTGGCCCAATTATGAAGTCAATCCCATTGACGTCCGCGGCCTTTACGAGGCCGAGAAGTCGCTGTTTGGCATCCAGGCAGGCGGGCAGACGCTGATTCCCTGCGAATATTTCGCCCTCCACCATTGCAGTGCGGCCGATTTCATGGCCGGTATTTTCTACCTCTGCTGGGTGCCGGTGCCCATCGCTTTCGGCCTTTGGCTTTGCTTCAAGGGGCGCCGCAGCCTTTACCTGCGTTTTGCGATGGTGTTCCTGCTGGTCAATCTGATAGGCTTTGCCGGCTATTACATCCATCCGGCCGCTCCGCCCTGGTATGCCATGAACTATGGTTTTGAGCCGGATCTCTCCACGCCGGGCAATGTAGCCGGCCTGGGACGCTTTGACGAGTTGCTGGGCATTACGGTCTTCGAAGGCATCTACGGGCGCAACGCCAATGTCTTTGCCGCCGTTCCGTCCCTGCATGCCGCCTACATGGTCGTGGCCTTGGCCTACGCCGTCATGGGCCGCTGCCGCCGCTGGCTCATCGCTGTCTTTGCCTTTATCATGGTGGGCATCTGGTGGACGGCCGTCTATTCTGGCCATCACTATCTCATCGACGTGTCGCTGGGCATCTGCTGTGCCTTGCTGGGCATTCTGCTGTTCGAGCAGGGGCTGATGCGCTGGGGGGCTTTCCGTCGTTTCTTCGGCCGTTTCATCGGAGCGGCGGACTGACCCCGTTCACTCTTCCGCGTTCTGCTCGCTGTACTTGGAGGGCGACACGCCGAATTGGGCCACGAAGTGTTTCCGCAGGGTGCGTGTGTCGTTGTAACCCACCATCTCGGCAATCTCCTGCATGCTGTACCGGTTTTCCAGAATCAGCGAGGCGGCTTTGCTCATGCGTACGCTGCGGATCATGTCGATGGCTGCCAGTTCGCTCCGCTGTTTGATTTTGCGGTAGAGGGTCGGCTGGCTCATGTGGAGCTGGTCGGCCAGCATCTTGACGTTGAAGTTCTCGTCGGCCAGGTTGGCTTCGATGACCTGTATCACCTGGCGGATGAAGTAGTCTTCCGTTTCCTTCTTCCCCTCTTCGGTTTCTTCGGTTTTCAGCCGCAACGTGCCGGCATACAGCCGCTTCAGCCGTTCGCGCTGGCGTATCAGGCTCCGCACTCTCGTCTGGAGCATTTCGGGGTTGAAGGGTTTCATCATGTAGTCGTCGGCACCGATGCCCAAGGCCTGGATGACGTCCGAGTCTTCGGACTTGGCGGTGAGCATCAGGATGGGGATGGAAGCCGTCCGGGGCGATTCTTTCAGTTCGCGGCAGCATTCCAGACCGTCCTTGACGGGCATCATGACGTCGCATATGATGAGGTCGGGCTGTATTTCCTCCGCCCGGCTGATGCCTTCCTCGCCGTTGGCCGCTTCGTAGGTCGTGCATTCTCCCTCGAACAGGTTGGCTATGTATTGCCGGATGTCGGCGTTGTCTTCCACGATGAGCAGGCGGTGGCGGGTTGAGGCGTCGGCCGTTTCGGATGACGGTTGCACGGCGGGGTGGGGAGCTGCGGGCTTGGAGACGCCTACGAAGGTCACCTTCTCGCCGGCGGTGTCGAAGTGGCCGTTTCCTTCGGGTATGTAGAGGCTGATGATGGTGCCGTGTCCGGGATGGTCGGCCGTCCGGATGTAGCCGTGGTGCAGGTCGGCGATGTTCTTCACGATGCGCATGCCGATGCCCGTCTGGGTGGAGTGGACGGGAGTATTTACTCCCGTGGTGAAAGGTTCGAAGAGGTGCTCCTTCACTTCCCGCGGGATGCCTGCACCCGTGTCGCTGACGGTGATGTTGCAGAAGGGATGGCCGTCGATGACGGTTCTTCCCAGAATCAGTTCCACAGTGCCCTGCGGCTGGGTGTACTTGAAGGCATTGGACAGCAGGTTACGTATGGCAGTGGCCATCTTCTCCGCGTCGACCCACAGCAGGAGCGGTTCGGGCAGGAGGTGGATGCTGAACTGGTAATGGCCTTTCTCGGCCATGGCCTTGAAAGGTTCGCATACGTCTGAGGCCAGCCGGTTGATGTCTGTTTCCGCCACTTTGAGCCGGACCATGTTGGCTTCTATCTTCTGTACGAGCAACAGCTGGTCCATCTGGGCATGCAGCGACTGGCTGTTGTCGAAGGCTGTCTGCAGCTGGCGCCGGGCCTGGGGTGACAGGCCGTCGGTGTGGAGCAATTCCTGGAGTGGAGCCAGAATCAGGGTCAGCGGCGTGCGCAGTTCGTGGGCTATTTCGGTGAAGAAGCGTTCGCGTTCCAGGCGCAGTTGCTTTTCCTTGTCGCGTTCCACTTTGGCGGTGAACACTTCATGCTCCAGCTGCATTTCGTGTTCCAGCCGTTTGGCCCTCATGCGGATGCGCCTCCAGACATACCACAGGACCAGGGCTGCGGCGAGGAAGATGCACAGGCGGAACCAGGCACTGTTGCTCCAATGAGGGTCGATGGCGATGTGCAGGCGGGTAATCTGGTCCGAGGTCTTGTTGGGGTGGATGTTCTTGATTTCGAAAATGTAGTCGCCGTGCTTCAGGTTGGTGTAGGATACCTTTTCCTCTCCTTGCGTGTAGATCCATTTCTGCTGGTAGGGGTACAGGCGGTAGGCATACATCTGCTGTTCGTCCGAGTAGGAAAGGTCACTGAAGTTGAGGGAAAAGTCGCGGTTCTTGTAGCTCAGCCGGATGTCCGACAGGTAGGAGATGCCATAGGGCAGGATGGTTTGTCCGTTGACCGGCCGGCCGATGTCTACGGGGCTGTTGTTGACCTCGAGTCCGGTTATCAGGACCTTCTTCGGTACTTCGAACCGGTCTGTCTTGTCGGGCTTGAAGTAAGTCAGATTCTTGTTGTTCCCCCAGAACAGGGTGTGCTTCCAGTAGAGGGCCGAACGGTTGCTGCCCGACACGTAGTAGTTGTAGAACAGGTGCTGGCGGCTGTCGTAACGCGAGATGCCCGAGTTGGAGCCGATCCAGATGTTTCCCTTTTCGTCTTCGGTGATGCAGCCCACGAAGTCGTTGCACAGCCCGTCCTGGGTGCCGTAGGTTTGCACGATGCGGTTTTCCACGGGCGAGAGGACGGCCAGCCTGTTCATATAGCCCACATACAGCAGTCCGTTTCCGGCAGTATGGAGGGAGCGGATGGAAGGGTCGGAAATGCCGGCTGCTTTTTCATATCCTGTTTCCAGCCGTTCTTCCTGACAGTCGTATCGGTAGAGCCCCGTAGTGGTGCCCAGCCAGAGGTGGCGGTCGGCTGTCTCGGCCAGTGCGCGGATATAGGGAGCGGGAAGCGTCTTCCCTTCCGGGTCTGTAAAGTGTATTCGTCGGGATGTTGTCGTGGCGGGATCGACGCCGAAAAGTCCGGCCTGTGTCCCTGCCCAGATAGTTCCCCGGCTGTCGGCCAGCAGGCTCCATACCGATGCGCCTTCGACCGGAGTGGGGCCGTCGGTCAGTTTTATAATCTGGAATTTCTTTCTTCGTGCGTCATATCGGGTCAGGGTGCCGTCCGCATTCCCGAACCACAGGTTTCCTTCCCGGTCCCGGGTACTGCTCAGCACCGTGTGCCTTGCTGTACTTCGGAAGTGCCGGCCGGGGCAAAATCCAACGGCTCGTCCGAATGGAAGGGAGTGCGGCTGCGCAGGATGCCCCGGTGGAAGGTCGTGAGCCACAGGTAGCCTTCGTCGTCGCCCAGCATGGAGCAGATTTCATTGTGCCGGTCCTGGTAATAGCGGTTGTAGAACTGTTCCCGCAGGTCTGTCCAGATGGCTCCTCCTCCGTCCGTTCCTATCCACAGGATGCCTTGCGGGTCGTAGTAGGCGGCAATCATGCGCGTCTCGATGTCGCGGAACACGTAAAAGGTGGTGTTGTTGAACACCTGTCCCGTCATTTCGTCCGGGTTGTTTTTGTTCAGACTGATGAGGGTATAGCCGTTCCACGTGGCGGCCAGGTACCGGTTCTTTTCAAGGCGTACCACTTCGAACACATCGGTGTGCGACAGCTGGTTGGCCGTAGCCTTGTTGTGGTATGTCATTCGGGTGGTACGTCCTGTCCGGGTGTTGTGGCGTACGAGGCCGTAGGTGAGGGTGGTTATCCAGATGTTGCCGTCTTCGTCGTAGAGGAGGCTGTTGACGGAAATCGGTTGTCCGATGCCGATGTCGATGGTCTGGAAGCGGTCCGGCTGCTCTGTGTCGGCCCGCATGAGTCGTCCGTACGTGTCGGCTACGCAGAGGTACCGCTTGTCGGGAGTGAGTGACAGTTTGGCCAGGATGCTGCCCTGTTGTTTGCCCGGCTCATAGCGTTTCAGGATGTGGAAGATGATGGTGTCGTTCTGTGGGCGGTTCGTCTTTTGGGCCAGCATCAGCTCGTGGTTGTCCATCATCCAGAGGATGGAATCGTTGACCGGTGCGGTGGCAATGGCTCTGACGGCTTTCCCGTCTTCCGTCCGTACGGGGATGAAGCGTTCGCCGCGCAGGTCGAAGGCATGGAGGTAGCCCCGGCTTTCAAAGCACAGGAGGCCGTCCGATATTTCCTTCAGGTCGGAAAGGTTGGCACCGGTGTTGTCGAATAGGAAGACTTTCACCTGCTTGCCGTCGTAGCGGTTCAGGGCATCGCGTGTGCTGAGCCAGATGAACCCGTTGCGATCTTTGCAGATGGCTTGGATGGTGTTGTCCGACAGGCCGTTTTTCATGGTCAGCAGGTGGAGGTCCTTTTCAAAGAAAGCGTGGCAGGGCAGCTGCACGCAGAGGCACAGGCAGGTGGTCAGTAGTATATATAGATACTTAAGGTTCATGCTTCATGTCTGATTAGGCAGTACAAAGAAATAAAAAAACTCTTATTTATCGAAATGAAATGCTAAAAAAGAAGTTGTGTACTTTTGGGGCCCTTTGCCGCCGTTTATAACTTCTGATATGGTGCCGTGGTTATAATATTATACAATTTTGATTTTCTTTCTTTCCCTGCCGGAAGTGGGCGGAAAAGGAAGTTTGAACCCCGATGCCCGTAGGTTTCAAACATCGAGGCCTTATGTTTGAAACCCAAGGCCTTTATGTTTGAAACATTCACTTCCCCCTGTGTGAAGCCTGTCTGGCTGGGTGGACTACGCTCTTGTCTGGCTATGGTTATATTATTTTACATGGAACGTCATGGTAGCTCCGACGGCCTTTGACGTCTGTTTCCGTTCCTCCTTCACGCAGTGCTTCCTGACCTTCTGACGAAGCACCGTGTCACCTCCTCACACAGTGCTTCGTTGCACCCTCAGAAAGCACTTCATGACACCTTGACGAAGCACTGTGTCAGAAGCTCAGAAAGCACCGTGTCGCATCTTCCCCTTTCGGCCTCTTTTTTTTCTTGACTGTAGCCCCAAAGACAACATGAAACCTTGTAAAATGCTGCAAAAGTGCAAGAAAAGTTAAGGATGTATTAAACGTGTATGTTGAATGAAACGTTCGTGCAGGGTCTTTCAGTGGCCGATTATCTATATTTGCAGCAGAGTAGTAAACCGTTGTTTAACTTTAAAATTTAAGGAAAACATGAAAAAAAGCCTTATTCTCTTTCTGATGCTTTGGAGCTGTTTCTTCGCGTACGCCCAGCATCTCAGTATTACAGGTAAAGTCACAGACAGACAGGACGAGCCCATCATCGGTGCCAGCGTACTTGTCAAAGGTACTTCTAATGGCGTTATCACCGACCTGAACGGTGTGTTCAACATGAAGGACGTGCCTTCGGACGGCGTCCTGGCCATTTCTTACATCGGATATAAAGATGTGGAAGTGAAAATTAATCCTTCGCAGACGTCCTATTCCATCAAGCTGGAAGAAGACAACCAGATGCTCGACGAAGTGGTGGTAGTAGGCTTCGGTACACAGAAGAAAGTAAACCTGACCGGTGCCGTAGCTTCGGTTGACAACAAGAAACTGGAATCCCGTCCCGTAACCTCCGTAGGACAGGCTTTGCAGGGTGTTGTTCCCGGTCTGAATGTCAGTATGCCCGATGCCGGCGGTAAGCTGGACGCCAATCCTTCCTTCAATATCCGTGGTACGGGTAACTTGGGAACAGGTTCCAGTGCTTCGCCCCTCGTGCTGATTGACGGTGTGGCCGGTGACATCAACCAACTGAATCCGCAGGACATCGACAACATCTCCGTATTGATGGATGCCGCTTCGGCAGCCATCTACGGTTCGCGTGCTCCGTTCGGTGTCATTCTGGTAACCACCAAGAAAGGTAAGCAGGGAAAGACGAGCATTTCCTACTCCAACAACCTGCGCTGGTCGCGCCCGACCAATATCCCCGACATGCTGGACGCTTACACCTTTGCCCAGTACTTCAACCGCGCGATTGACAACACTGGTTCCGGTGAAGCCCATTTCTTCTCGGACATTACCATGGAACGCATCCAGCAGTACATGCGTGGCGAAATTACCACGACGGCCGATCCCTCTTTGTCGCAGAACGGCAACTGCTTCGCTTTCAACCAGAATTCCAATGACAACCAGAACTGGCCCCGTAACTTTATCGACAAGACGGCTTTCGGACAGGAACATAACTTGAGCCTGTCGGGCGGTAACGAAAAGGTACAGTATTATGTATCGGGCGCTTTCCTGGATCAGGATGGTCAGATGAACTATGCCGACGATAACAAGAAACGCTACAATGCCAGCGCACGCATCAGTGCGGAGATCACCAAATGGATGCGTCTGGAATTCAACAGCCGCTTCATCCGTGAAGACATCGGCATGCCGACCTTCCTGAAGCTGTATGGCGACCGCTTCTTTGCAGAAACAACCAAGCTGCACCCCAACATGCCGCTGTACGACAACAACGGACACTATACCCGCAACCCGAAGCTGATGCAGCTGACGTCGGGCGGACGTTCCAATACGCAGGACGACACGTACTTCACACAAGGCAGCCTGATTCTGACTCCCGTGAAGGGGCTGACCATCCATGGTGATCTGGCCATCCGTACCGGCAGCTACGAGCATCTTTATAATGTAGCCCGAGTGTATCTCTATGACAAGAACAACAATCCTGTCCCCGAACAGTGGCTGGGCGGTGATGCCGACCTGGCAGCCGGCAAGACATGGGCCTACAGCGAGCAGCAGCGCGAAACGATGATTACTTCGTCGGCTTATGCAGACTATAGCCTCAACTTCCTGGAGAAACACAATCTGAAGGTAATGGTCGGTATGAACAGCGAAAGTTACCGATACAATAATGTATGGGCCAAGCGTTCGGACGTGATGAACGACAGCAATCCTGATGTCAACACTTCTACCGGTACGCAGAGTAATGGTGCCTACCGTGGCGAATGGTCTTCTTTGGGATACTTCGGTCGTGTGAACTATGATTTCGACGGACGCTATTTGTTCGAATTCAATATCCGTCGCGACGGTTCTTCCCGCTTCCGCGCCGACCAGCGTTGGGCTACTTTCCCCTCTGTATCGGTGGGTTGGAACATTGCCCGCGAATCCTTCTGGGAACCGCTGTCCCAGTGGGTCAACACGTTGAAGCCCCGCTTCTCCTACGGTAGCCTCGGTAACCAGAATACCAATTCCTATTATCCCACGTACGCCATTCAGAACGTAACTGTAGGCAGCCCCGATGCCGGTGGACGCTGGTTGCTTACTACCGACAGCAAATCGAACATCGCAGGTGCCCCGGCTCTGGTGAGCTCTCTGTTGACTTGGGAACGCGTGTACAGCTATAACTACGGTGTAGACTTCGGTGCCTTCAACAACCGTCTGAGCGGTTACTTCAACTACTTCATCCGCGATACCAAGGACATGGTAGGTCCCGCACAGGAAATTTCTCCGATTGTAGGTGCATCGGCACCGAGCCGCAACAATACGTCTTTGTGTACCAAGGGTTGGGAACTCCAGTTGAACTGGCAGGACCGTGTCGGCGAGTTCAATTACAACGTGGCTTTCAATCTGTCAGATTCCCGTACGCGTGTCACCGAATATCCCAATGCCAGCAAGAGTCTGAACACTTATTATGAAGGACAGAATCTGGGAGAAATCTGGGGATACGAATCCCTGGGTATGGCCAAGACCGACGAGGAAATGGCAGCACACTTGGAAAAGGTGGACCAGAACACGATACCGGGTGTCAATCTGGCCGCATCGGGATGGAAAGCCGGTGACATGATGTATGCCGATTTGGACGGTGACGGTAAAATCACCAACGGTGAAAGCACCGTAGACAATCCGGGTGACCGTAAGGTGATAGGTAACAGCACGCCGCGTTTCCGTTTCGGTTTGAACATCGGAGCCGAATGGAAGGGTTTTGACCTGAGCATCTTCTTCCAGGGCGTGGCCAAGCGCGACTATCTGTTGAGCGGTATGATATTCTGGGGTGTGGACGGCAATGCATGGTCTTCTACCGGTTACAAGGAACATTGGGATTTCTTCCGTCCGGAAGGTGACCCGTTGGGTGCCAATACGGATGCTTATTATCCGCGTCCCCTTTGGAACTCCAACCAGAACCGCCAAAGCCAGTCACAGTTCCTGCAGAATGCAGCCTACATTCGTCTGAAGAACCTGCAGATTGGCTATACCCTGCCTAAGGCATGGACCAGCAAGGCCGGATTGGAGCGTGTCAGAGTATTCTTCTCGGGTGACAACCTGTGGACCGGCACTTCCATCAGCAAGAACTTCGACCCCGAAGCCCTGTATCAGAACGGTATGACTTATCCGTTGAGCCGTACGCTCTCTTGTGGTATTAATGTAACATTGTAACCTATAAAAGTATCTATGATTATGAAATTGAAATATATATTCTTGTTTTCTGCAGCCTTGCTGATGGGTACTTCCTGTTCAGACTTTTTGGATAAAGAACCTATTTCGGACAACGTAGACGGCAACTTCTTCACGGCCGAAAATCAATTGGAACCTTATTGCAACAACATGTATGGTCTGTTGCCCGACCACGGTACGGGTACGGGTACCTTCGGGTATTTCACGACGGACAACAACAGCGACGACATGACCACGGTCAATCAGGTGGACAACTTCCTGCCGCAGCGCGTTCAGGTACCGTCCAGCGGTAGCTATGGCAGTTTCAGTACCATCCGCACTTGCAACCTTTTTCTGGAACGTACCCAGGAAAATCTGGAGAACGGAACGTTGAGCAATGATGACAACGTGAAGCATTATATCGGCGAGATGTATTTCTTCCGTGCTTATGTTTACTTCAGCTTGCTGAAGGCTTATGGCGACTTCCCCATCGTGACCGAGGTCCTGACTGACGGCGACTATGCAGCCAACGTGGAGGCCAACAAGCGCAAGCCCCGCAACGAGGTGGCACGCTTCATCCTGAGCGATTTGGACCAGGCCATCGAGCGTCTGTATCCCAAGTCAAACGGTTTCACTGCCCATCGCCTGAACCGTGAATGTGCCTTGCTGTTCAAGTCGCGTGTGGCTCTGTACGAAGCTACGTGGGAGAAATATCATGCAGGTACGGCACGCGTTCCGGGCGGACCGGGATGGCCGGGTGATGCAGCTTCTTTCACTACCGACTTGAATACGGAAATCAATTTTTTCCTGGACGAGGCCATCAAGTCGGCCAAGGAAGTGGGCGACGCTTCTTCACTGATGCCGGATTATGCGGGTTTGTATAGCCAGACCGATTTGTCGGGCCAGCGTAACGAAGTCTTGCTGTGGCGTATGTACAGCGAGGATGCCAAGGTGCAGAACCAGGTGGTGGGAGCTACCCACGGTTACGGCTCTATTGATACTGAAAACGGAACCTATATCTTTGTTCACGGCGACAACACCGGCTTTACCCGTTCGCTGGTCGACAGCTATCTGATGGCCGACGGTTTGCCTATTTATGCTTCTTCCAATTATCAGGGTGATAAGAGTCTGGTGAGTACGATGGCTGGTCGTGACCAGCGTTTGGTGACTTCGGTTGCAAAACCCGGTGACAAGATTATGACATACAACGGTCAGAATATTATGTATCAGTATCCCGGTCTGACATCGGCTGCCGGAGGTATCCGTGTGACCAGTACCGGTTATATTCCCCGTAAAGGTTGGATAGATAACGATGTGGTGTACAACAATGCCTATCCTTTGGCGTTGCCGATTTTCCGTGCTGCCGAGGCCTATCTGAATTATATCGAAGCCTATTATCTGAAGAACAATTCGCTGGAAGACGCCACGCTTGACAAATATTGGAAGGCATTGCGCAGCCGTGCCGGTGTGGATACGGACTATAAGAAGACCATTGCCGCTACCGACCTGTCGAAGGAAATCGACCTGGCCCGCTATTCGGGCACTCAGTTGGTGGATGCAACGCTTTACAACATCCGTCGCGAGCGTCGCAGTGAGCTGATTGCCGAAGGCATGCGCAGGGATGACCTGTATCGCTGGCGTGCTCTGGACATGATGCAGAACTATTGGGTGGAAGGCATGAACTATTGGGATGAGTTCCATACCGACTTCGAGAATGCTTGTACAGTCTGCAAGCTGACTTATTCGGCCCCCAACGATGCTTCCGTCAGCAAGTATCTGCGTCCGCAGGGCAAGAATGAACTGGTGAACAAGTATAACGGTTATTGCTTTGAGACAGCCAATTATCTGTCACCGTTGTCTTACGACGTATTCCGTCTGTCTACTCCCGAAGAGGGTGGCGATGTTTCGACTTCTGTCGTTTATCAGAATCCGGGATGGCCTGTTGAGGCTGGTGGCTTTGCTATCCAGTAATGATAGCATTCTTTTGAATCTATTATAATTTAAGGTGTGCCAGGGATTAAATTTATTTTCCTATCTTTGGCACACCTTTTTATTTGAATGATATTAAATTAGAGAATATATGGTGAAAAATTTATTGTTTGGATTGTTATGCTTGTCTGCATCCCTTTTGGCCTGCGCACAGGATAGTCATCCCGTCCCTGCTCCCCGTCAGCTGAAGTGGCACGAGGCGGAGATGGGCGTTGTCTTCCACTACGACCTGCATGTGTTTGACGGTGAAGTCTACGGGCAGGGCAACAACCGCATCAATCCCATTGAGGATTACAATATCTTCAACCCCACACAGCTGGATACCGACCAGTGGATACAGGCGGCCAAG
>ERZ779982.220-NODE-220-length-35703-cov-3.495287_pt1 | contig 35703 bp, 38 predicted proteins | sample MGYA00511936_ERZ779982 | MGnify/ENA primary metagenome ERZ779982 (study PRJEB29588, sample SAMEA2146682) | human gut metagenome | biome: human gut; feature: human-associated habitat; material: faeces | place: Denmark | collected 2008/2010 ... | reverse complement strand
GTCGAAGGTTTCCTTAGCGGTCATATCGGCAGTTACCTGAATATACTCAAGTTCTCCGTTTCTCTCTGCCACAAAATCTATCTCTGTATTTCCGTACTTGCCCACGCTCACCTTGTACCCACGTCTGAGCAGTTCAAAATACACTACATTCTCAACCGAAAAGCCAAGGTCATAGCTTTTCTTAGGCAGTATAAGATTTCGTATGCCGAGGTCAACCATATAATACTTCGTGTTGGTTTTAAGCAGTTGCTTTCCCACAATGTCAAAGCGTTCCGCCGGGTAGAATATGAACGATTCGGTCAGTGCATTAACATAATCGCTCACCGTATTCGGAGAAATTTTCCGTCCCGATGAAACAAGATAATTTGTAATGCTCCTTACCGTCACAAGACTTCCGATAACGCTTGAAAGGTACTTTGCGACAATTTTAAGAAGCGATATATCCGTTATCCTGCCTGTATCGCTGTTATCCCATTCCTTACGCTTCTGCCTGTCCTCAATATCCTTTACGATAACCGTATTGTAGATACCCTCAAGATAGGTAGTTATCTTCTCTTCCGTCTTTTCTGCCGTTGCAATGAAAGGCATACCGCCGTATCTCATATAATCAGCAAATGCACTGTCCTTGTCCTTGCTGTTTACCTGCAAATACTCTGCAAACGACAGCGGAAGCATTGATATTTCCACATAACGACCGCTGAGAAGTGTAGCAAGGTCACCCGACAGCATATATGCGTTTGAGCCGGTGATATAAATATCAGTTCCCTGTTTTACATAAAGACTGTCTACCACCTTTTCAAAATACGGCACTTTCTGTATCTCGTCAAGAAAAATGTAAGTCGTTTTATCACTGCTTAGCCGAGCCTTTATATATTCATACAGCTTTTTATAGTCGCACAGTTCTTCGTATTCCAGTTCCTCAAAGTTGACGGAAACGATCTGTTCGTCTGTGACTCCGTTTTCCTTCAGCCACTGCTGAAACTGAAGCAAAAGTGTAGATTTTCCGCAGCGGCGGATGCCTGTCACCACTTTGATAACCTGTTCATCTCTCCAATTGATGAGCTGATCTAAATATTCCATATGATCCAAAGATTTCTCCATCTTGAACAACTATATCTAAATCGTTCTTATGCCAATCATCTGTCAAATAAGTCTCATCGAGGAGTTTACCATTTCTAAATAAACCTTCAGAGTTTATTACAATATGGTCACCTGCTACCCCAATTACTCTTTTTATTAAATCCTTATTTAAAGCCTCACTTTTAACAGCTACGATACTACTATAATCTACTTGAGTAGTTTTTCGTAATATTAGAAAGTCTCCATCCTTATATGTAGGAAACATAGAGCTACCGCTAACTTCAGCTGTTTCAAAAAATAATAAGTAACTTAGCAATATAAAAGCTATTATAATAGTAAAGCCCCATGACTTAACTACTTTCAACAAAATTATTCCTCCAAAAATATACTATCAAGAATACTGTTAATCTCAGCAAGAGATTTAACCTTATTCCAATTATCCTTTTTCTTATCCTTATAATATTCAATCATTTTTTCTTTTGTCTTGTCACTTACTCTTATGACTTCATTCATTTTTTTCCACCTCATTTAATTTAGTATAGCATATTTTAAAAAATATAGTTATAATAAAAATATAGAAAGGATTTGGATTATGGAAAATATTAATAATATTAGTATACTTATTGTTTTAATTATTTTAAGCTTTGGTATTTTAGGACTAAAAAGAGGAGTGATTAAAGAAGCAGCAGTGGTGCTTGGAAATATAGCAGCTATAATTTTAGCATTCTTGTTAAAAGGCTTATTAGCAAGTTTTCTAATTAATTTATTTCCACCATTTAGAGTAAATTCTGTCTTGGGTCCTCTTAGTTCTTTAAGTATTATCTTTTATCAGTTAATAGCTTTTCTCGTATTGTTAATTATCTTTCATTTTATTCTAAGAATAATAGTTAGTCTATCAGGAATAATTAGTAAGATAGTAGATGTTACAGTAATACTAATTTTACCTAATAGAATCTTTGGTTTTGTCTTAGGAATAATAGAAGGTTATATAATAATGTTTATCGCTTTAAATATTTTAATGATACCATTAAGTAGTAATGATGACTTTATGAATTCTAAAGTTAGAAAATCTATTATGGAAGATACACCAGTCTTAAAGAACAGCTTTGGTGGAATTAATACAACACTTGAAGAAATTATGGCTCTTGATAAAAGTGATAGTGAAAATAGTTTAAATTTAAAAGTAATTGATATACTATTAAAGAATAAAATAGTTACAGTCGATGAAGTTAAGGAATTAGAAACTAATAAAAAGATAATTGATATTAATAATTTAGATACTGTAACTAATAAATATGAAGGGTGATGATAAAATGATTTATTTAGAAGATGAGACTAAATTTCAAGAATTAATAGCAAAAGGTGACGTTTTAGTAGATTTTTATGCTACTTGGTGTGGACCTTGTAAAATGGTAGGAGAAGTATTAGAAGAGTTAGAAGAACACTTTGAAGGGGTAAAAATCATCAAGATAGATGTTGATGAGTTTGAAAATATTGCTAAGGAGCACGGTGTTATGAGTATTCCGACATTAGAAGTTTATCGTGATGGAAAACTAATAAAAAAAGAAGTAGGATATAGAGACTACGATACCATTGCTTCTTGGTTTATAAAATAATTATTTATCTTCAATTAACTGTTTAACTCTACTAGTAATGTTAAGATCAGGTAAATTTGTTAAACTATCAAGAAATGTTTCATCTACTTCTAAAGTGTAGATACATCTATCTTGATAAACTTTAGATAAAATATTCTTATCCTTAAATAGGTAAGAGTATTTTTTTTCATTTTCATAACTAAATTCACAAGTTATTAAATAACCACTTACTACATTTAAAAGAATAGACTTTTTAAGGGATTCCAATAGACCATTTGTGTAAGCTTTTAAAAGACCACCAGTACCTAATTTGATACCACCGAAGTAGCGAACGGAAATAACTAAAATATTAATAATATTATTAGAAGTTAATATAAAAAGCATTGGTCTTCCAGCTGTATTTTTTGGTTCTTTATCATCACTATAACCACTAGTATTTATAAGATTAAAAGCATAACAGTAGTGTGTAGCACCCTTATAATCTTCTCTTACCTTTTTTAAATAGTAATTAACATCATCCATATTATTAACCTTATATAATAAAGTAATAAACTTAGAGTGTTTTATCTCTTCTTGATAAGTTGTATTTTCTTTAATTACTTGCATTTAGATCACCACCTATATTTTATTAAAATTCTTTTTAAATGTAAAGATAAGTGGTATACTAAGAAATAGAAATGAAGGTGCTAAGATGTTTCGTGAAAAAGTAGATAAAAAAGAATTAAATAAATTTATTAAGACTTCTAATAAAGTATTACAACTAGTTCATATTTTAGTTCTTGTTCTAGTTGCTTTATTAGTTACTTATGTTGTTAAGGAATGGAAGATTTTAGATTTTATTCTCGATATTTTAAAAGTTATCTCTCCAGTCTTTATTGGGTTGTTAATAGCTTGGCTTTTAGATCCATTAGTTACTAAGATGGAAAAGAAGATGAATAGAGTAGTGGCATGTATTATAACTTATCTTCTTTTAATTGTTCTAGTAGTAGTATTATGCTACTTTGTGATTCCATCTTTTGCTACTGGTGTTACTGATCTTGTTAATGCTCTTCCCTCTCTTATTGATAAAACTAAAAAGGGCGTTGATAACTTCTTTGCTTCTTTTGATAATTCACTACTTGCTAGTTATGAGACTGATATTATTAGTAGAATAGAATCTATTGGTAAGAATATGACAGAGACTCTACCTACTATGCTATTTAAAACAGTTAGTAAAATAATTAGTGGTGGAGCCAATATATTACTAGGTTTTATGATTGGTTTTTATATCTTATTTGACTTTAAAAAAAGTGAGAAACATATGTTATCATTAATACCTGATATTTATCATGATAATGCTAAAGACTTGATGCGAAGAATTAATGGTAAGTTAAGAAATTATGTTCAAGGAGTGTTAATAGTCATGTTCTTTGTTTTCTTAACCCAAGCGATTGGTCTTTCTCTAGCCGGTTTAAAAGCACCTTTACTATTTGCTTTGTTTTGTGCTGTAACTGATGTAATTCCTTATATTGGTCCATGGATTGGAGCGGTACCGGCCTTATTTGTTGGTTTTTCAATGAACCCTAAAGTAGGCATCTTAACTATCGTGTCAATTATGGTCTGTCAAACCCTAGAAAACAACTTTTATCAACCTTTAATTATGGGTAAAACAATGAAATTACACCCTGTTACTATCATGCTGGGACTATTGATTTTTAACTATTTCTTTGGTATGATAGGAATGATAGTGGCAACTCCTGTTATTGCTAGCTTAAAGATAATTTTAGAGTTTATTAATGAAAAAACAGGAGTAGGAGAGAAGTTTCATTCTCTAAACAAAAAAGAAGAACTAGACTAAGTCGAGGTGGTAAGATGAAACTTTATTTAATTTGTGGTAAAGCAAGAGCAGGGAAAGATACTTTTGCTAAACTTATTAAACAAGAGGAAGAAAAAGATAATAACAAAGTTTGTATTTTAAAATTAACTGCTCCTTTGTATAGTTGGGCGGAAGACTACTTTAATTATGATAAAGAAAAGGATGAAAAACCAAGAGAACTATTGCAAACACTAGGGTATGACATCTTACAGTTAAAACTAAAGAAGAAAGATTTTCTCCTTGATTATTTAATTACAACGATTGAAGTTCTTGATAATTATTATGATGTAGGACTTATTACTGATGGTAGATTAGTTCATGAAATAGAAGTACTAAAAGAAAAGTATCCTAATATCAAGACTATATTACTAACTAATAAGCAAGATAATAAGTTAACTAATAAAGAAAAAAATCATCAAACAGAAATAGATTTAGATGATTATAAAGACTTTGATTATATAGTAGAAAATAAAGATATGGAAAGTTTAAAGTTAGAAACTTTAAAAATAGTGGAGGATAAAAGATGAATAAAATAGTTGCAATAGTAGGAATGGCTGGTAGTGGGAAGAGTATTGCTTCTTCCTATTTTAATAATAAAGGGTATAACTTAGTTTATTTTGGTGGAGTTATTTATGAGAAAATGAAAGAAGAAGGAATAGAAATAACTCCTGAGAGTCAAAAAGAATTTAGAGAAAAGATTAGAAAAGAACATGGTATGGGAGTAGTTGCTAAACTTCTATTACCAAAGATTAAAAAACTATATAGTGAAGGTAATGTTATTTTAGATGGATTATATTCTTGGGATGAATATAAAATTTTAAAAGAAGAATTTAAAGATTTAGTAGTGATTGCTATTGTCTGTGATAAGAAATTAAGGTATGATAGAATATCTAAGCGAAAGGAACGAGCCTTTAATAAAGAAGAAATTATAAGAAGAGATGTTACTGAGATAGAAAACTCTGCTAAAGGTGGGCCTATCGCTTATGCTGATTATTACCTTTTAAATAATGGTAGTATGGAAAAGTATGAAGAAGACTTAGCAAAAATTAAGTGTTTAATAGAAGGAGTAGATAAAAATGAGAAAGATGACTAGTAATGAGATTAGAACATTATGGATAAAATATTTTGAAGAACATGGACATAAATATGTAGAAAGTGCTCCCTTAATTCCAAGAGATGATAATTCACTATTATGGATTAATGCCGGAGTAACTCCTTTAAAGAAATATTTTGATGGAACAGTTATTCCTGAAAGTAGAAGAATTGTTAATATTCAAAAATGTATTCGTACAAATGATATAGAAAATGTTGGGATAACAAGACGCCATCATACTTTCTTTGAGATGATGGGTAACTTTTCAATTGGTGATTACTTTAAAAATGAAGCGATTAGTTTTGCTTTTGAGTTGTTAACTAGTGATAAATGGTTTGCTATTCCTAAAGACAGACTTTATGTAACAGTATATACAGATGATGCTGATGCTTTAAATAAATGGATAGAACTCGGAATGGATCCTTCTCATATGATAAAACTTGATGAAAACTTTTGGGAAATAGGTAGTGGACCTTGTGGACCAGATAGTGAGATATTCTTTGATCGTGGGGAAAAGTATGATCCAAATCATGATGCTTTTGAAAAGTTTAAAAATGATGATGAACAAGAAAGATATATAGAAATTTGGAATAACGTCTTTTCACAGTTTCAATCAGAAGAAGGAAAACCTCGTGAAAAGTATAAAGAGCTTCCACATAAAAATATTGATACTGGAGCAGGTCTTGAGAGATGGTGTACAATTTTTCAAGATGTAGATTCTAGTTTTGAAACAGATTTATTTACCCCAATACTAGCTAAAATAGAAGAAATGTCAGGTATTCTTTATAATGGTCAAACTTCATTTAAAGTAATAGCTGATCATATTAAAGCAATAACATTTGCCCTTTCTGATGGAGCAAGTTTTGGAAATACCGGAAGAGATTATGTTTTAAGACGTCTTTTAAGAAGAAGTTCAAGATTTGGTAAACAATTAGGATTTAATGAACCGTTCCTTTATAAATTAGTAGGAACTGTTTGTGAGACTATGGGAGACTTTTATAAAGAATTATATGAAAAAAGAGCAGAAGTTGAAGCTTTAATACTAGAAGAAGAGAAATTATTTTTAAAAACTCTTGAACAAGGTATGTCAAAACTTGATGATATTTTAGAAACTGTAAATGATAAAGTTGTATCTGGTTATGATGCTTTTAAACTTTATGATACTTTTGGTTTTCCACTTGAATTAACCGAAGAAATTGCTAATGAAAAGGGATACACGGTAGATAAAGAGGGCTTTATCGATTATATGAATAAGCAAAGAGAAGCTGCTAAGAAAAATAATCGTAATAAGACTTCTATGGCTAAACAAAAACAAGTTTTAATGGACTTTAAAAAGCCTTCTACTTTTGTTTATGGACTATACCGTTTAAAAAGTAGTGTACTTGCTATCTTTAGTAAAGATAATCTTGAAAGGGAACTTGATCATGATGGTTATATTGCCTTAAAAAGAACTTGTTTCTATGCTGAGAGTGGTGGACAAGTAGCAGATACTGGTATGATTACAGGTAAAAACTTTACCGCTAGAGTAGTAGATGTCTTTAAAGGACCAAATGGTCAACATATCCATAAAGTAAAATTATTATCTGGTAAAATAACTGTTGGTGATGAATGTGAAGTGATTATTGATAAAGAGCGTCGTCATAATATTGAAGCTAACCATAGTAGTGTCCATATGCTACAGTATGCCCTACAAACCATTATTAGTCCTAAAGTTATGCAAGCTGGTAGTTATGTAGATGATAGTAAACTTCGTTTTGACTTTACTTATACTGGAAAGATTTTTGATGAACAACTATACCAAGTAGAAGATATGGTTAATGAAATGATAGATAAAGGAATAATAACATCAACTGAGGTTATGCCTCTTGATAAAGCTAAAGAGTTAGGTGCTATGGCTTTATTTGGGGAAAAGTATGGTGAGACCGTAAGAGTAGTTAAGATTGATAAATCAATGGAATTATGTGGTGGTACTCATATAGCCAATACTAAAGATATTAAAAGATTTGCTATTTCTTCATTTGAATCTAAAGGAAGTAATACTTACCGAATAGAAGCTTGTACTAATAAGAAGATAGAAACAACTTTATTTGAACTTATTAAACCATATAATGATGAAATGGTTAAATTATTAATGAAATCTAAAGAGCTACTTGAACAAGCTAAGAAGTTAGGTATTAATCTTACTTTTGATGTTACTATTGATAATAGTGCACCAAAGAGTTATCGTGATATAGTGTTTAATCGTAATGAATTATCATATGTTCAAGGAGAGGTTAAAACACTTGAGAGAAAATTCCAAGAAGAAAAAGAAAAACAAAGTCTAAATAAAATAGATGAATATTTAACTAATCTTAAAGTAATAAATGATAAGAATTTCTTATATTTAACCTTTAATAATGAAGAGATGGATATCTTAAAAACAATAATGGATGCTTTAGCAAATAAAGTTGATAATTCTTTAGTATTCATAGTTAATATTAAGGAAGATAATAGTGTAAACTTTATCTGCCGTAACAAGATAGCTAGTTTAAGTGCTGGTTACTTAGTTAAACAAATAGCAAGTATCTCAAATGGTAATGGTGGAGGTAGTGCTACTTTTGCCCAAGGTGGCGGTAAGACTGTAGAAAAACTTGATGAAGTTTATAAATATTTAGTGGAGCAAATAAATGAAGCAGCATAATTATTTGCTTCTTTCTTCATCTAGTATGTTATTAGAAAGAGAAATAGCTAAAATCATTAAAGAAAAAGGTTTTATAGATGCATCTATTACTACTTATGATTTAGAAGAGACTGATTTAGCTACTGTCTTAGAGGATTTAGATACAGTATCTTTCTTAACACCATTAAAAGTAGTTATAGCAAATCATGCTAGTTTTTTAACCGCTACTTCAACAGAAGAAGAACAAAGTCTTAATCATTTGTTAAAATACTTAGATCAAGAAATTGATAGTACTTTGTTTTTTCTAACAGTAAGTAAAATGGATGATAGAAAAAAAATAGGTAAAGAGTTAAAGAAGAAGATGACATTTCTAGAACTTAATCCTAGTCAAGATGTCTATATAAAGAAAGAACTTACTGGTTATAAATTAGAAAACGGGGTAGTTACTAATATATTATCTAGAGTAAATGATAGTTATGATGCTATTTATCAAGAGTGTAATAAATTAAAACTATATAAAATAGATAGTAAGGAAATAACTAATCAAGATGTGGCATCACTATTACCAATACCTTTAGAAAAACAAGATCAATTATCCTTTGATCTAATAAGAGCTATTGGTCTAAAAGATAAAAAACAAGCTCTTACCTTATATAATCAGTTAAAAAATTATAACATAGAAGTATTTTCTTTGATGGGATTATTAGAGAGCCAGTATCGTCTTTTATATCAAGTTAAACTACTTAATAATAGAGGTTTTAGGGAAGAAGAAATAGCTAAAAAGTTAGCTGTTCATCCATATCGTGCTAAGAAGATATTAGAACTTGGAAGATATAGTTCTATTAAAGAAGTTAAACAGTTTATTTTAAAATTAGCAGACCTAGACTTGAAATTAAAAACAGGAAAGGCTGACAAAGATATAGCTATAGAAATGCTTATTCTTAGCGAATAATGAGGGATTATATGGGATACTATAATAGACTAAATGAAATATTAGCAAGTACTCTAGAAGATAAGAATAGAAGTATGGAAGTTAATTCACTTAAAGAAACAGCTAAATTAGCTAAAATTATTATAGATAATACACCAAGTATTACTAAAGAATCATTTGAAGAATATGTTTCTTTAAATGATTCAATAAATATAGTAGGTAATTTTCTTTATAACTTAAATGATAATTACTCATCAATGTACTTCAATATACTACAAGAGAAGAATGTCTATAAAGGTAAAGAAGAACCAAGTGTAGAATTTATTCCTTTTAAAGGAAAAGATTTATCAGAGGTCAGAAGTGATGGAAAAGTAATAATTAGTTATCAAAATAACATAAATGATATTTATTCAATTGCTCATGAAATTATACATAAATTTAGTCAACCAAAGCATCAAAACAGTATCATTAAAAGTTATTTGGGAGAAACTTCAACTATAGCTACGGAGTTTCTTATGGAAGACTATTTACTTAATAATACTTCATATAGTAAGGAAGAGATAATAAGAAGAAAGCAAAATAGACTTGTAGATACTTATTTTGATGCTTCTGCTGTTTTATTTGAATATACCCTATTAGAGTTATATAAAAAGGATGGAAAGATAACAAAAGAGAGTTTATTAAATTATCTTAACAACCTTTCTAAAAATTCAAAAGAGTATGAAATATTTAGCATCAAAGGTGAAGAATACTTAAATGAGATAGTGAACAAAGGCAATTTACAGTTTCCTATAAGGCAAAGATATGTAATAGGTACAGCTTTAGCTTGTGATTTTTTTAAAAAAGATACTAATGATGTAGTAAAGAAAGAAGAACTATCATATTTAATAGGTATATTAGGACATTCTAATTTTACAATAAAAGATGATATAAATATATTAAAGAAATTAGATATACCCATCTTTTCTTCGGATAGTATCGAATTATCTTCATCTTCAATTGAAAGACTTTCAAAGAACTACAAAGCTGTGGCAGAATCTATTAATAAAGGTTATGAAAGTAAGGTTTATTAAATCGAAATGAATAGTTGTTGAAAATTATTCATTTTTTTGTTATAATAAACACACTTTTGGAAAGAGGTTTAAGTATGAAAGAAAGATTTAAAAGATTAAATGAAAAAATTGATGATTTAGAAAAAGCAGAATCATTGGAAGAAATAATAATAGCTAGTTGGAAGATATTTAGAGCAAATCTTAAAAATACAGAAAGACAAGCCTTATTGATTTCTATAATTGACAATAAAAAAGCAGACTTTTATCGTAAGGAGTTATTAACTAGAAAAGATGAGGTCTATATGGAATTAATAACAAATTTTATCAATAATAGAGATGATGATATTATTTCTAAAACTTGTAAAAAAACAAATCTTGCCTGGTGGGAAATTAAAGAAATATTATTAACTGTTAAAAATCCTAGTAAAATAGACATGGCATTAGCAAAATATGTTATGACAAAATGTCCAAAAGAATACACTAAAGAAAAAGAGTTATCTCATAGAATAAGAGAAGCCTTTATAAAAGTTATGTTAGTAGAAAATTCTGGTGTTTCTACATTTTTAGAATTTGAAAAAAAATATAAAGCTTCTAGAATTGAAATAGCACAAGCTTATGACACAATTAAATATTATAAAAATGATGTATATAAAAGTCTTAGGTTTCCTTTGAAGTTTAATGAATATAAATCAAAAATGGTAACGTCTGCTTTTACTGAATATATTAATCGTGAAAAAACAGTAGCAAAAGAAGAAATAAAAAAAGGAATTTCTAAAGAGTCAGTAGCTTCTAGCAGATCAAGAACTTTATTAACTTTTTATGAGGAAACAGGCATACCTATTTTGTTAGTTAAAAGATATGTACGAGAGTTAGGTAATGATAATGAAATGTTTTTCTCTTTGACCTATGATAAACAAAAAAGTATATTATTAGAATATAAGAAAAAAGAACTTTTAAAAATTGAACCAGTTATTAATGAACTATTTAATATTGCAAGTAATTCATATAAAACTTCTCTAGATTATTATAATTTTTATAAGTTAAGATATAGTACTAATGAATTTGTTGAATTGCTAAGTTCTTTGCAACTTCATAATGCAAGCAGTATGTTAAAAAAATATCATGAAAAACATAAAACAGCTTTTGCTTGCTTAGACAGTAAAGAAACTGCCATGTTTGCTAAGAAGGGAACAATGTTTTTTGAAAACGAATTTGTAACCTTTACTCAAAATGAATTTACAAATGTAACAAAAGAATTAGAAGAAGAAAGGCTTCCTTTAGCTAAAGGACTAATTACACAAAAAATAAAAGAGAACCAAGCTAGTAAAAAAGAAGCAAAAGTGATTGTCAAAAAAAATAATGTATGTTAAAATATAAATATCTTCTTAAGGAGATGTTTATTATGGCCTGTTGGTGAAGTGGTTCAACACGCGCGCCTCTCAAGCTCGTATTCACGGGTTCAAACCCCGTACAGGCTACCAAATATGTTTTTAAAGCCTTGATTTATCAGGCTTTTTTCTTTTGCGAAAAATAAATAAAAAAATAATGTACTTATTTTAAATATCATGTTATAATATTTCTCTTAAGCGAAGGAGTGATGTATATGGTAGTATTACCAATGACAATGGACGATAGTATGGTAGAAGTTGAAGTTAGTTTTCATAATATGTATAAAGAAAAGATGAAATTGCAAGCAGAAAAAAATACAGAAAGTAATGTTATAATAGGTAAGTATTCATTAAATGAACTAGAAGATTCAAAGTATTATAAAGACCAACCAGTAAGACTAACGGAAACCATAAGAAGAATTTCATCATATTATAATAACGATGTAACATCAATTAAAGTAATTAGTGAAAAATATCAGACGAGTGATTTTTGTGACCAATACTCTATACCACTCCCTCCTGAAAAGTCAAATATTTATGTAGATACGTTGTATGGAATACTAGTTAATAGTTTAAGATTTACTAATCCTTTAAAGAAAAAAGATACAGTTTTACCTTTAAAAAGAACAGGAATAATTAATTCTTTAAATGAACATGAACAGATTAACATGTTAGAATTAAGACAAAATACTACTAGTAAATCAGAATACTTTTATCTATTAGATGAACAAGGACTAAATACTCAAGCTGAGTGGATTTCATTTCTAGAAACACTTGATTTTACTATGATTGATAAGAGTTTTAAATCAAGAAGAAGTTATGAACAAATACTTTCAACTTTTGCTAATACAGAAACAAAACTAAAAAAAGATATGACTAATTATTTACAAATTGGGGAAGAAAATTACTTAATATATAGTTATTATTATCAATTAATAAATAATAAACAATTTTCTAAATATTCGCTACCACAGAAACAATATATTAAAGAAAAGGTAGCTTAATATGAATAAGTTTGAAAGATTAGAACGTTTAGTAGGAACTAGTATGGTAAATAGTTTTAAAAATGAAAAAATACTAATAGTTGGTTGTGGTGGAGTAGGTGGCTATGTTATAGAAGGTTTAGTTAGGAGTTGTTTTACTGATATTACAGTAGTTGATTATGATATGGTTGATATTACTAATTGTAATAGACAAATAATTGCTCTTAACAGTACTATTTCTAAAGATAAAGTTGATTTGATTAAAGAACGAGCTTTAGATATAAATAGTAACATTAATATTACATGTTATAAAATAAAACTTGATAGTGATAATATAGATGAAGTGTTTTCTAGCAATTATACTTATGTAATTGATGCTTGTGATGATATTAAAGCGAAGGAATTATTACTAACATACTGTTTGAATAAAAAAATACCAATCATAACTTGTCTTGGAATGGGAAAAAGACTAGATCCAACTAAGATAGAAATAACTACTATAGATAAGACCTATAATGATCCATTAGCTAGAAAACTAAGATATTTCTTAAAGAAAAATAGATTATCAGTAAAAACTAAAGTATGTTTCTCTAAGGAGTTACCAGTTAAACTTGATAGTAAAGTAATAGCATCATCTGTTTTTGTTCCAGCAACAGCTGGTATGGTGATTGCTAGTGAAGTTTTAAAAGATACAATAAAAAAGAACAAGAAAAATGTTTAACTTGTTCTTTTTTTTAAAATTTTCTATATAGACCAACAACTTTTCCAAGAATAGTTACTTCATCTAAAATAATAGGTTCCATTGTATCATTTTCTGGTTGCAATCTAAAGTGACCATTTTCTTTGTAAAAAGTCTTTACTGTTGCTTCATTATCTTTATTCATTGCTACTACTGTTTCACCATTGTTTGCGCTTTGTTGTCTTTCTACAATTAAAATGTCGCCATCATATATACCAACATTTATCATTGATTCACCACTGACTCTTAGAGTAAACACCTCTTTTTTATTACCAACAAGTTCTACTGGAAGAGCAAATGTTTCATCAGGATGTTCTATTGCTTCAATTGGTGTACCAGCCGTTACTTTACCAAGAAGAGGAACTTTTACCACATCTTCTTGTTCATCTAAATATTCATTTGGTACTAATATTTCAATAGTTCTATTAGAGCCATCCTCTTTAGAAATATAACCTTTCTTAACTAATTGCATTAAGTGAAAATGAATAGTAGCAGGAGAATGAAGATTAGCTTCTTCACCAATTTCTCTAACAGTAGGTGGATATCCTTTTTTCGCCGTAAGCTTTTTAATAATTTGTAAAATATCTTGTTGTCTATCAGTCAACTTTTCCATCTCTCATTTCCTCCTTTTCTCAATATTACCATGTCTATTAGCTTAATGTCAAACAAAAATTCGTAAAAAATAGTTGACAAAAACAATTGTTCGATAGTAAACTTGATGTATCAAAGAAAGGAAATATTATAATGAATGAATTTAAAGAAATGATAAAGACAGTCTTAGTAGTAACAATAATATATATTATTGCGGTTTTAGTAAGTCTAATTTTGTGTGATAAATTAAGTAATTTTAAAAATAGTAATAATAATCAAATAAGAATAGTTAATTTTTAAAACATTATCTTTCCTTCTTTAAAACTTTAGAAAAGATTGTTATAATAATTAGAGGAAGAAGGTAGAGTATGAAAAAAATTATACTAGTAGATGGAAACAATTTACTATTTAGAAGTTATTATGCAACTAGTTATAGTGGAGTTATTATGAAAAATAGCAAAGGCTTTCCTACTAATGGACTCTATGGTTTTATCAATATGATAAATAAAATAATAGAAGAGGAAAAACCTAACTATATTTTAGTAGCTTTTGATAAAGGAAAAACATTTAGGCATGAAAAATATAGTGAATATAAAGCAGGACGTAGAGAAATGCCAGAAGAGTTGAAACTACAATTTCCTAAAGCTAAAGAAGTATTGGATGCAATGGGAATAAAGCATTTTGAAATAGATAATTATGAAGCTGATGATATAATAGGTACTCTTGCTAAGACGGTTGATATGGAAGATAAGTTTATAGCTACTATTATTTCAAGCGATAAAGATTTACTACAATTAATTAGTAAAGAAGTAGAAGTAAAATTGTTAAAAACAAAAGGTTTTATTAGATTTGATGAAAAAACTTTTAAAGATACTTATGGAACCACACCAATTCATATGATAGATTTAAAAGCTCTTATGGGTGATGCAAGTGATCATATTCAAGGCGTTAAAGGAATTGGTGAGAAAACAGCTATAAATTTATTAACTAAATATCAAAGCCTTGATAATGTTTATGAGCATTTAAATGAAATTGGTGGTAAAACTAAAGAAAAGCTAGAACAAGGTAAAGATGATGCCTATATGAGCTATGATTTAGCAACTATTTATAAAGAAGTACCTATTCCTTTTAGTCTAGAAGACTGTATATATAAAGGTATGAATATAAAAGATTATAAAGATATTCTAGAAGAATTAGAATTTAAATCATTATTGAAAAAAATAAATTTTGAAAGCGAAGAACAACAAACATTAAATTTAGAAGAAGATAAAAAAGAAAAGATACAAATAGTTGATTATAAAAACTTTGATTTTAATAGGCCTTACTCCTTCTATTTAGAGATGGATGGCTATACTTATAGCAAAAGTAAAGTCATTGGTTGTGGATTTAGTAACTTAAAAGAATCTTGTTTTATGATGATAGATGAGCTCATTGCTAATAAAGAAATATTAGAAAATAATATAGAAAAATATACCTATGATTTAAAAAGAATGATTATACTTTTACATCAATATGGCATTAATATTAATAACTGTAATTATGATAGTATGATTGCCTCTTACTTATTAGATTATAAGTTAGAAGATGATATTACTGTCTTGATGAGTCAGTTTAACTATAATTGTCCTAGTTATGAAGAAACTTATGGAACTGAAAAAAAGAAAAAAGAAGTAAATATAGAAACTACTAAAGAGCAATGTATTAATAAGAGTAGATTTATTTATGATACTAGAAGTAAAATTCTTTTGGAAATAGATGATTATGATGAGACTAAACTATTTAATGAAATAGAAATGCCACTTTCTTTGGTTTTAGCTGATATGGAATTAACTGGTATAAGAGTAGATAAAAAGTATTTATTAAACTTAAAAGAAGAATTAGAAACTAAAATGAAATTAATGCAAGAAGAAATATATAAACTAGCAGATGGCGAGTTTAATATTTTATCCCCTAAACAGTTAGGTGAAGTATTATTTGATAAGTTAAAAATTGAATATCCAAAGAAACGAAAAAAGGATGATACTAGCTATTCTACTAGTAAAGATATTTTAGATAAAATAAAAGATAAAAATGAAATAGTAGAAAAAGTATTAGAATATAGGAATTTATCTAAATTATATGCTAATTACTGCGTAGGACTATTAGATGAAATAAGAGAAGATGGTAAGATTCATACTATATTTAATTCATGTCTTACAAGAACTGGAAGATTATCAAGTAGTAAACCAAACTTACAAAATATTCCTATTAGAAGTGATTATTCTAAATTAGTAAGAAAAGCTTTTATTCCAGAAGATAATAGTATTCTTATGAGTTCTGATTATAGTCAAATTGAATTAAGAGTCTTTGCTCATATGGCTGATGCTAAAAACTTACAAGAAGCCTTTATTGAAGATAAAGATATTCATGCTAAGACTGCTTCTGATATTTTTAAAGTGCCAATTGAACAAGTTGATAAAAAGATGCGTAGAATAGCTAAGACAGTTAATTTTGGTATATTATATGGAATAAGTAGTTTTGGACTTAGTGAAGATTTAAAAATAGATGTAGCTAGTGCTAAAGAGTTTTTAAATAACTATTTAAATACTTATCAAGGTATAAAAGAATATATGGAAAAAGAAAAAGAAGAAGCTTATCAAAAAGGTTATGTTACTACCATAATGAATAGAAGAAGGAAAATAGATGAGTTAAAGAGTAGTAATTATATGGTTAGAAGTAGTGGCGAAAGAATGGCTTTAAATACTCCTATACAAGGTAGTGCTGCTGATATACTAAAAAAAGCTATGGTAGAATTATATCGAGCAATGCAAGAAAAGAAACTAAAGAGTAAGATATTAATTCAAGTGCATGATGAATTGGTTTTCAATATTTATAATGATGAGTTAGAAATAATGAAAGAACTAGTAAAAGAGAAGATGGAAAAAGTAGTAAAGCTTAGTGTACCTTTAAAAGTTGATATAGAAACAGGGAATGATTGGTATGAAGCTAAATAAAGGAAGTGATTAAATTGCCAGAAAAACCAGAAGTAATTACTGTTGCTAAAACATTAGAGAAAAAGATAATTGGTAAAAAAATAACAGAAGCTAAAGTTTATTATGATAATGTAATAGTAGGGGACAAAGAAGAATTTATTTCTAAAATAAAGGATGAGAAAATAGAAAGTATTACTACAAGAGGTAAGTGGATAATTATTTATTTAACAAATTATGCTTTATTAACTCATCTTAGAATGGAAGGAAGATTTTATTTTCGGAAAAAAGGAGATAGTCTTTCAAAACATGAACATGTATCACTACTATTAGATGATAATATAGAAATGAGATTTCATGACGTTAGAAAATTTGGAAGAATGATTTTGCTTCCTAAGTACGAAGTACTTAATATAAAACCACTTAGTGATTTAGGATATGAATTTAATGATCCTAGACTTACTGAAGAGTATCTATTAGCTAAATTTAAAAATAAGTCTACTCCAATAAAAACAGTTTTACTTGATCAAAGTATAATTGCTGGTATTGGTAATATCTATGATGATGAAATATTATATCAAAGCCATATAAACCCTTTAAAGCCTGCTAAAGAGATAAATAGTAGTGAGGCAATAGAAATAATTAAAAATACTAAAATTATCCTTGAAAAGGCTATTAAAAAGGGAGGCACTACTATTAAAAGTTTTGAGTCTAGTGAGGGAGTACATGGTCTTTTTCAAAATGAATTAGCAGTTCATGGAAAGAAAAATGGTATTTGTTCTAAATGTGGTAATAAAATAGAATTTATCAGGGTAGGGGGAAGAGGTACTTATTACTGTCCAAAATGTCAAAGAATAAATTAATAGAAAGAGGTAATTAAATGAATAATAATTTTAAACAAAATAACATTACTGAAGAAGAAATGAGACGTAGTAAAGAAATACTTTCCAATATAGTTAATTACTATTCACAAAAAATAGTAGGACAAGTTAATTTAGAAAGATCTTTATTAATTGCACTTATGGCTAATGGTCATATATTACTTGAATCCGTTCCAGGACTTGCAAAAACAACTGCAGCTAAAGTTTTAACAGAAGCGGTGAATGGTAAGTTCTCAAGAATTCAATGTACACCTGATTTATTGCCAAGTGATATAGTTGGTACACAAATTTTCAATTATGCAAAAAATGAATTTGAAACTAAAATAGGACCAATTTATGCCAATTTTGTTTTGCTAGATGAGATAAACCGATCTAATGCTAAAACTCAAAGTGCTACACTTGAAGCAATGCAAGAAAAACAAATTACGATAGATGGTAAGATATATAAAATGCCAAAAATATTTACTGTAATTGCTACACAAAACCCTATAGAACAGGAAGGAACATATTTATTAGCAGAAGCACAACTTGATAGATTTTTAATTAAAGAAAAGGTAAATTATCCAACTATTGATGAAGAAGTAGAAATTATGAGTCGTATTGAAAATAATGTTTTTAATGAATTTAATGCAATTTTAAAACTAGAAGATTTAGAATTTTTACAAGAATTAACTAATAAAGTTTATATTGACGAATCTATTAAAAAATATATTGCTGAAATTATTTATGCTACAAGAAATCCTCAAAAATATATAAATAATAATTTAGTTGAATATATTGATTTAGGATCTAGTACTAGAGGAGCTATTGCTTTTTTAAAGGCATCTAAGGCACTAGCTTTAATAAATGGTAGAACTCATGTAATTCCTGAAGATATAAAATGGTTACGCTATAGTGTTTTAAGACATAGAATATCATTAAACTTTGCTGCTTTAGCTGATAATATTACTGTTGAAAACATAATAGATGCTATTTTTGAGGCGGTTCCTACACCATGAAACTAAATTATGTAAATAAAATAAAAGCAAATATATCTATCTACTCTAGTAAAAAAAGTACAAATTTACTTGATGGTACTTATAAATCTATATATAGAGGAAAAAGCATGAATTTTGAAAATTTACGAGAATATGTAATGAATGACGATATTAAAGATATAGATTGGAAAGCTTCCGCTAGAAGTGGAACTTTATATGTAAAACAGTTTATTGCTGAGAAAAAGCATAATATTTTATTAGTTATGGATACAGGCTTAAAAATGAAAGCTGATACTAGTAAGCATCAGAAGAAAAAAGATGTTGCTTTATTTACAGCTGGTACTATTGGTTATTTGGCTATTAAAAATAGTGATTATGTAGGCATGATTCATAATAATTTATCAAAAATAGAATATCAACCTTTTAAATCAAATTTATATAATTTAGAAGAGTATTTATGTAATTACGATAAAAATTATTCTTCTGAAGGAAACGATATTAATAGTATTTTAGAATTTGTATATAAAAACATTCATAAGAAAATGATCACCTTTATAATAACTGATATTGATGGGGTTAATAATATAAGAACCGATACTTTAAAAAAACTTAATCAGAAATCCGATGTTTTAGTTGTTAATATTGATGATAATTATATGATTGGTGATGAAGTCTATGATATAGATGATGATAGATATATTTCTAAGTCCTTTCTAAACGATCCAAAACTTCATGAAATGGAAAGGAAAATAAGAACATCTTTATTAAAAAAGAATAAATTGAAACTAAAAAAGAAAAATACTAGTTTTATATCTATAGATTCGATAGAAAATATAAATTTTAATATTATAAAATTATTGGAGGAACATAAAAATGTCGGTATCAACTAAATTAAATTCTATGTTTTCTTATTCATTTTTGCCTATAATTATAATTTTCCTTTTTTTAATAGCACTACTCCTTATTAATAAATCACTAAAGAAAAAAACAATAAAAGAGGATATAGTTATTCCTAGTCCTGAAAATATTGTCTTAATTAAAGAAAAATATTTAAAAGAGATTGATCAATTAAAAAAAGAATTTATTAATAATAATTTCTCTTTAAGAGTGGCTTATCAAAATTTAAGTAAAGTAATAAGAAATTTTGTTTTTGAAACCACACATATAAAGGTACAAAATTATACATTAGATGATATAAGAAAATTGAACATGCCTATTTTATATGAATTAATTAGTGAATATTATAATCCTGAATTTGCAAATATTTCTAATGGTAATTTTATTCATTCAATAGAAAAAGCAAGGGGGGTAGTAGAAAGATGGAATTAAAATATCCTTATATTTTGTTTTTTCTTATTATAATAAGTATATGCTTCTTCTTCTTTTCAAATAAAAAAAATACTAAATATGTGTCTGGTTCTAAAATAGCTAATACACATTATATAAAAGATTCCAATTATTATAAGGAAAAAATGAAAAAATATAATACTATCAAGAAAATTACATTAAGTCTATTTTTTATTTCTTTTATTACTTCCAGTATATTATTATCTCGTTTAACAAAAGTGCAAACAGTTAAGACAAATCAACGAAATAGAGATATATATTTATGTATGGATGTATCATCATCAGTAGATGAATTGAATCTAGAATTAGTTGAGACTTTAAAAAATACTGTTAAAGGACTTCAAGGAGAACGATTCGGAATATCTATATTTAATACTTCATCAGTTACCTTAGTACCTTTGACAGATGACTATAATTATGTTATAGATACGTTAAATCAAATAAAAAAGTCGCTTGATTCATCATCAAATTATTCATCAAAAGACTATTTATATCTTAGAAATTACATATATAGTGGTACTTTAGAAGGAAATAAGGAAAGAGGAAGTTCCCTTATCGGGGATGGCTATGCTTCATGTGTTTATAACTTTTCTAAAAAAGATAAAAATAGAACAAAAATTATTATTCTTTCAACGGATAATGATTTAGCAGGGAAACCTTTAGTTACATTGGATGAGGCTTCCCAAATAAGTAAGAATAATAATGTCATAACTTTCGGTATAGGTACCAGATTGATGAAAAGTAATGATAAATCAGAATTTAAAAATGCTGTTTTAAAAACTGGTGGTAAGTTTTATGAACACTCTTATAATAATGTTCATAGTATTGTAAGTGACATAGAAAGTACATCAAAATCACTATTAAATAATAAAACAGAAGTGAAGAAGGTTGATATTCCTCAAATTCCATTTGTAATTTTACTTTTTTCTGTTTTGGGTATTTTAATAATAGAAAAGAAGGTGTTGTAATGAGTATTTCACCAATTATACCTTTATGGATTATGAGTATTATTTGCTTTTTATTAATTATTTTGGAAATGAAGAATAAAAGAAAAAATATTACTCATTATTTAATCATTATATTATTATTTGTTATTAATCTTAGAATAATGATTCCAACTAATAAATCTGATACTTTAAGCAGTAACCTTGATGTCTTATTTGTCATTGATAATACAATAAGTATGAATGCTCTTGACTATGCTAATAATACTACTAGATTAGATGCTGTAAAAAAAGATTGCAATTATATCATTGATAAATTATATGGTGCTAAGTTTTCGTTGATTACTTTTAATAATAGCAGTAGAATAGTAACTCCATTAACTACTGACACTGACATGACTAAAGAAGCAATTGATATGATGAGTTCAATTAATGAATTATATGCTAAGGGTTCGTCTCTTAATACTCCTATTGAAACTATAACTTCCTTATTAGAAAATTATCAAAACAATAATGAGAAAAGAGAAAAAATTTTATTTTTTATTAGTGATGGCGAAATAACCGATTCATCCACATTAAATAGTTATAAGGGAGTCTCAAAATATATCGATAATGGAGCTGTAATGGGATATGGTACAAAAAAAGGCGGATATATGAAATCTAATAGTAAATATTTAAAACAAGACGAGTATATTATGGATTATACTAATTATAAATCCAGCAAGGCATTATCAAAAATTGATGAGAATAATCTTAAACAAATAGCAAAAGATATAAACATCAGTTATATTAATATGAGTAAGCAAAGTATGATTGATAGTAAGCTCAAAGAAATACAGACTAAAACTAAAACTAAATTTCAAATTAATCAAAAAAATAGTTATAAGGAAACATATTATTATTTTATTATACCTTTATTTGTTTTATTGTTTTTTGAATTAAGGAGAGTAAGGGGTGAGTATTTATGAAAAAGATGATAAAAATATTTTTTATAATAAATGCTCTTATACTTATAAGATTAATATCTTCTCTTATGATAAATGATATAATTAAAGAAGACTATAAAAAACAAGTATATGATTCTAAATTGATAAAAAGTTTATATATATTTAATTTTAATCAACCTTATATTGCTTATTATAATGAAGGAAATATTTTATATAACCTTGAGGAATACGGAAAAGCCAAAGAAAAATATGAGCAAGCTTTAAGCAAAAGACCAACTAAAGGAAAAGTATGTTTAATAAGAGTTAATCTTTCCTTAGCAATTATTAAAGCTATTGATACTAGTGACTATAAAACTGCTTTCAATCAATTAGAAGAAGCAAAGAATAACTTATATAATAATAATTGTGCTAATCCAATAGATAATAGTGGTTATAGTAAAAAAGCAGAGCAGTTAGAAGAAGAAATAAAAAAATTGGAAGAGCAATTAAAGAACCAAACAAATAATAATAATCAAGTAAATAAAGAAAATAAAAATGAGTCTAATAAAACTACAGACTCTAGCGTGGAAGCTAAACTTAAAGAAATAGAAAAGAAAGCATATAGTAGTAGACAAGAAGATTTAACTACATCAGAGAAACTAAGTGATTATTCATATTATTCGGGGAAAAAATGGTAATTAATTGGATAAAAAATAATAAAAAATTCTATACAAAACGATAATTTTATAGTATAATTATTACTGTTTGAAAGAGGAGTGTGTAGTAAATGAAAAAGACAAAAATAGTTTGTAGTATTGGACCAGCATCTAATGAAGCTGATATAATGGAACAAATGGTTTTAAAAGGTATGAATGTTGCTAGAGTTAACTTTACTCATGCAACTATTGAAGAAAGAGATAAAGCTATTACATCAGTTCGTGAAGTTAGAAAAAGAACTGGTAAGTCAGTAGCTATATTATGGGATACAAAAGGACCAGAATTTAGAAGTGGTATGCTAGAGAATGATTCTATCGAATTAATTAATGGAAATACAATTCGTATGGTTAAAGAAGAAGTACTTGGAAATAATGAAAGATTTTCAGTTAATCATCCTGAAGCAATTGATAGTTTATCAGTAGGAGATACTATCTTACTTGAAAATGCTAAGATGAGACTTGAAGTTATCAGTAAAGAAGATGATGGTGTTACTTGTAAAGTAGTAGCAGGTGGTACTTTAGGAAACAGAAAAAGTATGAGTGTACCTGGGGTTAAATTAAATATTCCATATGTTAGTGAAGCTGATAGAAAAGATATTGAATATGCTTGTGCTAATGGTGGAGAATATCTTGCTTTATCATTTGTATCTTGCAAAGAAGATGTTTTAGAAATAAAAGAAATCTTAAAACAACACAATAGAGAAGATTTACAAATCATTTGTAAAATCGAAAGTGATTTAGGTATTAAAAACTTAGAATCAATTCTTGAAGTATCAGATGGTGTTATGGTTGCAAGAGGTGACTTAGGTACAGAAATTCCTAGTGAAATGTTACCTATCGTTCAAAAACAAATGATTGCAACATGTAGAAGACTTGGTAAGATTGCTATTGTTGCTACAGAAATGCTAGAAACAATGATGGAAAATAATCGTCCAAAAAGAGCAGAAACTAGTGATATTGCTAATGCTGTATTTGATGGAACTGATGCCGTTATGCTAAGTGGAGAAACTACTGTTGGAAAACATCCAATTGAAACAGTAGCTGCTATGGCAAAAATTTGTGAAACAGCTGAAAAATATGCAGAATTTCATTATTCTGAAGAAGAAGAAAGAGTAGTAGATGTTCAGTCTGCTATTGCTGATGCTGTAGTTGATACAACAAAAAGACTTAATGCTAAATTAATTTGTGCTGCTACAATTAGTGGTTCAACAGCAAGAGTAATTAGTAACTTAAAACCAAAAGCTACAGTTTTAGCTTTAGTACCAGATGAAAAAACTGGACGTCGCCTAGCTTTAAACTGGGGTGTTTATCCTACACTTTTACCAGTATGTAACTCAACTGATGAAGTATTAACAAAAAGTATTGCATCTGCTAAAGAATATACTGACTTAGTTAAAGGGGATATAGTTATTACTACTGGAGGTTTTCCTAATAATGCTGTATCTAGAACAACTAATTTAATGAAAATCGAAGTAGTTGATTAATTACTACATAATAAAAGATCCTTATTTCAGGGTCTTTTTAATTTCTAAGTATTTCTTTTCTAAACTTTGAATATTATTTTCTAAGAAGTAGTAATGATATAAATAAAAGCCAAGTAATATAATAAGAATAATTACTAATAAGAATAGAAATATAGAGGGCCTAATAGAAAACATATAGAAGAAAAAACAAGTTAAAATAATAACAGTAATAGTAACTAATAAATGAATCAATCTTTCATGTTCAAAATATCCTACCATTACTTTAAAGTCATCTAAATCTTCCTTAGTAAATGTTTTATTTTTAATCTTCTTTTCTACTTCTTTTTGATAATCAGTTATTAATTTCTTCATAGAGAAATCTCCGAATTATCAAATTCTTTTCTACCTTCAAATAAAGTTTCGTGAATTTTTTCTTCTTCCGTATTTAAATAAACTTCTTCAATACGATCAACTCTACATCTTTCAGCATCTAATATAGATTGTACCTTTCTAGCAGCAATATCAACTTCATCATTAACTACTACATAGTTATATTTACTAACGGCATTAATCTCTTCATAAGCTCTTTTAAAACGCATATCAATTTTTTCTTGATTTTCTGTGTTTCTTGCTTCAAGTCTTCTTTTTAACTCTTTCATATTAGGGGGAAGTATAAAGATAAATAAAGCTTCTTTAATCTTTTCTTTTACCTTTAAAGCCCCTTGAATTTCTATTTCTAAAATAACATCCTCTCCATTATCTAGATGTTCTTTTATATATTTTTTAGGAGTACCATAATAATTTTTAGAGTACTCAGCATATTCTAAAAATTCATCATTCTCTATCTCTTGCTCAAATTCTTCTCTTGATAGAAAGTAGTAATTAATTCCATTTTTTTCTTCTCCACGAGGTTCCCTACTAGTACAAGAAATAGATAACCAAATATTTTTGTTATTCTCCATTACCTTATTAATAATAGTATTTTTACCACAACCAGAAGGTCCTGATAAAACAATTAATAAACCTTGTTTTTTTGTTTTTAACATTGATTCCATATTATTCTTCATCCTTTCTTATTGGAAATACTTTAAATTCATCACCTATAACATTATATTTATTATTATACTCTAAACTATAAATAATAGTAGTTTTATATTCAAAAGCTAGCATAGCATCTTTTTCCCTTGTAAACTTGCTTATGATAGGAATAGAGCAGTCCTTTTTAATCTTATTTAAATAACTTCTACCCTTACTACTAATTCCTAGAATACGAATATAGGTGATACTAGACATTTTATCTTTAGCATCCACTGTAAAATCACATAAGTAATATAAAAGTCCTCTTACTATTTTCCGGTAAGTGATGTTTTTAGTTTTGACACTGTTAATTAGTTCATCATAACTAGATACTCTAGTAACATTTTTCTTAAGTTTATTTAAAAGACTTTTATCAAGAGATGGATAACTATTATTATTGTTATCTGTAATAAGTTTATATTTAAGATACTTAAAGTAATTATCATTAGTTATAACTCTATCTTTAATATTTTCTAAATAAGGGATAACAAAATCTGGTACTTGCTCAGTTATAACTTTTCCATCTAGTAAAGCTATTCTAATACTGCTAGCACTAGAAATATTTGTTTCTAATTGATTACTATTATAATCATTCGTTCTTTTTATAGAGTGAACTTCAATATTATAATTGTTTTTCTTTATAGATTTAAGATAAGAACTTGCTAGTATATCATTAGGTAAGCTTATACTTTTACCAGTAATATCTGTAAAAGCTTGACTTCTAGCAGATGGATAATTTAGTCCACTTGCTAAATATACTCTTACAAGAGAATCAAATGATCTATCATAAAGTTCTATATCAGTCATTTCTTCTAGATAAGTTAAATCATCTGATTCACTACCAAATACTAAATCCGTAACCCCTAAAGCATGAGCAAGTTTTATTGCTCCTTCAGCAAATACATCACTAGAAGCAGTTGCAAAAGGGAAGGGTAGTTCAACTACTAAATCAAAGCCAGCCATAAGAGCTATTTCTGTTTTACTTCTTTTATCAAGAATAGAAGGTTCTCCTCTTTGAGTAAAATTACCACTCATAATTAAGACATATATAGCATCAGGAAACATCTTTTTAGTCTTATCAAATAAATACATATGACCATTATGAAATGGATTAAATTCTGCTATTATTCCTACTATCTTCATCTTTTTACCTCACAGTTATTAATATAATTAAGTTTAGCATATTTAATTAATCTTTTCGCTTCATTATTAACTTTTCTATCTATTCTTAATTCTTCATTATCTTGATTATCCTTGGAAAAACTACTGTTGCAGCAGTAAGAATATTCGACTCTATTAGGTAAAACTTTTTCTACGGTTAATTCACACCTTTTCATATGAAAGTCACTGCTTACTATTAATAATCTTTTTATATCACTGCTAGTAAATACTTCTTTTAATAATTTATAGCAATTAACAAGATTTTCTTTAGTATTGGTACTTTCTTTTTCTAATAATATGTTATTAAAGTCAACTCCATATTTTAAAGCTAAATCAAGCATAATATCAGTTTCTAATCTATCTTTATAAATACCCCCTCCAGAAAGTAATAAAGTATTTGCCCTTTTTTCTTTATAAAGTTTAGCTGCATACTTGACTCTATCTTCTAAAATAGGCATATTCTTACAACCAAGAACAATAATAGCATCACCATTTTTATTATCATCTTTCTTAAAAGAAAAGACTAAATTCCATGCCAAATCATCTGATATATCTTCTTCATCCAAATCTCTTAGAGTCATGCTTATTCCTCCTTTTGATTAATTTATTATAACACGTTTTCACGCATTGTGGTATACTGTTAAAGGAGAAGAGGATAAATTATGAAAGTACAAGTAGCTAAAGAAAATTTTATAAACTATTGTGAGTATGAAAAAGGACTATCTGCTAATACTCTAAAATCGTATAATTATGAAATTAATCTATATCAAACTTATTTAGAAGATAAACTTAGTATAATAGATATTGAGAAAGTATCTAAAGAGGATATAGAAAGCTACTTAAAATATTGTTATTTAAAAAATGAAGATAGTAAAACTATTTCACATAAGATAACTACTATTTATAATTTTCATAATTATTTATTAAGAGAAAAAGTTATTAAAGATAATCAAGCAGAATTTATTGATAGACCAAAACTAGCCAAGCATCTTCCTTATACTTTAACAGTTAAGGAAATTGATAAATTGCTAGATATAGCATTGGTTACTGTATTTGACTATCGTGATAAAGCTATGTTAGAATTAATGTATGGAACCGGTCTTAGAGTTTCAGAATTAGTTAGTCTAACAGTATATGATGTAGACTTTTATAATGCCTTTTTAAGAATTAAAGGAAAGGGTAGTAAAGAAAGAATTGTTCCAATTAATAATGCTTCTTTAAAGTATTTAAAACTATATTTAGATAGGAGATGCCTATTACTAAAAAAGAAGACTAGTGATGAGTTATTTTTGAATGCTAGAGGCGAAGGCATATCAAGACAGGGTTTATTTAAAAACTTAAAGAAAATACTTGCAAAAAAAGGAATGCCCACTAATATTTCACCACATAGTCTAAGACATTCATTTGCTACTCATCTAATTGAAAATGGAGCAGATCTTAGAAGCGTACAAACTATGCTTGGTCATTCTGATATAACAACTACCAAGATTTATACTCATATAAGTAACGAGAAAGTTACAAAAGATTATTTAATTAATCATCCAAGAGCTAAGAAAGAAGAGTGAATTTTATGAAATTTAAGCGAATATTTTTGATGGTTTTAGACTCATTAGGAGTAGGGGAGGCAAAAGACGCTAGCAACTATGGTGACAATGGTTGTAATACTCTAGGAAATATTAAGAACAATTATGATTTATTTGTACCTAATTTAGCTAAAATTGGTTTTCTTGATACTTTAACAATGGAAGAGGATGACAAGACTGATGCTTACTATACTATTGCTCAACCTAATAACATAGGAAAAGATAGTTTATCAGGTCATTATGAAATGATAGGAATAACATCAAATATACCGTTTAAAACTTTTAACGAGAATGGTTTCCCTATCGAACTAATTGATGAGATTGAACGAGTTACTGGTCGACGTGTTATTGGTAATAAATGTAGTCATGATAATAGTATAATTAATGAGTTAGGAGAAAGACAATTAAATTATGGCTCTTTAATTGTATACACATCTGCTGATTCGGATTTACAAATAGCTGCTCATGAAGATATTATTTCTGCTGAACAATTATATGATTACTGTGAAAAAGTAAGAGAATTAACTATGAGAGAAGATTTTCTAGTAGCAAGGGTTATTGCAAGACCTTTTACTGGAAAAAATGGCAAATTCAAATTAAATAATGCCGGTAGAAAAGATTACTCTATTAGTCCTCCTAAAAAAACTATTTTAGATGATTTAAATGAAAATGGTTATAATGTAATAGGAATAGGTAAGATTAATGATATTTTTGCTGAACAAGGTATTAATAAAGCTTTAAAAGCTACAAATAATCAAGAAGCTTTAAATAAACTATCAAGCATTATGGATAAGAACTTTACTGGCCTATGTATGGTTAATTTAGCCGACTTTGATAATTTGTACGGTCATTTAAGAGATTTAGAAGGCTATGGTAAAGCATTAGAAGACTTAGATGTAGAAATGCCTTTACTACTTAATAGATTAGAGATGGATGATTTATTAATTATTACAGCAGACCATGGAAATGATCCTACTTTTAAAGGAAATGATCATACAAGAGAAAATGTTCCTATAATTATGTATTGTCGTAACTTTAAGACTCCTCATAGACTAGAACCACAAGAAACATTGGCTTGTATTGGTGCTACTATTGCAGATAATTTTGATTTAGAACCTCCTGAGATAGGAACTAGTTTACTTGATAATTTCGACTAGAGAAGGGTAGAGTAGTGATAAAAAAATAATGACTAGAATTTATTTAGCCATTATTTTTTATTATTTTTCTTTCTTAAAATTTGAACATACAGTTTCATCTTTATCCTTAACATCATCACAGTCACAAGATGAGCCAACTTTTATTTCATCTAAGTCACATTTACAATCTTCTTCATTATGATGCTTACATGATTTAACATCACAATGAATAACTTGTTTCTTTTTATCTTTAAACATAATATCCTCCTTCAATATTAATTTGTACCCTTTTCCCCTATTTTATTCCCCTACTTTTATTTTTATAAGAGATTAGGGGATATAATTATGTATTATATTATGTTGAATACATATTACTTTTAATTATTAATAATATTAAATAAAAAACAGTCTATTAGTATAGGATAAGATAATAATTCAATAGGATTAATTTAATTATTATTTTAATCAACAAATAAATAATATAATATAATATTATTTACAAGTTATAATTATACTAATAATGATATCAAAGGTTAAAAAATATAAAACTAAATAATAAGCTAAGTGATTAATTATTAAGCTATTATTATGTTTTATCTTACTTCATATAATTGATATTATGTTAACTAGCGTATTTTCTATACAGATTATATGTAAATAACTAAGATTAATTATTTTACTTAATTCTAGTATTTAGTATTAATCATAATATTAATTTATATTACTTATTATATATTATAATGCTTTTATTTTATATAATTATACACCTATTAAGACTTTATCGTTGATAACTAACTACTAATATAACTAAATATTATGCTTTCTTTAATAAAATAAATATACCACTCTTTGAAGAAACAATATATTTTTTAACTTTTTTACTAAATATAAAATAGGGGAGGTCTCCCCTACTCTTTAAACTTTTCTAGATTGAATCTCTGCTATCTTTTCAAGAACTTCTTTAGCATTTTCCTCATTAATAGAATTATATCCTAATTCCCTCAAAGCTTGTACCTTAGCAGCATTTAACTCTTGTGTACGACTTAGTTTTTCTTCATTTTTCTGTTCAATATCTTGAACGAATCTTTTATGTACTTCTGCTATTTTACTTTTTGAAGAACCACCATTATGATAAAGAGTCATAGCAGAAAACAAAATACTTTCAAATATAAACTGTTTACTTTGATCAAAATCAAATTGTAATGGATTAGTAAATCCCATTGACTTTGACATATATGCTAAAATATAACGTAACTCTTCAGTAGTTTCCATTGACTGTAAATAATGATACAAATATATATAAGTTGTTTGTGTTTTTTTAGTTTTATCTTCTTGCAATTTTTCTTTTAATATATTTATAATATCAGAAAGAATTTCTTGATCTTTTTTATTTAATCCTTTTAAGTCTGTCAATATTTCTTTATTAGAGCTATCTCTAACCCCTTCATTTAGTCTAGTTTCTACTTTCATAATGTAGTCTCCTGTTATTACAAGAGAATTAATCTTTTCTTCATTATCTATATCTAATAAACTTAGTAATTTTAAAGCCTTTTCTTTAGGCCAAGCATCAAGTGAAGATAAAGCTAAATAGTTGTATAACATTTGTCTTGATACTCCTAAATACTTAGCTAATCTTACCTTTGATATACCAAGTTCCAATAATAATTCATCTAACTTTTTCATTGTCTACCCTCCATTATCATTGTAACGAGGTTTACGTAAATAGTCAAGAAATTTTTACATAAAACTTGACATGCAGATATTCCTTAATAACTAATTATAATAAATACCATAGTTTTTCTTTATCTTTCATAACAGTCTTAACAATACCCCCACCTAGACAGTATTCACCATCATAAAAAACACAAGCTTGTCCAGGCGTAACCGCTTTAACATTATCATAAGTAACGTAAATAGTTCCATCATCATTATAAGTTAGATTAACTGGTACATCTTCTGCCCTATAACGGAATTTTGCTGTACAACTAGTTGGTCTTTCATCACAATTAAAGTTAATATCTTCAATGATAGCACCATTAGAATATAAATATTTATTGTCCTCCCCTTCTGCAACATATAAAATATTTTTATCAAGATTCTTACCAACTACAAATAATTTTTCTTTAGTGCCACCAATATCTAGTCCTTTTCTTTGACCAATTGTATAATACATTAATCCTTGATGTTTTCCTACTACTTTATCAGTATCTATATTTATCATATTTCCTTCTTTACTTGGTAAGTAGTTTTTTAGGAAATTTTTAAAGTTTCTCTCACCAATAAAGCAAATACCTGTAGAATCTTTCTTACTAGCTGTAACTAAATCATACTTTTTAGCAATTTCTCTTACTTCACTTTTATTTTCAATATCTCCTAATGGAAATATAACATTTTCAAGTTGTTCTTTACTAAGCTGTGACAAGAAGTAAGTTTGATCTTTATTTTTTTCTTTACTTCTCATAAGACGACCATTTTCCATTTTAGCATAGTGTCCAGTTGCTATATAGTCAGCTCCTAATCTTTTTGCTTCCTTAACAAAAGCAGAAAACTTAATATATTTATTACACATTATATCAGGGTTTGGCGTTCTACCTTTCTTTAATTCATCTAAGAAATAGGTAAAAACATCATCCCAATATTCTTTAATAAAATCTATTCTATATAAAGGTATGCCAATTTTATCTGCTACTTTTAAAGCATCATTATAATCTTGTTCTTGTGGACAGATTGATTCATTTAAATTAGGATTACCTAAAAAGTCATTATTAATAGTACTATCCCAGTTACGCATAAAAAGTCCAATAACATCATATCCTTGCTCTTTTAAAAGAATGGCAGCGACAGATGAATCAACTCCTCCACTTAAACCAATAACTACTTTCTTACTCATATACATCACTCATTTCTTGCTTAATTATAGCAAAAAAAAAGAATTTTGTATACAAATTATGAAATTTCAATTTGAGGTTAGTGCACTATTTATCTGATGAAATTTCTAACTTTTCAATTCGCTCAAAACAATCATTTATAAATTTTTCATCATTTGTATTCTTTATTTTCTTTTCTAACTTTTCCATATTAAGGTCTTTATCTTCAATACTAATAAGCTCTGTTAAATAATATGTATCTCTTTTTTCAATGAAATAATCCTCAACACGAGTAAAATCTTTATTTCTTCCAACATAATTAAAAACTAATCGCCAAAGTGCTTCTCGTTTATCTTCTTTAATTCCAGCTTCTACCATCTCATCAAATAAATCTTGATCTATTCTAGGAGGCATTGGTACTGAAATATATTGAGTGATAAACTCTAATAACTCTTTAGGATTCATTTTTTGACAATAGCTAATATAAGTTTTATTTGTAGTTAAAGATTTAGATAACTCTATATAACGTGGTCCACTATCTCTTACTTTTTCCCTTTCTCTAATCAAATTATCATATTGTCTTTTAACAGTATCTAATACCTCTTGATTATTTTCTTTATTATTTTTTACCTTTTCAAGAGTACTCAAAATACGATTAATTGAAGCAATTCTGTTTCTTTCTTCATTATCTATTTCTATAGGAACTGTCCTTATTATATTTTCCACTTCATCTAATAGCTTATCAATCTCTACTATCTCTTCAGCAGAAAAAGAAGATTCATCTATTGCTTTTAGCAAAGCTAACAATTCTTCACTATTTATAAATCTATTAACATAACGATAAACAATATTTACTAAGTCCATTTTAAACACCTCTAATTTGTCTTCATTTTTAAATTACACTATACCTAGGCTATAGTCAAGTATTATTTTACGTTATATCAAAAACAATCTTAAAAAATTAGGCATAAAAAACGTATCAAATAAGCTACAAAAAACTGCTACTAAAACACTAACTAGTAAAACTTGTAAATATCTTTTCATGGAGTGTCTTAGTGATATATCTTGTTTTAAAAAAAGATAACTAAATAATTTCTTAGAAAAGAAACTAGCAGAAAAGCCTAAAAATATTAAGAATAGTAAGAATACAATTGGTCCTGGTATTAAGTAACAAATAGCAAGAATTAATCCTTTAAATTTATAGGTTGTGAGAATAGAGACAATAGAAAAACTTAATAAAAAGCCTTTTCCAAAGCATAATATATAAATAAGTGGTAATCCTATAATAGAGATACCTAAAAGCCAAATTAATATAACTAATGATAAATTACCTATTAAACTATTAATAAGCATTGATAAGTGGTTAATATCGTTTTTCTTAATACTATCAAAGAAAGCATTTAACTGATTAGATATTAAGGTATGGTCACTCTTAGATAATATTAAGTTATAAATTATTCCTAATAAGATACCTAGTATGATAGTAATTATTACTGATAAGTATATTTTTTTCTGTTCATATAGTTTATTCTTTACTTTTTTACTTGCTTCATTCATTAATATCACCTAGTAAATCTTATTCCAAAAAACTTTTAAATTGTTAAAAATTCTTTTACAAAAACTGACTTTTTTTATATAATGATTCTAGAGGTGAACAAGATGAATAAATTTATGAAAATCATGTCTATTATCTTAGTAGTAGCATTAGTTGTTAGTTTCTTAAGTGTTATTGTTTATTACGTTATTTAATATCAACATATCCTTCTATTTCTGGCACTATATCGCCAACTAATAGTTGGTTATTTGAGTATTTTATAATTATATCATTTAGACGTTCTTTATCATCAGCTAAAGTTAAAAGAGCAAGTCCTGCTATTCTATCAGCTAGATATTGATTTAATCTAACCATATCACTAGGTTCTATATGATATTTATTAACAAGTTCATTTACGGGACTATTTTGATATATATAATTGACATAGCTTTTAACAATCATGTCAATTTTTTTGTCTTTTTTTAAAAATCTAACTCTCTTCCAAACTTTCATTTTTATCAAATCCTTTACAAGTACTATATTATATCATAACAGTTTAACAGTTGGTAGATATTAACTCTATTTTTTTTAAAATTTTAGTCATACTAATATTGTAGCCTACTAAAGGAGTTGATTGTTTATGAATTTTTTAAAAAATAAAAAATGTAAGCTACAGTATTTCCTTCTTCTTTTATCTTTATTTATTATTCCCCTAAATGCTTATGCTTATTCGAACTATATTATCCCAGGTGGAGAAACTATTGGTATTGAGGTAAACTCCAAAGGTGTATTAGTCGTTGGTTTTTACAAAGTACAGAATGAATATATTGGAAAAGATGCTGGCTTTTTAGTGGGAGATAAGATTATTTCTATTAATAATCAAAAGATTACTACTATTGATGAGATGGTAAACATTGTTAATAAGGAAGCAACGAACAAAAAGTTAGAGGTAACTATTGAACGTAACAGTAAGACTTCTACTCTACCTTTGAATCTTGTTTGTGATAGTGAAAGTGTCTGTAAGACTGGACTTTATGTAAAAGATGAGATAACAGGTATAGGTACATTAACGTATATTGATCCTGATACTAAAATATTTGGAGCTCTAGGACATGAAATACTAGAGAAAACTACTGGTGAAAGATTTGAAATCAAAGATGGTAAAATTTTTAAAGCTGATGTAACTAGTACTACTAGAAGTAGCAACGGAACACCAGGTGAAAAGAATGCTATTTATGATAAAGGAACTATCTATGGTAAAATAACTACTAATGAAAAACAAGGTATATTTGGAAAATATCAAGATACTTTCCCTAGTAATGATACTTTAAAGGTAGCTACTAAAAATGAGGTTGTAAAAGGAAAAGCAACTATCAGAACAGTTTTAAATGGTAGTGATATTAATACTTATGAAATAAACATCCTAGAAGTTAATAAGAATAGTGATACTAAAAATATTCTCTTTGAGATAACTGACCCTACTCTTCTTGAAAAAACAGGTGGTGTAATCCAGGGAATGAGTGGTTCACCAATTATTCAGAATAATAAAATAATTGGAGCCGTAACTCATGTTATTGTAAGTGATACAAAGAAAGGATATGGTATTTTTATAACAACTATGCTTGAAGAAGGCGATAAAAAAGGTGCTAGTAGTTAGCATCTTTTTACTTTAGATTGGTAATCAGAATAATACGACCTATGAGAAAGTATCATCTTTAGTTAGTGTTATATATTTCGTCATACAATTTTTCCAATAATAAATACTCCTTTGTTGGTTCGTCGTTATCGTCTAAATAATCAGTCATAACCAAATCCATATTACGCAATAATTCTTCTATTGTTTTAAAATTGTAGTTAATATTATATTTTTCTAATATTTTTATTTGGTCTTCTGTTAATCACATAACTGTCTCCTATTAACATAACATAGAACTAAAACCTTTGAAACATTTTTAATGGGTTTGTGTAGGTTTTAATACCATTTAAGATGACATAGAACTAAAACGAAACATTTAAAGGTGGAACAATATGGAATGTTTTAATACCATTTAAGATGACATAGAACTAAAACGAAACATTTAAAGGTGGAACAATATGGAATGTTTTAATACCATTTAAGATGACATAGAACTAAAACGAAACATTTAAAGGTGGAA
>ERZ779982.219-NODE-219-length-35740-cov-5.452235_pt1 | contig 35740 bp, 33 predicted proteins | sample MGYA00511936_ERZ779982 | MGnify/ENA primary metagenome ERZ779982 (study PRJEB29588, sample SAMEA2146682) | human gut metagenome | biome: human gut; feature: human-associated habitat; material: faeces | place: Denmark | collected 2008/2010 ... | reverse complement strand
ATGTCGCGGCGAGGTGCAATCTGAACATGGATGTGAATTTGCACCGGTTGCCGGGCAAAACACAATATGTTTCGAAATTCTTAGTGCCCCTTATAAACTTTTATGTAACATCCGTCTTTGACGGACAGTGCTGATAGTCAGTCAAAGCAACGGAAAGACATTTTGTAATCAAGAAAAAATATGTGCTAAGAACTGCAGATATTCCATGCCAATTAACATAGAAACCTGTTAAATCCTGCAATGCTTTGTTATTCAACATTATTGGTATCAAGTCAACATTAAAATCCATCCTACAAATTCTCAATCTGCCAGTCTATCGGTGCTACTCCATGCTCTTCTAAAAATGCATTCGCCTGTGAGAAATGTTTGCATCCGAAGAAACCACGGTATGCCGAAAGCGGGCTTGGATGAGGTGCTTTTAATATCAGATGCTTCGGGTTGGTAAGCATTGGAATTTTGCTCTGTGCCGGTCTGCCCCACAGCATATAGACAACTGGTCGATCCTGGGCATTGACCGCCTGGATAATGGCATCCGTAAAATGCTCCCATCCTTTGCCCTGATGGGAATTCGCCTGATGTGCACGGACGGTCAGAACCGTGTTCAATAATAATACACCCTGCTTTGCCCATTTTTCCAGATAACCATTGTCAGGGATATAGCAGCCAAGGTCATCCTGTAGTTCTTTATAGATGTTCTGTAAAGATGGTGGAATCTCTTTCTGATCCGGCAGTACGGAAAAACTAAGGCCATGTGCCTGATGTTCATTATGGTATGGATCCTGTCCCAAAATCAGCACCTTTACTTCCGAAAGCGGTGTCAGGTGCAAGGCATTAAAGATATCATCTGCCGGTGGATATACCACATGGGTGCTGTATTCTTTTTTTACAAAATCATATAAATCTCTGTAATATGGCTTTTTAAACTCGGCAGATACACTGTCCAGCCAGTCATTGGTAATCATTGCCATAGTTTTATCTCCTTACTGATACCCCGCGACCTGCAAGATAATTCTTAAGGTCCATAATTTCAAGTTCTTTATAATGGAATAATGATGCTGCCAGTGCTGCATCTGCTTTACCCTCTGTCAAAGCTTCATAGAAATGCTCTTTCGTTCCGGCTCCACCGGAAGCAATGACCGGGATAGATACATTTTCTGCAATCTGTCTGGTCAGTTCCAAATCGTAACCGGCTTTCGTGCCATCACAGTCCATACTGGTCAAAAGAATTTCTCCGGCTCCAAGCTTCTCGACTTTCATTGCCCATTCTACCGCATCAATACCTACATCAATTCTTCCGCCATTTTTATAAATGTTCCAGCCGCTGCCATCTTCTCTTCTTCTCGCATCAATGGCAACAACCACACACTGACTTCCGAATTTGTCTGCCGCATCACTGATTAACTGTGGTGTATTAATTGCAGAAGAATTAATGGAAATCTTGTCTGCACCTTCCCTAAGCAGCACTTTAAAATCTTCTACACAGCGGATTCCTCCGCCTACGGTAAATGGAATAAATACATTTTCCGCTACACGTCTTACCATATCTACTACTGTATTACGGTTATCCGAAGATGCTGTAATATCTAGAAATACCACTTCATCTGCTCCGGCTTTATCATAGGCTGCCGCAATTTTCACCGGGTCACCGGCATCTCTTAAATTCACAAAGTTCACACCTTTTACAACTCTTCCATCATTGACATCCAGACATGGAATAATTCTCTTGGTAAACATTATTTCACACCTCCCTGTAATGACGCAAAGTTCTTAAGTATCTTCAGTCCAACGGAGCTGCTCTTCTCCGGGTGGAACTGGCAGGCAAAGATGTTGTCCTGCTCCACAGATGCATGAATAGTGACTCCATATTCTGTAGTTGCTTTTACAATTTCTTCATGCTTTGCCTGTAAATAATAAGAATGCACGAAATATACATAGGCATCCATCGGCACATCCTGAAACAGTCTTCCATGATTCTGTAAATGCAGGGAATTCCAACCGATATGTGGAATTTTCAGCCCATAGGTATCCGGGATCCGCACAATTTTTCCCTCTAAAAGCCCAAGTCCCTCTACTCCTTCTGACTCTTCGCTTCCTTCAAACATTAACTGAAGTCCGAGGCAGATTCCAAGGAATGGCACTTTTCTTTCACAGACTTCATGGATGACCTTGTCCAGTTCATAGCGTTTCAGATTATCCATTGCCACACCAAAAGAACCAACGCCCGGTAAAATCACCTTATCTGCCTGTTCAATGGTATGAAAATCTCTTGTAATTACGCTTTCCTCACCCAGATATGCTAATGCTTTTTCCACACTCTTTAAGTTTCCTGCATCATAGTCAATAATTGCTATCATAATGTTCTCCTATTCCAGTCCTGCTGCTGCAAGTATCCCCTGAATTGCCTTTGTATAATCTGTTCTCTTTGTCATCGCATGCAATTCTGCTGCCTTTTCCTCCGATACACCAAAATGGTCTGATAACTGCTGCAAAATCTGATTCTTCAGTCCTGCCATTTCGTCTGTTATCTCATATTCCTGAGCCAGGTCTGCGCCATCTACGCATCTGCCATATCCACGAATCAGTGCGTCTAAAGCCATCTCGTTTTCATTGATTCCGCTTAAGCTCTCATAAGACTGATATTCTCTCTGTATGGAAGCCAGCACCTGTGCCTTCTTATAGAAATTCTCGTCTTTTCCCTTTACAGAAGAACCAGCTATGGTCTGGAATGCTGTTACATAGGAGCCGCTTGCAAAATCATCCTTTGCCTGCTGCATGTCCTGTCCATACTGCAAATTGGAGCTTCCCAGCAAAATCAAAATAAGAATGGAAAGTGCCATAATAAAAATCAGAATAACCGGCTTCTTTGGAAGAGGCGGCGTACGGTCTATTTCTTTTGGAGGCTTCTCTTTCTTTACCTTTGGTGCCTTCTCCTTCTTCGCCTTTTCCTTCTTTTCTTTTTTCTCTTTCTTGCCCTTCTTACCGGCTCCCTCGTCTGCATCCATCTCTTTTAAGATTTCTCTATTTTCGGATGAAATGCTGCCAAGGCTGTCATCTTCTGCAATCTTTGTATCATCCTCTTCTTCATCCGGTCCAAATAAAGCGGACATAATTTTACTGAAGAATCCCTGTTTTTTTCTCTTTTCCTTTGCTTCCTTTAAATCCTTTAATTCTTCGATACTTCCAAGGCGTTCAAATTCATCCTGGACCTCACTGTCCTCATCTTCTGAATGCTCTAATTCTTCTCCATTTTCATCTGCTTTCAGCAAATCGCCGATATCGGATAAGTCAGCATCTCCGGATAACATATCCATAAGATTAATGGCATCATCATCTTCTGAAAGAAGCGGTTCCTCTTCCTCAGATTCTGTCTTTGATGCTTCCGGTATCTCCGCCGCCGAATCTTCATCCGGCGTATCAAAGAAGCCCAGCGTCTCTTCTTCCCCGGAAGCATCATCTTCCGGTGTTTTCGACGTATCCATATGTTCTTCCTCTCCGGAATCGCCCACTTTCTTCCGGACAGCGTCCATGATGTCATCCACATCTTCCATCATATCTGACGGTGCAGACCCATCTGTTGCCATATCTGTGCCCTCTGATGAGACTGGCTCTGAAGCATCCCGCAGCTGATTGGTTTCTTCTGACTGGTTTGCTGCTTCCGGCTGTTTTGTTGCAAAAGCTGCCTCCATATCGGATGTCTGGTCTTCATTGACATCAATATCTGCCTGATTTGATGCCTCTTCGTCTAATTCCATTTCGAATTCCTGCAGGAAATCATCTGCTTCTCCTGTTGCCAGCTCCTGTTCAAATTCACGCAGGAATCCTGTGCCGGAGTAGTCCTCGTGCTTCTTTTCCACCGGCTTTTTCTCCCGTTCTCTTGGCTTTGCAGCTTCTTCATTCATTGATTGAATCAGATTCTCGATATTCTTCTTATTATTTCTTCTGTTAGCATCTGAAACTGAATTCAGCAAATCGTCCAGATAATCTTCACTCTTACTCAAATTTATACCTCCATGTATCCAAGTTGCCTGTATATCTGCTTACAGGGTCTGCCACAACATCTCCCAGCAGATGCCGGACAGCGTAAAGGAAAGGGATGTGATGTAACATCACACCCCTTTGTCTGCGTTCTTTCCTTACTTTCCAGTCTGGTCAATCAGTCTGTCGATAGCCTGTACCAGACTTCCAATCTCCGGTTTAGTCAATTGGGCGTCTGCTCCGAGTGATTCACCTTTTCTTCTCATTTCATCATTTACCAGGGAAGAGAAAATGATTACCGGAATATCATGCATGTTATCGTTCTCTTTTACCAGTTTTGTTAACCGGTGTCCGTCCATCAATGGCATCTCGATATCTGTAATAATACAATGTACTTTATCTTTTACATTGCCGGCTTTCTCATAAGCACAAAGCTTGTCCCATGCTTCCTGTCCGTTCGTATTGACATTCAGGTTGGTATAACCTGCTTTCTTCAGACAATCTGTAATCAATTTACTTAATAATGGGGAATCCTCTGCGATCATAATCGGGGAATCATTACGGTTACGATTTTCCAGATGCTCTACATCAGATACCTTAAGTCCTGTTTCCGGGCTGATATCAGAAATAATTTTTTCAAAGTCAAGAATAACAATCAACTGTCCATCCAGTTTAATGACTCCGGTTGATACACCCTTGTCCTGGACATTAATTGTTGCATCTGGTTTGATAATCTCTGACCAGGAGACACGATGAATTCCAATAACCTGATCTACATGGAATGCAATATTTAATTTATTAAAGTTTGTGATAATAAACAAACCTTTTCCTTCTTCATCCTGCATACCAAGGCATCTTCTCAGGCTGATTACCGTCAGCATGGTATCTCGTGGCATAAAGATTCCTTCCACACTCGGATGTGCATTTGGTACCGGGGTTACCGGCTGATAGGATAAAATCTCACGAATCTTCGCTACGTTAATTCCGTAATGATTATCCCCTAAAGTAAACTCCAGCACTTCCAGTTCGTTCGTACCATTTTCTAACAGAATATTTGTCTCCATTTATGTTTTCCTCCCAAGGTCATTTCTTAGAATATTTCTATTTCGAATTATAACATAATATCACATAAAAATGCACCGTTTTTTTACAATTCTCTAGATATTTTTACCATTTTATAGATTACAGGTCTTATGTACCGTGTTTTCGACTACTTCCAGAGAGATTTTACTCAAATCTTCCGGTGTACTTTCCGGCACCTCAAAGAGTAAAACCGTATCTGTACCACTTCCTGCTTCAATAGTTCCCTGATATGTTCCAAAGTCATTTAACAGAATTGTGACCTGTGCAACAGCTTCCACGCTGTCATTTAACGTCACGCGGAATGACACCTTGCGGCTTAACATATCACAAGCTACTGCTTCCGTTCCAGCATTCTCTAAATGAAAATGTAAAACCAGGTATTTATTTCCGGCATCCGGCTCTACCATATAGGATGAATTCTGCTGATAAACTGTTGCAAATTCCGCACCGGTGTACTGCGTATCAATACCCGGTATTGCCACTGCATCGTTTAAGGACACACTGTTGTCCGATGCCGCATTCTCCGGAGTTCCTGTTGCATCTCCACCTTCTGATGGCATCTGCTCAGTGGAATCCGGCTGTTCCACAGCCTCGGTATCTGCAGTCTCTGTTGTCTCTTCACTCTTCGATAGTCTTACAATTCCATCCTGCTGCTTTATATTATACTTTGATACTACATGTGCTGCATAATCTACAATTGTCTGTTCTTCCTGCTCCGTTAATTCAATCGGCTGCTCTCCGCATCCGCCTAATAATAACGCAGCCAACAGCACGCATGCCGTTGTTTTTATCTTTCTGTCCCTCATAGGCGCTCCTTAACTTATCAATCTATTCCCATGTTAGCATTTTTCCGGCTTTCAGGCAATAGTTATTTCACATTCTTCCTCGTTATCATCGCGATTGCTGGTGTCTAATTCTATCCAGAATTCCACACCATCCTCATGGTTAATGACTCCGCACTGCTGATGCATGGAATCCATAATTGCTTTTACAATGGACAGACCAATTCCGCTGCCTCCATAAGCTCTGGTTCTTGCTTTATCTACCTTATAGAATTTAATCCAGATATTATCAATGTCTTCTTCCGGAATCGGCTTTCCGGTATTAAACACGCTGACTCTTACTACATCCTGCTTACATTTATAAGAAATTTTAATCCGGTTTTCACCTTCCAAATGGTTGATTGCATTGCTCAGATAATTGGTTATAACTTCTTCTATCTTAAATTCATCCGCCCATACAAAAAGCGGCTGCTCGTCAAATTCCAGAATAGCTCCCTTCTGTTCTAAGATAATGGCATTACTGGCAGTTACTCCACGTATCAGTTCGGTGATATCAAACCGTTCCATCACAATAGCATCATTCCCAAATTCCAGCTGATTCAAAGTAAGAAGTTTCTTTACCATGCGGTTCATCTTCTCTGCTTCATCTGTAATGACCTCACAATAGAAATTTCTGCTCTCCGGATCGTCCTGCACACATTCCTGTAAGCCTTCTGCATAACCCTGAATCAGTGCCAGCGGTGTCTTTAACTCATGGGAAACATTTGACAGGAAATCTTTTCTCATCTCGTCAATCTGTTCCTTCTTTTCGATATCTATCTTCAATTCATTATTGGCACTCTTTAATTCCGATATGGTCCGCTCTAAGATTTCCGATAGCTGGTTCATATGCTCGCCCAACTGTTCAATCTCATTATCTCCCTTGACCTCATACTTCGCATCAAAGTCGAATTCTGCCATTTTCTTGGATATATCTGTAAGCCGCAGAATTGGGTTAGTAATACGGCGGGTAACAAAAAAAATGATAATACCACTCACTATTACCGCAACAACTCCTACATCCATCAGCAGACGATTAGACACCTGCGCACTTTCCTTGATACTTTCCAATGGAGTTCTCGCCAGCAAAAGATTACCATCTGCCAGAGTTCCCCAGAGAATCAGATAATCCGATTCCAGTCTGGTATCCTCTTTTTCTCCCATGACATAATTGTCGGTTGCTTTCAGTACTTTCATATTAAGATGCATATCATCATTCTGCACACTTGCCATGATAATTTCCATAAACTGCATCCTGAGATTTTCCACACCATTGGTAGAAGAACGCACTACTGTACCATCGGATGTAATAATTAAAATCGTCAGGTTACCATTGGAACAGATTTTTTCAAAATCTATATCATAATCTGATGTATTTAAGATTCCCTGTTCACTGGCCGCATTAATCTGCTGAAACCCATTTTCCAGCACTTCCTGTTTATAGCGGGTATAATAGCCTTCCAGCAGGGTAACATTAAGAAGCCAGCACAGTAATACCGTGCCGGCCACTAATCCAACGATAGTCAATGTAATCTGCGTTGTAATGGAATGCTGTTTTTTCTTATTCTTTGCCATATATCTTCCACCTTATCACATTCTATTGCGATGCATCAATGTCCAGCTTATAGCCCATACCCCAGATTGTCTTGATATAATCCCCTTTTTCGCCCATCTTGCTGCGCAGCTTTTTCACATGGGTATCGATGGTTCTGGCATCACCGAAATAATCATAATTCCATACATGATTCAGAATTTTCTCACGGGATAAAGCAATTCCCTTATTCTCCATGAAATATGCCAGAAGCTCAAATTCTTTATAGCTCAAATCAATATTTTTGCCGTCAATTGTTACCATGTGGGCAGCCTTGTCCATTACAATGCCACCTACTTCCAGCACATCATCTTCCGTATAATTGCCGGTTCTCCGCAAAATTGCCTCTACCCTTGCCACCAGGATCTTCGGGCTGAATGGTTTACTGATATATTCATCCACACCAAGTTCAAATCCCAAAAGCTCATCACTTTCTTCACTCTTGGCTGTCAGCATGATAATCGGTGTCTTGGAACTTTCCCTGATTTCCCGGCATACATCCCAGCCGTTCATCTTCGGCATCATAACATCCAGAATAATCAATGCAATATCTTTATTTTTATAAAATACGTCTAAGGCTTCTTCTCCGTCTCCTGCCTCTAACACTTCAAAGTTCTGTTTTACCAGGAAATCCCTCACCAGCTTACGCATACGGCTTTCATCGTCTACCACCAGAATTTTACGTTTTTCCATATTTGCTTCCCTCTTCTTTTTTCTATAGTTTAACGGATAAATATGTCAAATTTGTGTTCTTCTGCGATTTAATTCTGTTTTTCCAAAGCATCCAGTGCCGCTTCTCTTTCATCCAGTTCCTGTTCCCACTCTTCATATTTATTAATGATTTTCGTCTCATAATTTAAGATTGTGGTACTGCCACTGGTAAGGCTGATGGCAAACATGGCAATAACAATGATAATCAGCACAATATTCACAGAAAGTAAGATGCGGCAGCGCTTCTGTAATTTCGTTTCCTGTTGTTCCTCTGAATTTTTATCAGCATTTTCGTTTGGGTGCTCACCAGATTTTTCTTTGCCAGCTACATGGTCAAGGTCTAAGCCCATATCTTTCACCGGAATACCTGGTATTTCGGATGCATCCACCCCGGGCAGCCCTTTCAGATAATCCTGCAATTCTTTTAGATAGGCATATCCTATCGGTGTATGGAACAATTCCTGAGCCATGATTCTCTGGTAGATTTCCTGTACCATCTGTGGATTATCCATATTCATATTATCATGTATGTACTGGATTCCTTCCACTTCCTTTTTTGCCAATTTTGCCTGATCTTCATTTTCAAATACGAATCCACTTACTTCCCAGACTTTGCCATCTAATTCTTTTTGTTCCATATTTCCTCCTGCAATTTACAATCCCAGAAAAGTCTTTTTATAAAATGGTGCAACCTCACCAATCAGCTCCATTGCCTTTTCGTCTGCTTCATGCATATCAAGACGCATATAGCCAAGGGACGGCTTTACAGCTTCAGCAATTCCTTCAAAGACGCTCTTTCTCTCACCCTTAAACTCTACAACCAGCAAATAACTAATGTCATCCTTACGTTCAATCTTCGTTACCAGATATGCTTTCTTGATATTCTTCTGTTTCTTCATATATTCACTGAGTATCTGTTTCAGTTCATCCGCCTCCGCAATTGGCTCACCAACAAACACACCCGTTTTCTTTTCAACAAGATTGCCAGATGCCATCTCAGCTTCCTGCCTCTTATAGCGTTTGAAATAACCTATAATAATTTTCTTCCGGTTCTCTTCTACCCGAAGTTCCATACTGCCCGGATTGATTACAAAATCTCGCTCTCCTGCAATCTTCATCAGCTGATCAAAACTGACTTTCTGTCCCTTCCATTCCTTTACATTATAAATCTTCTGGAAACTCTGCCAGTCTGTATACACCGGCATCCACTGTGCTCCATTGCTATCCTGTAACAATGCAAACTGAAGGGCTGTTCCCTTTTTTCCGTCTGCATCCTTTTCTTCCTTCGGGTCCTCTACCACTTTTACCGGACATAAGAATTCCCCGCGGACTACCTCTTTTAACATACGGTCACATAAGAACTGCTCCGCACGTTTCCACTGTTCATCTTTCTTTTCTTCAAATAAAATCTGTCTGTGTCTTGCCATTGCAAGAATCAGAGCCGGATTTACAACCGGAATCTGTGCTTTGGAAAGCTCGGAAAAATCCGGTGGTGGAAGCAAGTCATCTCTTTTTAATCTGCAGGAATAGCTTCCCACATCCAGTATCAGATCTTCCATACCCCACCAGTGGAGGTTTGCCCAGAAGAACATCTGCTTGTCTCCTCTGATTCCTTTTAATTCCAGTTCTACATTCTGCTCTTTATAATGTTCTATTGCCTTTTGGGCAAATTCTTTCGTTGAAAAGATTAATACACTTCCGTCCCCCATAACACGCGGGTAACCGGTATGCTTGTCCCATGCGCAGTAAAGCTCTTTGCATCCCTTTATTTTATCTGCCAGAATCCTGTTAAACACTTCTATCTTCTTTAAAAAGTTATCTGCCACAAAGGTTTTCTTCTTATGATGTACTTCTGCAGAACGAATCAGAAATTCCAGCTCCTCTAAAGTAAGCTTTGCAAGCTCCTGTTCATCCGGCATTTCATAATTCAAAAGATGGGTCTCTAATAATTCTTCTTTACGCTCTTTACTAATTTCCATGTTCTTCTCCTATATCTTTCCTTAAAACAATCACGTTATTTCTATTTTAATATAAAAATGCTATAAAGTAAAATAGAATCCTTCCGGATTCTACTTTATCTTTCACGCAGTTTACATCAGTTCTTCAATGACTCCTGTTTCATTGTATTTTCTGCAGTCAATGACACGCTGATTGGAAGAACCTTTGAATTTTAATGTAATATCATATAGCTCTGCCACATAAGGGCCATCCACCAGCACATCGATTAAGGATAATAATTCTTTCGTATCCTCGGTATATCTTCTTCCCTCCGGTACCAAATCCTTATCCAGTACATATCCGGTATATGCCCATATGTCTTTTTCCGGATGTTCCGTCCGCACCCGCTTGATAAATGGAAGCAGTGCATGCTGGTTTTCCGGTTCAAAAGGGTCTCCTCCCAAAAGAGTCAGTCCCTTGATATAGGGAGATTCCAAAGATGCAAGAATTTCATCTTCTACTTCTTTTGTAAATTCCTCTCCATTTTTAAAGTCCCATGTTTCCGGCTGAAAACACTCTTTACAGTGGTTCCGGCAGCCGGATACAAACAGCACCGTTCTTACACCGGTGCCGTTCGCAATATCATTATATTTAATCGCTGAATAATGCATTTTCTTTTCACTTTCTTTTTATAAGTGAAGTACACGCTCCTTGATTTCCTGGGTTCTTCCCTGATTCCAGAACTGGGAACCAATATAACCACAGGTACGTCTTGCCACGTTCATCTTATCCTGGTCACGGTTGTGGCAATGCGGGCACTCCCATACTAATTTTCCATCATCATCTTTTACAATCTGAATCTCACCATCATAGCCACATACCTGGCAGTAATCGCTCTTGGTATTTAACTCTGCATACATGATATTCTCATAGATGAATTTCATTACAGATAAAACAGCATCCAGATTATCCTGCATGTTCGGAACTTCCACATAGCTGATTGCTCCACCCGGTGAAAGTGCCTGGAACTGGGATTCGAATTTCAGTTTGGTAAATGCATCGATATTTTCGGTTACATGCACATGATAGCTGTTGGTAATGTAATTCTTATCAGTAACACCCGGAATAACTCCGAAACGTTTCTGTAAACATTTTGCAAATTTATAGGTGGTAGACTCAAGCGGTGTTCCATATACGGAGAAATCAATATTTTCTTTCTCTTTCCACTCCTTGCAGGCATCATTTAACCGCTGCATTACCTTTAAGGCAAATGGTGTTGCTGCCGGGTCGGTATGTGGTTTTCCAGTCATATATCTGGTACATTCGCAAAGTCCTGCATAACCCAGTGAAATAGTAGAATATCCACCATATAAAAGCTTGTCTATGGTCTCGCCTTTTTTCAAACGGGCAAGTGCTCCGTACTGCCAGAGAATCGGTGCCACATCAGAAGGTGTTCCCTTCAGGCGGTTATGACGCGCCATCAATGCACGGTAGCAAAGGTCCAAACGCTCATCAAATAGCTTCCAGAATTTTTCAAAATCTCCGCCGGAAGAGCATGCCAAATCTACCAGATTCAAGGTTACCACGCCTTGATTGAAACGACCGTAGAACTTTGGCTTGCCATCTTCATCATGATATACGGTAAGGAAGGAACGGCAGCCCATACAGGTATAGCAGTTGCCATCTTTTAATTCCTTCATTTTCTTCTCGGAAATATAATCCGGAACCATACGCTTTGCAGTACATTTTGCTGCTTTCTTGGTCAGATAATAGTATTCCGAATCCTCATGGATATTATCCTCTTCCAATACATAAATCAACTTTGGAAATGCCGGTGTAATCCATACGCCATCCTCATTCTTAACACCCTGATAACGCTGGTCTAGCACTTCCTCTATAATCATGGCAAGGTCTTTTTTCTCCTGCTCATTCTTTGCTTCGTTCAGATACATGAACACGGTTACGAATGGGGACTGTCCGTTGGTAGTCATCAGGGTTACTACCTGATACTGGATAACCTGTACGCCCCGCTCGATTTCCGCATGAAGTCTTCTTTCCACAATGCTGTTAATCTTCTCTTCGCTCAGCTCCACATCGCTCTCTTTTAATGTCTGCACCAGCTCTGCATGAATTTTCTCGCGGCTGATCTGGACAAATGGTACTAAATGTGCCAGTGAAATACTCTGTCCGCCATACTGGGAGCTTGCCACCTGAGCAATAATCTGGGTTGCAATATTACATGCTGTAGAAAAAGAATGTGGCTTGTCAATTCTGGTTCCGCTGATAACGGTTCCGTTCTGTAACATATCCTCTAAATTTACCAGATCACAGTTATGCATATGCTGTGCAAAATAATCTGCATCATGGAAATGGATAATTCCCTGTTCATGTGCCTCTACAATATCCTCCGGGAGAAGGAATCTTCTGGTAATATCCTTACTCACCTCACCAGCCATATAGTCACGCTGCACGCTGTTTACGGTTGAATCCTTATTGGAATTCTCCTGTTTTACTTCTTCATTATTACATTCAATCAGACTTAAAATCTGTTCATCCGTAGAGTTGGATTTACGTACCAGGGCACGTTTATAGCGGTAAGTAATGTATTTCCGGGCAACAGAAAAAGCCCTCTTGTCCATTAACTGATCCTCCACTAAGTCCTGAATATCTTCTACATTCAGGGCATGGTTGGCATCCTTACAGGAATCCTCTATATATTGTGCAATCGCCTTAATCTGGTCTGCAGTCAATCGTTCCGCTTCCACCACCTCATGGTTCGCTTTATTAATTGCAATAATAATTTTTGAAATGTCAAAAACAGCCTCTGCGCCGCTTCTTTTAATGATTTTCATTGAAATCCTCTCCCATAAAAAAATAGTCTATTCGCATAAAATCGGCACAAAACTGTACTAGATTTTGTGTCGAATCTCTTCAACGCATATACAGTATACCATATCTTGTGTTTTACGCAAGGGGAATATACAAGATTCGTGAATTTTTTTCAGAAAAATTTTTTTAGAATTTAACGCTTTTTTCATAATCTGGACAATTATTTTTCACAAAATCCGGGTATACTACAAATATCAATAGAGAACAGGTTCATCCCCCAATGTCTTGTCTCTCTATTTGATAAAACTTTTTTCATAAATTTTCATAACTCCCCTTTGTACCCCCGCAGTGCTGTGGGGGTATTACCTTTGTAAAACCATTTTTCAGACTGTAAAAACCCCGTCTCAAATATCAATGCGATATCGAAACGGGGCTTACTTCATTTTTAATCTATTTTTTAGAAATCTACTTCTGTGTCATAGTAACAGCATTTCAGCAGTTTTTCCATTTCTTCCTGACTTGGCTGTCTTGGGTTGGAGCCGGTGCAGGCATCTAAAATTGCATTAGCTGCAATCTCAGGCAGTCTCTCTAAGAATACTTCTTCCGGTACAAAGCCCTGCTCAGCCGGATAGCTGTCCGGTCCGTAGTTCTTAATACAGTGCGGAATATTCAAGTCATCATTCATCTTACGCAGGTACTGGATTAAAAGTGCGACTTTCTCGTCCAGTGTCTCTCCGCCAAGCTTCATAAAGTCTGCAATCACACCATAACGTTTCTTTGCAGTCTCATCCTTAGCATTAAATGCAATGACCTTCGGCAGATACATGGCATTGGCTGCGCCATGGATAATATGTGCACCGTAGTCGGCAAATGCGGCACCGGTCTTATGTGCCATAGAATGTACGATTCCAAGCAGTGCATTGGAGAATGCCATTCCAGCCAGACACTGGGCATTGTGCATGGCATCACGTTTTGCCATATCTCCGTTATAGGAATCAATCAGATCATGCTGAATCATTTCGATAGCATGGAGTGCCAGCGGGTCTGTATAATCACTGTTGGCAGTTGAAACATACGCTTCAATTGCATGCGTCATCGCATCCATTCCGGTGTGGGCTACCAGCTTCTGCGGCATGGTCTCTGCCAGTTCCGGGTCAACGATTGCTACGTCCGGTGTAATTTCAAAATCCGCAATCGGATATTTGATTCCCTTCTCATAATCCGTAATAATGGAAAATGCAGTTACTTCTGTTGCAGTTCCTGAGGTAGAAGAAATTGCACAAAAATGTGCTTTCTTTCTTAATTTCGGAATTCCAAATACCTTGCACATGTCTTCAAAGGTAATATCCGGATATTCATATTTAATCCACATTGCTTTCGCAGCATCAATTGGAGAACCACCACCGATTGCTACAATCCAGTCCGGCTTGAACTTCTCCATAGCGGCAGCACCCTTCATCACGGTCTCAACAGATGGATCCGGTTCAATTCCTTCAAACAGTTCCACTTCCATACCTGCTTCTTTCAGATATGCCTCTGCTTTATCCAGGAAACCAAACCGTTTCATGGAGCCTCCACCAACACAGATCATTGCGCGCTTTCCTTCGAAGTTCTTCAGTGCCTCCAATGCACCTTTGCCGTGGTATAAATCTCTTGGTAATGTAAATCTCTGCATTCGTAATACCTCCTTGATAATCATTGTATGTTTACTGATATATTTTTATCATAACACAATAATATACAAAAGGTAACTGGATTTTTCTTGTTTTTTGTGAAAATTTTATAAAATTTAGTTATATTTTCCTCTTACTCTGTTGTTTCAGCAGCAGCCGCATCCTGCACCAGCGGATTCGTATCCCGGGTGGTATCTGCTGCCGTCTTTCCTGTCCTGTTGCTTACTGCCTTGCTGATTTCTTTCACCTTATCTGTCGTTTCATAATCCTCTACATCAAATAAATAGCGGTGCAGCAAATCTACATTGGTCTCCAAATCCGTTGGTACAACTACTGCTCCGATGGATTTTTCCATCATCTTGGTGTCTAACTGGAATGGCCAGCCCTGGGTATCTGCAAGCTCATACTCTTTGACATGGGCTGCAAGTCCCAATATTTCTGTGGTAGAAAGGCTGGTAGAAATGTCCGGAAACAGCTTGTCTACCAAATCATTTAAAGTAAGGATGTCTGCCTGCTTTGCTTTTTCTACAATCTTTCCTACTACAATACGCTGACGCTCGGTCCGGCGGAAATCGTCTCCGCCGCTCATTCGGTCGCGGCAATAGGCAAGTGCCTGTATTCCATTGACCTGCTGCACGCCCGGTCCGGAAACCGGCTTGCCATGGGTTCCCATGACTTCATTCATTTCATCAATCCAGATGTGCATATTGCTGGCTTCTTCCCTGGTAATATCCAACTCTATTCCACCTAATGCATCCACAACTTCCATTACCGCATTGAAGTCTACGGATACATATTCGGTAATATTCAAATCCAGATTCTTATTTAACGCCGCTACTGCACCGGTCGGTCCTCCCTTGGCATAAGCTGCATTCAGTTTCCGCAGGCTGTCTTTATCATCTACTGCCAGAAAGGAATCCCGGTATACGGATACAAGCTTCACTTCCTTGGTATCATCGTTGATACTGGCAATCATGATACAGTCGCTGTTTCCGCTTTCATAATTTCCACTGCTCCGGTTGTCAATTCCAAAGATAGCTATATTGGTATAATTATCTAACACTTCCTGGGTCTCGCTGTCTATATTAATATTCAGTTTCTTCGCGTCTAAGGAACCGGTATTATTGATTTTATTCAGCTTACTCATTACATAAAATACTACCAGCAAAATGAGTATCACTAATACTTCTACAATAAAAAGTATCAGTTTTCTCTTTCTTCTCTGCTTTTTTCCAACCTTCTTTTTCGGACCTGTCTTCGCCTTCTGCTTTTCCATGCCCATAGTTCCTCCTTACTTTGATATACTTATACTCCTTAATCCGGACTGTTTTTCCGCAGCCCATTAATTCAAATATATCTTACTGGAATTGGTTGGTCAATGTCTCACAGACAACCTTAAGAATCGGTTCCATAAATTTAACGAAATCTTAAGTTTTCGTATTAATCAAAAGCAGAACTCTTTCCATTATACCAATGATCCCACATGGCATCATTTACCACAACATACTGTCCGTTATAAATTGCAATGGCATGGGTACCGCCATCCAGTGTAGAGCCAATAATAAGGAGTTCATCCTCATAGCCATCTACATCATAGGTAACTTCTTTGATAATCTGTGTTTTATCCCAGTCTGCATAAATCGTTCCCTTGACACCGTCAATCCAGCAGGTTGCCTTTACCGGCTCGTCCCAGAATTCAAAATAGTCTTTATCATTACGCACGGAACTTGGAAGCACAGATTCCGGAATATCAGCATATTTTTCACTTCCATTTTCATCCTCTGGTGCATCCGTTGTCTCTGTATCCTCAACCACGCCATCTATTGGCTGGTCTGCATTTACCGGAACTTCTTCTACTGCCGGAACATTTTCCTGTGCGGTCGCATTTTTATCATTTGATTTATTGTAGCTGATGACACCAACTGTCACTGCACTTGCTATAGATGCCGTTGCCACGATTCCAATTACCGCTTTTCCAGCTGCAGTTGACAAAAATGATATCTTTCTTGCTGTGCCTGCGGCTTTTACCGCTGTTGAGGCTGCAGTTTTTCCTGCACCATATGTACTCTTTGCTATACTTTTTCTACATTCACTTAATAAAAGCTGGGTGGATGGCTCTGCCGCAGATACAACCATTTCCTTTTTCAACAGATACAGCAGTAACGGCATTGGTGCAACACTGTAAAGCTTGTATCCCCTCTTCTGCAGTTCCTCTGCCTTTGTCTTGATATTATTCCTGCCATAACGCAGTCTTGATTTCACTGTAGCTTCCGGGCAGCCCAGCTGTTCTGCAATTTCTTTTGTGGTAAGTCCCTCTAATTCAAAGGCAATTACCACCAGACGCTGCTCGTCAGACAATGCATCGATCAGCTCATGCACCAGCTGTCTGGTCTCTTCTTTCGTATATTCTAATTCCGGCTCATTTTCCCAGACGCTTACTGCCTGATCCATGATTTCTGCATCTTCTTCCTCACCACTTTCCATGCGTAAATCAAGCGGTGTATGATTGCGTTTTTCCAGTTCATTTTTTGCTGTATTTACCACAATCTGTGCTAACCAGGAATCAAATTTTTCCGGTTCTTTTAGTTTATCCAGATTTTTCCACGCCCGTATGTATGCTTCCTGCAAAACATCTTTTGCTGCCTCTTCATCTTTCACATATTTTAAAGCCAGATAATATTTATTATTTTTTGTTGTATCATAAAGAAATTCAAATCCCGTCGAATCTCCATTACATGCTTTTTCAACTGCCTGTGTATATGTCATTTTCTTTTCCTTCTTTCTTCCTTATTTCTCATGTGTTTTTCCTATAACGCCTGGTCTCTTAAAATTTTAACAAAAACAGTGCTTCCACCGCAAGCACATTTCCATCTTCTTTTCTCACCAGTCATGACTGTCAATATACTCATTTAAAGCTGCTTCTGCCTCCAGTCCATAGGCATTGCAGGATAACGTTCCACCACTGTTTTCACTTTCTTCCAGTGCAAAATTTTCCACTGCATACCAGACACCCTGATATACATATATGGCACAGGCACCTTTTACATAGGAAGATAACATATAGTTATTGTGATGACCGGTTGAGTAAAACCACTGCATGTGGATTCTATATGCGCTTCCCGCAGAATTTAATGCTATGTTTTCTCCATAATTGCCACAGCCATTATGGGAAAAATCTGATACAATTGCCTGTGCTCTCTGGCATGCAAAATTGTATATGTCCTCATCCCAGGTAAGTGCATTGAGGCCTGCTGCTGTTCTCTCTGCATTCACATAAGACCACACCTCTTCGGCCTCACTTCTGTCAAAACCATCCGAATGAACCTCCGGCATATCAATCCATGTTCCTGCATTGACATCATATATCATTCCGTCATGTGGCGGCTTATTTGAATCGGTTGTATCTGCTACTGTTGAATTCTTTTTCTTACCGCTTTTATTTTTGTCTGACTGGTCTGTCTCCTCTGTCTTTCCTTGCTTTGTTCCCGTCTCATTTTCTCCCTCTGTGTTTTCTTCCGCTGTATCTTCTTCTGCCCCAAGTTCCGGTTCTAAATTTTCAGTTTCTTCTGTCTTCTGCACCAATCTGACTGTTTCAATAGCTGTTTCTGCAGCATTTTCTACTATAACTTTTACCCTCTTCTGTGGTGTTTTCTCTGCTACTTTTTCTTTTTCCGTAGTCGGACTTCCCTTTGCTTCTGTCACATTGCTACATCCTGTTAATGTGAGTGTTGCTGCCATCAGGACTGCAAGTGCAATATATCCAGGTTTTCTCATTTTCATCCTAATCTTTCGCCTTCCTTTTTGCGATTTGTTCTGTTCATAATCTGTTTGCGAACCGAGCAATCCGTATCCTCGTTCATTTCAAAATTCTGCATGTCCTTATGCATCAGCAGTACAAACCATTTTATTATGTTTTTCATCTGTTCTTCCTCCCTTCTATTAAGTAAGACAGGAGGGATTGGAAAAAAGATTTAAATTTTTCAAAAATTTTTCAAAAAAAATAAGAGCAGTCTGTGAAACCACTCTTATTGCTGTTGCCAAGCATCCATAAGAAGCTGCCCATGCAGGTTCTGTAGATTAATATTTTGTTTTGTATTCTTTTCTGAATTATATTGGTATGTTTATTTAAATTTTATACTGCATGAAATTGTCATTATGCACAAATCCAAAATCGGTATATAACTTGACTCCCATATCAGATGCCGTAATTTGTACTGTTCCACATCCATATTCTCTGGCATCATTTACAACACGGGATAACAATTCCTTAGCTATCCCCTTTCTTCTATAATCGGGATTTGTAAACATACTGGACAATAAGCCTATTTTTCCAGTAGGACATCCGAAATATGGCGGTTTCTCTACGAATGACATTCCGCTTGTTCCAACAATATTTTCCCCATCAAAGGCAAGCCAGGATACAAATGTTCCATCCTTCATATGATGCGTATAGTACTCTTTCAGCGCAGGAAACAAATCTATTTCCTCTTTTGCTCCTTCTTCTCTTAGCTGATTTATTCTCATATTGATAAAAATGTTAAGTTCTTTTTCTGTAAGTCTTTTATATTCTATTGCCATTTTGTTCTCCTTGACTTCTATGTGTGTATTTTAATTTATAAAAACAATCATGTAACAAAACACAAAAATGAGAACAACTTTCGCCATTCTCATTTCTGCATAATTTCAATTACTAATCTTCTATACTGTCTTTTGTATCTTGGATTAAATCGCTGAGAATTTTTTTAGCATTTTCAATGTCATTATTCTCAAATTCCTTTTCCATTGCCTCTAATTGTCTCATAAGATTTCGCAGATAAGCTTTAAAAATTGCCTTATGTTCATTACTCACTTATTACCACCACCTTTCGTTATTTTTTATTGTCAAATAGCAATGTTCTCAAATCAGGGGATTTGCATTATAATGTACTTCGTTTTATAACTCTTTAAATCAACAAAGTTCTCAAACTCTCTATGTCTCTCAATACCGGCTCTTCGTGTTTTACATCTTCCTGAATTAGCAAAGCTCTCAAACTACAATGTTGCTTAAATATTGGTAAGTCTGTTTTACATCTTCCTGAATTAACAAAGCTCTCAAACCCTGCTGTTTATGTTCTGTTGGTCGTGTATGTTTTATATCTTTCTGAATTAACAAAGCTCTCAAACATATAATTGAGAGATAGAAAGGCATGGGTGGTTTTACATCTTTCTGAATTAACAAAGCTCTCAAACGCATGCATAACGATAATGTCGTTGTAAGGAGTTTTACATCTTTCTGAATTAACAAAGCTCTCAAACGCCAGCTTGTACAGACTGTCTGCCTGCGCTGTTTTACATCTTTCTGAATTAACAAAGCTCTCAAACAGCATGGGTTGGCAATTTACATGCGTATACGTTTTACATCTTTCCGAATTAACAAAGCTCTCAAACCCGGAGTTATAGCACATAAGTCTTTTGTTAGTTTTACATCTTTCCGAATTAACAAAGCTCTCAAACTGGCCTTGCGAATATCGTTCCTGTGAGTACGTTTTACATCTTTCCGAATTAACAAAGCTCTCAAACTAAATCCATAAGTCTAACACCATCCATAGAGTTTTACATCTTTCCGAATTAACAAAGCTCTCAAACCCTGTTCTGTAAATATAATAGCATGATATAGTTTTACATCTTTCCGAATTAACAAAGCTCTCAAACTACCTCTCGTTGCAAACGCTGTCGGCATTGTTTTACATCTTTCCGAATTAACAAAGCTCTCAAACGGTATGCTGGGAATAACTTGGACTGCTGCTGTTTTACATCTTTCCGAATTAACAAAGCTCTCAAACAATTCCAAGTAAGACATATTCTCTTTTAGGTTTTACATCTTTCCGAATTAACAAAGCTCTCAAACACTATAGTGTATGAGAAGATAGACGGAGATGTTTTACATCTTTCCGAATTAACAAAGCTCTCAAACCCACGTGATTGAATTTGCTACGCGGTATAGTTTTACATCTTTCCGAATTAACAAAGCTCTCAAACCCACCGCCAAAATGAGCGCAGTAACAATTTGTTTTACATCTTTCCGAATTAACAAAGCTCTCAAACACTGTCTGACATTACACGATACTGCTCGCGGTTTTACATCTTTCCGAATTAACAAAGCTCTCAAACCCGCTTTTTCCGAGAATCGCGGCTATAATTGTTTTACATCTTTCCGAATTAACAAAGCTCTCAAACATTTAAAATTGTCTTTGGGATAACAGCAGAGTTTTACATCTTTCCGAATTAACAAAGCTCTCAAACTGCGGTTATCCATAGAAGTAAAAATCGCATGTTTTACATCTTTCCGAATTAACAAAGCTCTCAAACCGTCTTTCCAGTCATAACCGTTGGCGGTTGGTTTTACATCTTTCCGAATTAACAAAGCTCTCAAACTAGCACTTCATCTTTTATGGAATAACTTTTGTTTTACATCTTTCCGAATTAACAAAGCTCTCAAACGTTACATGAACACTTGACTTTGCCATTAAGTTTTACATCTTTCCGAATTAACAAAGCTCTCAAACTCATATCTTGCGTGGTCATTACTCCAATGGTTTTACATCTTTCCGAATTAACAAAGCTCTCAAACTGCACAACAGTTGCGTTTGACAATGCGTATGGTTTTACATCTTTCCGAATTAACAAAGCTCTCAAACGTTCGGGTGATACTCCGCAAGATGCTGAAAGTTTTACATCTTTCCGAATTAACAAAGCTCTCAAACCTCAAATTGCTTTAAGGTCATCTCCGAGCTTATACTATATTGCGAATATAGCGTTAATTCTTACAGTTCAATTATACATAAATCATCATCAATTATCCAGCTTTTTTCACCTTCCATATGCGGTGATAGTGTTGGTTCTATGACAACTATATAAATTTTATTATACATTGCAAACTGATAAAATTGCATGGTCTCTTCCGTTGAAAAATAGTACTTCAAATTCGGAATCACAAATATATCAATTCCACATATTTGATTCATGAGTTTTATATATTGGAGCATTTTTTCAAGTAACGAGTCACATTCCACATCCGTTTCTACTGATATCGCTTTCATTAAGCTTGATAAATCAACTTCAAAATTATATTTTAGATTATATGGTACCGTAGAAATGAGTTTATCAAAATATTCCATCAATTCCTGTTTAAAACGTATGCTTTCTTCTTGTAATAGTGCGTCATTTTGATATGTAAGTTCCTGATACAATTTAGAGATAATTTTACGATCATTGGTATTAATATTAAAAATATTATAAATGCACTCTATCCTCTGTGACATTTTCAGTTCCTTATCCCCATCTGACAAAATAAAATTTCCCGTTTCTCCTTTATATTGTTTCCACAATTCTTCCAGAATATTTCTATACGCCAAATGATTCTCTATTGATAAAACCAGTATCTGATTCTCCATTAAATCAAATTCCAGATTATATAAAGTATTTACTAACTTCATAAAATCACCAGCCTTTCGTCCGTATCCAATACCAGAGACTTATTTTCTCCTACCACATATTCCATCTTTGCAAACTGCTTTTCAGTCACTCTTAATATTTGCACCAGTCCTTCTCCCGGTTTATTCTTCCGGATACTCTCCTGAACAACATCTGCTACTCCTGCATTTTGAACTAATTTGCAATACACCGATTCCTGCATCATAAAAAAACCTGCTTTTAACAAGTACTTTCTAAACTCTCTATAATCCCTGCGCTGTTTTTCAGTTAGTACCGGAAGATCAAACAAAACCATTATTCTCATATACCTATAACTCATCTTTATAGAACTTAATCAATGAAATATCGCCCTCATTTAATGCATCAAAAATACTCCGGCAGTATATTTTCATTGCATTGTTCACGCACTCCTTTCGTCCGGCTATTATCATCTCTTTTTGCAGCATTTTTAATATTTCAACTTTTTCATCATGTTCAAACTTATCTGGATGCATCGTTTTTACAAGATTATCCACTATCGGTCGAAATGGTTCCATTAAATCAGATGCCAAATTAAATTGATTAAAAATATTATCATGAAATAATCCAATCTGCGTAATATACCCATTTAGGGCTGTTTCTCTGGCGCAAGTAGAAAGTAGTAAACTGTAGCCATAATTCAATGCAGCATTTATACTGTTTTCAGCTGTTCTCGTAAAATCCAAGCCAAACAATGCATTAAAATAAACTTTTGCCGCATGACCCTCTCTATTTGTTGCGTCACCAAACTCAATCTGTGTAATATATTCATAAAGCATCTGAGCTTCCGTTCTATCCCATCTTTCAAGATTTTCAGCCTGTTTTCTGATTTTCTCAGTAACTATTTCCGTCCATACCGATGTTTTTATATCCTCTGACCACGCAATTTGTTTCCGCACTTTCATACTCGTGTCATGGCTTCCGTAATATGGAATTAATTCAGAGGAAGGATTTCTTTTTTCATCACAAAATACCACTTTTATTTTCTTTTTCGTCAACTCACAAAGTAATGCTGCAGTAAGAGAAACGGATGTCGTTTCAATCATCAATATAGAAATTTCACTAATATGTATTTTGACAACATCCTGATTTCTCACTATCAAATAACCCATCTGATAATCTAACTTCGCACTGCTTGAGATGACAACAGTCCGCCAGCTCATACCGTATGGAGATTGATTTTCTTTTCATACAATCCTGTTACAGATTGATTAATCAGATATATTTCTTCATCTCCAATTTTCTTACTTATCAACATTTTTCCACAATTAGGAGAGTCACCCAATAATGTCATATCACATTCACTTCCCAAAATAGCCGCCATGCGTAGTACCTGACACAATACTGCACATTGGTCTTTAATTGATAAATTGTTAAACTTTTCACTGTCTTTTTCCAGCTTATCCCCAACAGGATTTGGTCTTTTTGAGAAAATACCATGTTTAAATTTCTGTATAAGTTCTGAATACAAAACCTCATTCTTTTCTTTTGTAATAATCTTATCTACAGCATCTTTTTCTTTGACCTTTTCCAGCTTTGAAATATATTTTATCCACTCATTTTTTAAGCATAGATTTACTGCATTCCGTACAATTAATCGATTTCCTGTTTTTCCGGTAATATAACAGAAATAACCATTCCGTTTTATCAAAGATCCTATTTTAATCTTTTTAAGCCTTATATCTGCATCAATAAGCCCCAATATTTCCTCACAGTATTTTTTAAGTTCATCCGGATTCTGTTCTATCTTTTGAGCCAAATACACCGGCACTGATTCAATTGTCCGGATTCGTTTCTTCTTTTCAGTATGTTCTACCAAAAAGAAATATGCACCAGTTACACTTGTAAATCCACCATACTTTGTAACATCCTGCATTTTATCATCTGATGACTTAAACGGAATATATCCCTCACCTTTAGCCTTTTTAGCGCTGTAAAGAGTCTCATTTGTCAATCCGCCTTTTCCATCAAAACTATATCGGGTCATCAACGGCGTATTTCTGCTTAACATCCGCTTTACGGTAGTTATTGTTCCTGCCGCCCCATCTTTTCTCTGTGCAATCCACGCCACTTCACCATTACGTTTTACGTCCCAGTCAAACATTTTTGACAAATTATAATCTTCTTTATACTTATCATAATCTTTTTTTATAAAGTTAAGCGGATTTTGAGTGAATTTCACATAATATACATTTCCAACTACAATATTAAGATATGCGTCATGAGCATGATGGAAATCATTAACCAAACGACTCTTCTGAATATCATCCCTTGTACACCTAAATTCAGATACGTTTGACGCCTTTGCATAAACAATCTTACTACCCGGCAAAAGTTGTCGCAGTATATTTGCTACACCTTTTGTTCCCTGGCTGGTTTCTACCAGCTGTCTTGCAATAAATCCCGCTTTTTGTTCATCACTAAATGGATTTCTATCCATAAGACGATTATATTTTTCTTCTGTAATAAATCCAGATTTTCTAAGCTCCAGCCACATTTTTTTCTGTGATAAAAAGATTTCCTCCTCTATTGGGTAATGATCACTCTTATGCGCATTCTTTTCTTTGCAGACTAAAACCAGATTATTATCAATATTATCATCTTTCACAAAATGCCTTGGATAAATATGGTCTATATCATACAGATTATTATCGAATAAATCATCCAATTCTATATGCTTTCCAGTATACATACATCTTCCTTTTTGAGTGAGGTAAAGATACATTTTTTTACTTCTGATTTTTCCATCTTCCTCTGCATTAGCAATCACCTGCATCCAATCAGTAGTTTCATCTTTTACTTTTTTATATAATTCTTCAAATTTATTACGTCTGCTTGAAGTCCGGGTTTTATGTTCATCCGGTTTTCTTGTCATTTCAACAAATATACGCTCTGGTTCGCAGCCCAATACTTTAACCAACTCTTTAATCACGAGAATTGTCTGCCAGATCATTCTCCTTACCGGAGCAGAAAAATAATATTCATTCAAATCTTCCGCTTCAATCTCAGATAATGTTTTCAGCATTGTATTTTGATACTCTGCCAGACATTCTTTATAATTATATAAACTACTATTTATAAGCTCCATTAAATTCAGATTATTGTTCCATAGTGCTCTGATAATACTTATTGATTCCCCTGTTGAAGTATCTGCTCCATTAAGTTCTAAAAATTTCTTTGATAAATTACCCCAATCTTTGAATTTAAATCCTAAAATTCTTTTAATCTGCTCTTCCGAAAGTTTATTTCCATATTTTTCTTCTATTCTATCTTTCAGGAATTTTTTAGAATCTCCGTAGACCGTACACCAAAATACTATGTCCTCTATCATTTTCTGAACACTGTCTTTAGAAATATCCTCACCAAATATCGGTTTGAATTTACCATATGTTGTTAATGCATTATTTATTGAAACATCCACTCCTGTAACCTGCTCTTCTGTTTCAATAATTCCTCTTGTATGTAAGTATTTACATAACTGCTTCTTTGTTACTTTTTTCCCTTTTTGAAATACAGCTTTGTATATATCCTGCTTTAACTCAACCGAGATTCTCTCCCCATCAATCTTAATATTATTAATTTCATTAAGAACACAATAGCTTTGATATTCCAGTGAAGCTTTCGGCAATACCTGTTCTCCGCTAATATATGTGCAACGCCGCACCATCCGCGATATAAATGCTTCTGATGTCGCTTTCATATCTATCTTCTCATCAATATTCCATGGTAAAACCTGTCCATCTTCTCGTCTTACAACCCAACCATTTCCTCCATTTTTGCCACTGTTTTCTGATGTTGGGCCAACATAATACGGTATTTGAAATGTAAAGAGTTTTAATATTCTTTCTGATACCGACAACCCTGTTTCATCCTTTTCCGTTAAAAATGGAAGATAATTTTCTGCATTTGAAAGTATTTTCTTCATTTCTCTTGCATGCACCTGATTTGGAATTACTCCGTTAGATGCTGTCAGCTGTTTCGGCAAAAATGTTTCATTTTCAATAGATGTAAGTATTTTCTGTACATTCTCATCTTCTTTTTGAGCATCTTTCAAAAGTTTCTTAATTTCCTTATACAATTCTTCCGAGGTTCTTTTATTTCCAACTCTTCTTTCCTTATTTTTTGAGTTATAAGATCCTACATATGATGCATAGGAACCATCTGCATCACTATTAAAGAACTTATCATATTCCTTCTTACTGCAATATTTCTTTATAACCTCTTTTAAAAGTTTCAAATCTTCTTTATGCTTTGTATATGACGCAACTCTTGCCTGTGATAAGTAATTATGTCCTTTCATAATACTTGCTAAAGATCCAATATCGAACATTTCTTTCATAGCCATAATAATTTCAAAATAATCTTCACCGATTATATTGGCAATTTCATCTGATTTTTCATCAAAAGTAGATTCTGAAAGACAGATATCAAGTTTAGTCACTTCTTCACTCTGTACATCTGGAAAAACAACACATGCATTGAATTTTAAACCACATAATCCTCTTATTAATTCCTTATATGGCTTGTTCTTTAAATCTACGTGCAATACCCCTGCAAGTTCTTCCGCTTTATGCGTTCTGCTCATATCTCTGCGGGACAAAATTGCTTCTATTTGCTTACAATCTATATCCTGACTCAAATGATATTCTGTTAATTCTGAAAGTAATTCTGTTAATTCAAAATACGCATTATCAATATTACTTTCACCGTTATTTTCACCTAATCCTGCATTTAAGAAATGACCACGGTGTTTAAACATATTCAGCAGGGCTAAAAAAACAAGCCTGACATCATGTTTTTCTGTACTGCTTATTAATTCATTTCTCAAATGATATATGGTTGGATACTCATTAAAATAATCCTTGTCCGTATAATTGCTATCATTAAAAATATTATTTTTATATCTTACTTCAACATCCTTATCTTCCTCATGATATTTACTATTCTCTAATCTTTGAAAGAAACCAGGGTCCACTTCACATATGGCATCATGAAAATAGTCTTTTAAAATGCCAATTCTAACCTGCTCTCTTTGTCTTCTCCTTCTGCTTATTCTGTGTGTACGTCTTTCAACTGCACCAGATGCCTCATTAAATTCACGTATTCCCCATAAATCTTTTCCTTTTGCTTTCAATAATCTATACCCTGGATCAGTTGCTGCCCAACCCACAGAATTAGTTCCCATATCCAATCCCAAATAATACTTGAATGCTGTCATAAAATTTCCTCCTGATTTTTTATCATTTTATTGTTGACTATATTTGTTTACATGCTATAATAAAAGAGAATTAACAAAGCGAGTGCAAATAAGGTTTATCCGGCATCGTCTTTTGACTCTGCATGGTGCAGATTAAATCAAGACCTAATGGTCTTTTTTTATTGCCTTTATAATTTTTCTCTGCAACATTCCTCCGTGTCCCTCTGTTAGATAATTCTATTATGCCAAATTACAAGTCCATAAATCTCCACTTGAATTTCATTTTTTATCGAATCTTTGTTCTGTCATTTACTATACTTGTTTGCCAATCGATTAATTTCCTCTCGTATCTGTTCTACCAAGCTATCCGGTGCAACAATCTTCACTCCATCACCCAATGCCATAATCCAATGTACAAAATGCATGCTGGCAGCTACTTTTACCACAACTCGAAAATGTCCATTGTCCACTTTGGTTATTCTTACATCTTTTCCAAAACGATCTATCATAACTCCTGCCAAACTATTTTCGCACAGAATTTCCACATTCCGCTCTTCCCCATTAAACATATTAAACATCTTTTTGTCATATGTTACCATATCAGGTTCTTTGAATTTATATCTGCCTTCACGAACTTTATTTTCTACTTTTATACTAAGCATTTTATCTACACGATAATGCTTAATAATTCCTACATCTGAATCATATCCAATCAGATAGTAATACTCATCATCCCATGATAACCCCCATGGACTGACTTCATATCTCTTACCATCCCGCTTAAGCTCCGCCTCCTTTTTCACATTCCACTGAAAGTACTGAAAAGATATCTTTGAATTCTCAGCTATAGCCGTATGAATTGCATCGACATTTTCCATTATTCCATTGTTCATTGATTTTACACGCCCTGCCACATATACCTGACGCTGCAACATAGTGGCATTATGTTTACTCGTCAAATGTTCTATTTTTTTAATCAACTCATTTGATTTTTCTTCTGTAATAAACTTCGCCGCTGCAACAGAATCTACAAGAAGTTTTAATTCTGCCAATTCAAAATCTCGCTTAACAACCTGATAATGATATGTTTTTCCATACTGCGTCTTTTTTATCTTTATTCCGAATTCATCAAGCCGGGCAATATCATCATACAAACTTTTCCGTTCTGCCGTGACATTATTTGCAGACAGTTTATCTATAATCTCCTGTAATGTAATATCATGATTAGCATCTGTATTGTCCAGAAGAATTTTTGCAAGATACAGTATCTTAAGCTTTTGATTACTCCTAGCTCCGCGTCTTCGCTTTTCAACTAATATTTCCATTTTCTCTGCCATTAAAGCACCCCCTAATATTTAAATTATAACTATTATATTCTATCATTTTTATAATAGCAACATTCCTTTTCTCTAACACCTACAGAAAGTGTCACCAGTGACTTCTTACCAATATCTGGCAATCAGAACAAAGAATGTGCCTGCGGCGGTCGCTTGCGACACCTACCTTATACGCCGCAGTGCGCATCCTTGCGGAGTGTTTTTTACTTTACAGGAAAGCAATTTCCTGTAAAGTAAAAAAGTTCCAACCAGCAACCATATTGTCTGCTGATTGGAACTCTTCCGTTATACGTGTCAGTGTTCGACTGCATTCACGTTTAGTGGACTAGACGGGAGTCGAACCCGTGTCCAAAAACCAATCCCCTGTCCTTCTACGAGCGTAGTTCATAATTTGACATTCCCTCTGCAATTCCGATATGAACACCGTAACTGTTTCAGTAGCTTCATCATACGCCCACGGGTTCAAAGCTTTGCCCGTGTCGTTTCTCACATAGTCGAAGCCTGGGTCCTAAAGTGTGAGTGCTCTAGGTCAGACTGCTGCCATTAGGCAGCGTAAGCTAATTTATTATCGTTAGCGTTTAATTTTAAGTTTGGAATTTAACGCATCACCCTGCGGCTCGCTTCTCCAGCTTCATAATCCCTGTCGAAACCTTTACTAGCCCTTATATATTTATTCTATTATAACCTGCCTCCGCTATTCCTGCAAGAGGCAAAGATAGAACCACTGTTTGTATTGCCATTAACTGACAATTTTTATCCGCCTATTAACCAAGATTTCTTACTTTGAAATCCCGCTCTGCTTCACGGCGCATATCTTTCTTTGCAATATCATTCCGCTTATCATAAAGCTTCTTACCTTTTGCAAGCGCAATCTGGACTTTTACCAGACTTCCCTTGAAATATACTTCCACCGGAACAATGGTATAACCTTTTTCCTTAATCTTCTGCTCTAATTTACGAATCTCGTTTTTATGCATCAGAAGCTTCTTCGGACGAAGCGGATCACGGTTAAAAATGTTTCCCTTTTCATATGGGCTGATATGCATACCATATATGATGACTTCCCCATGTTCAATGTGTATGAAAGACTCCTTGATACTGCATTTTCCCATACGGAGTGATTTTACTTCTGTTCCATGCAGGCTGATTCCTGCCTCATAAAGTTCTTCCAAGAAATAATCATGTCTTGCCTTCTTATTATTGGCAATCATCTTAATCGATTCTTTTCCCATTCTTCATTTCTCCTGTTCCTGTTGCCTCTGCCAATTCAAAATCGATGGTTCTTACAATTTCATCTACACCGATTACCCGGATACATACCTTCTGTCCCAGCTTGTAATGGCGGTTTGTTACTTCGCCCACCAGTTCAAAAGTGTCTTCAAAATACTGATAGTAATCATCGGTAAGACTGGTTACATGCACAAGACCCTCTACCGTATTTGGCAGCTCGACATACATGCCATAAGATGTCACCCCGGAAATAACGCCTTCATAGACTTCTCCGATATGCTCTGCCATATACTGTGCTTTTTTCAGCTTCTCAGTCTCACGCTCTGCCTCATCTGCCCGACGTTCTGTCTCGCTGGAATGCTTGGCTACTTCCGGCAGAATCGTTTCATAATGCGCCATCCGCTTATGATTCATCCTGCCCCGCAATGTTTCCTTGATAATACGGTGTATCTGTAAATCAGGATAACGGCGAATCGGCGATGTAAAATGGCAATAACAGCTTGCTGCCAGTCCGAAATGTCCGGTGTTCTCTGTGGTATATTTTGCCTGTTTCATGGAACGGAGGGTCAGCCGGCTGATTAATGCTTCCTCCGGTGTTCCTTCGATTTTTCCTAACAGCTTCTGCAATTCCTTCGGGTGAATTTCCTCCTGGCTGATATGCAGCGTATATCCGAAATTTCCAATTAACGTTGCAAGTTTTCGGATTTTTTCTTCGTCCGGTGTCTCATGGGTACGATAGAGAAATGGTATCTCCTGCCAGAAAAATTCCTGCGCCACCGTCTCATTGGCAATCAGCATGAAATCTTCAATTAATTTTGTAGCTGTATTTCTGTCGTATGGCTTGATTTCCAATGGTCTTCCATTTTTATCCAAAAGGATTTTCGTTTCCGGGAAATCAAAATCAATCGAGCCGCGTTTCATACGATTCCCTCGAAGCAGTGCTGCCAGCTCTCCCATTTTTTCAAACATCGGAACCAGTTCCCGATATGCTGAAATTGTTTCTTCGTTATGGTCTTCTAAAATTTCTTTTACCGCTGTATAAGTCATTCTGCGGTCAATTTTTACCACAGACTCTGCAATTTTATGGTCAATGACCTTGCCCTTCGGGTTAATGGTCATGATGCAGCTCAATGCCAGCCGGTTCTCTCCTGCATTCAGGGAACAGATTCCATTGGACAATGCATGGGGCAGCATAGGAATCACACGGTCAACGAGATATACACTGGTTCCGCGGTTCAATGCCTCCACATCCAGTGCACTGTGCTCCTGTACATAGTTGGACACATCTGCAATATGCACACCCAGAATATAATTTTCTCCATCCATGGTAAGGGATACCGCATCATCCAAATCTTTGGAGTCTTCTCCGTCGATTGTCACCATCTGCCAGTCCCGCAAATCTTCCCTGCCTGCCATATCAGCCTCACTGACTTCTTTGGCTACATTTTCCACCTGTTTCATAATCTTCGGTGCAAATTCTGTCGGCAGGTCAAAGCCTCTTACAATGGATAAAATATCTGTTCCCGGGTCATTGATATGACCAAGTATTTCAACAACTTTTCCCTCCGGTTTCTTACCGTTTTTACCATAATCGGTAATCTCAACGACAACTTTGTGTCCATCTACTGCTCCTTTGGAGCGTTCGATTGGAATAAAAATATCCTGTGCCAGCTTCTGGTTATCCGGTACCACAAATCCGAAGTTCTTACTGCTCTGATAAGTTCCGACAATCTGATGCAGACCTCTGGATATAATTTTTATAATTCTGCCTTCCCGGCGTTTTCCGGTCTTCTGCGGATTTACTGCAACAGATACAGTGTCCATATGCATGGCTCCGTTGGTATTCTTCTCCGGGATATAGATATCTTCCTCTTCACCCTCTACCGTCACAAAGCCAAAGCCTCTGCTGTTTCCGGTATAAACACCGGTTAAGAATCTTCCGGAAGCCTTTACATATTTGCCCTTCTGGGTCAGCTCTACCTTACCTTCTTCCAGCAAAGCATCCAAAACCGCATGCAGCTCTTCCCGCTGCTCTTTGGATACCTGCAGAATCATTGCAATCTCTTTGGCTTTCATCGGGACATATAAGTCATCACAGATAAACTCATATACAATTTTCTTTCTTTTTTCCAGTGCTTCTCTATCCATTCTTTTCTTTCCTATTTTTTCTCGCTGCTCATGAAGCAAAGAATGTGCCTTGTCACATTCTCGCGGAGCTTTTTTTACTTTACAGGAAAGCAATTCCTGTAAAGTAAAAAAAGCTGTCGTTCACACGACAGCTCTTTGGTTCTTAGAAACTTCCAATATTCAGTACGATGGAAATTAACAGGAATAAGATTACCAGTACTCTGGTTACCTTTACCAACATTCCTTCCATAGAACGACCTTTATTCTTGCCCCAATAAGTATCAGCTGCTCCGCTGATTGCTCCGAGTCCTGCGGACTTACCTTCCTGAAGAAGAATAATTACTGTCAATGCGATACATATAATAATAAATACAACTGTTAAAACCGTTTTTAAAACTGCCACGAATGACACCTCCTGTGGATTTATAATACTCGTAACTTTGACAGTATATCATACACACAGACAAATTACAACCACTTATTTCGCATTTGTATTGAAATTTTTGCTGAAATCTATTACGATTCTTCGATCCGAATCAGACGATTATATTTTGCCGTCCGCTCGCCACGGCACGGTGCTCCGGTTTTAATCAGGTCACTGCCAAGCCCTACTGACAAATCCGCTATGGTCGTATCCTCGGTCTCGCCGCTCCGGTGGGACATGATGGTCTCATAACCATGTTCTTTTGCCATGCGGATGGCTTCCATAGTTTCTGAGAGCGTTCCAATCTGGTTTGGCTTAATCAGAATCGCATTACCGCATCCCATGGAAATTCCTTTATTCAGGCGCACCGGATTCGTGACAAATAAATCATCGCCTACCAGAATCACTTTATCTCCCACTTTTTCTGTCAAACGTTTCCAGCCATCCCAATCCTCTTCGTCCAGCGGGTCTTCAATGGAATAAATCGGAAAACGGCGAATCATCTTTTCCCAATGAACAATCAGTTCATCCGTAGTATAAAGCTTGCCGGATTTCGGCAGATAATATTCTCCCGGTGCATTTCCTTTCCATTCGCTGGCAGCCGCATCCAGAGAAATCATAAACTGCTTGCCTCTGCCGCAGCTGTACCCTGCTTTGGTAATGGCTTCCATAATAAGCTGAATGGCTTCTTCCTCATTTGCAATGTTCGGAGCAAAACCACCTTCATCTCCCACTGCCACAGACAACCCACGGTTCTTTAATAATTTTTTCAAATGATGATAGACTTCTGCACACCAGCGGATTCCTTCCGTAATGCTGTCGGCTCCAATTGGAAGTATCATAAATTCCTGAACATCCAGATTATTATCGGAATGTGCGCCGCCATTTAAAATATTCATCATCGGCACCGGAATCGTCACTGCATTTACGCCGCCCACATAGCGGTAAAGCGGCATCTGTAATGCTTTTGCCGCTGCTTTAGCACAGGCTAAAGACACACTTAAGATTGCATTGGCACCAAGGCTTCCTTTGTTTTCTGTTCCATCCAGTTCCAGCATCAGTGCATCTAGATTTTCCTGCCGCAATACGTTTCTGCCTATCAGTGCTTTTGCAATTCTTGTATTTACATTTTCCACCGCCTGCTGCACACCATTTCCACCATAACGCTCGCCGCCGTCTCTTAATTCAATGGCTTCAAATTCTCCGGTGCTGGCTCCGGAAGGTGCTGCCGCCCGGGCAGTCGACTTCCTTCCGGTTGTCTCTGTCTCCACAGTTACTTCTGTTTCTATTGTGGGATTTCCTCTGGAATCTAATATTTCTCTTGCATGAATTCGTGTAATCGTCATTTTTACAGCCATAAAAAAATCTCCTTTTGAAAATATTCTGAATTAATAGTTCAGTATCTCCAAAAGAAGATTTTTTATTCTTTCGAAATAATTCTATTATACGTTAATCTCGGCTGTCATACCAAGAATCTCTTTGTTGTCATCCAAAATCGGCTGTACCACATTCTTTAAGAAGGCATCTACCTGAATTGGTGCTCTTCCTACATATTTTGCAGGGTCCATATTCTGCTTCAGTTCTTCTAAGGTTGTATGGAATGCAGGTTCTGCTGCAATCAGCTCAAGAAGGTTGTTCTCTTTACCCTCCTGTTTTACATTTTTGCCTGCTTCCATGGAAAGTACACGAATCTTCTCATGTAATTCCTGACGGTCACCACCAGCTTTTACAGCATCCATCATAATATTTTCGGTTGCCATAAACGGAAGCTCGCTCATCATATGTTTGTAAATAACTTTTTCATATACAACAAGTCCGTCTACTACATTTAAGCAAAGGTCTAAGATTCCGTCGATTGCAAGGAAGCCTTCCGGAATGGAAAGACGCTTGTTTGCAGAGTCATCAAGAGTTCTCTCAAACCACTGGGTTGCGGATGTAATTGCCGGGTTTAATGCATCAATCATGACATAGCGGGAAAGGGATGCAATACGTTCACTACGCATTGGATTTCTCTTATATGCCATTGCAGAGGAACCAATCTGGCTCTTCTCAAACGGTTCTTCCACTTCTTTCAGATGCTGCAAAAGACGGATGTCATTGGACATCTTATGTGCACTTGCTGCGATGCCTGCTAAAATGTTGGCAACTCTGGTATCTACTTTTCTGGAATAGGTCTGTCCGGATACTGCATAGCACTCCTTGAAGCCCATTTTCTGTGCAATCATCGGATCAATCTTATCGATGGTTTCCTGATCTCCGTCAAAAAGCTCCTGAAAGCTTGCCTGTGTTCCTGTGGTTCCCTTGGAACCTAAAAGTTTCAGGCTGCCTAATACATAATCTAAGTCTTCCAAATCCATAATAAATTCCTGGCACCACAGTGTTGCACGTTTTCCAACGGTAGTTGGCTGTGCCGGCTGGAAATGGGTAAATGCCAGTGTCGGCTGATTCTTATATTTATCTGCAAATTTTGCCAGTTCTGCAATGACATTTACTAATTTCTTACGAACCAGTTTTAATGCCTCTGACATAATGATGATATCGGTATTATCTCCAACGTAGCAGGAGGTTGCTCCTAAATGGATGATTCCTTTTGCTTTCGGACACTGTACGCCGTAAGCATATACATGGGACATAACATCATGACGGACTTCTTTTTCTCTTGCCTTTGCCACATCATAGTTGATGTCATCCTTGTGTGCCTTTAATTCGTCAATCTGTTCCTGTGTAATATCAAGTCCAAGTTCTTTCTCGGTTTCTGCCAGTGCAATCCAAAGTCTTCTCCAGGTACGGAATTTCATATCCGGGGAAAAGATGTACTGCATTTCTTTGCTGGCATAACGCTCTGATAATGGGCTGTTATATCTATCGGTACTCATATGTGTGCTCCTTTTTATTTTTTATATTCATAATTGCAGACTCAGCTCCACTCAAAAGTTTCGCTCCACTCGGAAGCTTCGCTTCCTCGTTGTCCGTTGCACCTTCGTGCACCGTACAATCCTTACAACCATACCGGCTGGTTCATGCAAGCATGACAGCCGGTACGGTTATAAGGATTAGCCGCTGTGTCAGTCTGCTTTATCGCTCATAGTCACCACGAATATCCTCTTTTGGCGGCTCCATCGGATATTTTCCGGTAAAGCATCCTTTACAGATTGGAAGTCCTCCTACCAGCTGCTCCAGACGCTCTATCTTTAAGTATCCCAAAGAATCTGCACCGATTATCTTCCGGATATCTTCGATGGTTCTGTTATAGGCAATCAACTGTTCCCGCTCCGGAATATCGGTTCCAAAGTAACATGGCCATAAGAATGGC
>ERZ779982.153-NODE-153-length-42043-cov-3.799062_pt1 | contig 42043 bp, 42 predicted proteins | sample MGYA00511936_ERZ779982 | MGnify/ENA primary metagenome ERZ779982 (study PRJEB29588, sample SAMEA2146682) | human gut metagenome | biome: human gut; feature: human-associated habitat; material: faeces | place: Denmark | collected 2008/2010 ... | reverse complement strand
AATGATCCAATTTTATATACAAGTAATAATTTATCTTCAATGTTATCAGGGATTTGTCACCCTAGTGGTCTATTCCGATAAATTTATACTCCGTCAGTGTATTTCTACACTTCTTGAATAACAGTTATTATCATCGGTTTAGATCCTATTTCTTGATATAAATACTTACCAAGACTGTCTCTAACATCAGATTTTATCTTAGCATAATCTACTCTTTTAGTTCCTTTTTCTATATTAGATTCAATAACTCCTTTAGATAATTCTTTTATCTGCTCTACTATATCTTGATTTTCCTTTACGTAAATAAAACCTCTTGTTAATACCTTAGGTCCTGCTACTACTTCTTTTGATTCTTTATCTAATGTACAGCTTATAAGAACAATACCATTTTCTCCTAACATTTCTCTATCTTTCAATACTAGGTTACCTATATCACTAGAATCTTTTCCATCAATTAGTATTTCATCTACATTAATATGTTCCTTAGTATTTAATAATTTCCCATTTTCAATGGCTACTACATCACCATTTTGTTTTAATAAAATATTATCTTTAGGAATATTCATCTCTTCCGCTATTTCCGCAAAAGCATATTGATTTCTATATTCACCTTTAACTGGGAATAAATATTTAGGTTTTAACAAGTTTAATAACATCTTTAAATCTTCACTTGAAGCATGATGTAGTAAATGTTTCTTACTAGATAAACTTATAGCATTAACCCCAAGCATTGCTATTTCATCCATTATAAGAGCAAGACGCCTTTCCATTCCTTCAGCACTAGGTTCACTTATAAAGATAGTATCAGATTCTTTTAGTTTTATATATTTATCGTATCCTTTAATTATTCTTTCTAGATTAGCGAATGGTTTTTCTCTCTCATCTGATATAAATACTACTACATCTTTATCATTTAGATTAGATAAATCTCCTATTATCTTTGGATTTATTTCTAGGTATTTATTTTCTATTCCATAATTAATCATACTCTGTAAGCTTTTACCCATAATAACTATTTTACGATGAGTCTTTGATATTTCATCAAATAATTCTTGTATACGATAGAAGTGAGCAGGAAAAATAGTAACTATTATTCTATTTTCGTTTTTAGTAAGAATAGTTCTTATGAAGTCTTGTACTCTATGATTTGGACTAGTATAACCAGGTCTTTCGGCATAAAGTGATTCAGCAAGTAAGCAAAGTACTCCTTGTTTTCCTACATAAGCTAGTTTTCCTAAATCTGTTTGATAAAGTGATCTAATAGCATGATCAAAAGTAAAGTCTCCTGTATAGACAATTGCTCCATCTTTAGTATATAAAACATAACAGAAAGCATCTGGTATAGAGTGTGTCATAGCAATAGGAAAAATACTTTCCTTACCAAAATTTAATTTTCGATGAGCTTTAATCTCATGTAAGTTAGCTTTTTTTACTCCAGCTTCTGCAAGATCAAGTCTAAGTATCTCTAAAGTTAATTTTCCTCCATAAATAGGAACATCTCCTAATTTACTAATAATATCAGGAACCGCTCCAATATTTCCTTCATGTCCATGGCTTAAGAAAATACCTTTAATTCTTTTTTTATTTTTAATTAAGTAATCAAAACTAGGAATAATATAATCAATTCCTAAGTTATGTTCTACATCATATTTTAGTCCGGCATCAAATATATATAATGATTTATCTACATCTATGACATACATATTTTTACCATTTTCGTTTAGTCCACCTAAACTAAATATTTTAATTTTACTCATTTCTTACCTCCTTGTATTTTTTTATTTTCTTTTGTAATTTCTTTTCTTGTATCTCAATACTTGCTGATAATTCTTTTTCTCTTTCTCTATTTTTAAATAAAGACGTATCATCTACTGTATCAAAGTAATCATATAGTAAATGATGATACTTTTCTTGTTCTAATATATAGTTATCTAGTGCTATATCATCAATTAATAAACTTCCTAATAAGGATGTATTATCACTATTTTTTAGATTAGCCAATAATCTACTATAAAAGTTAATAATAGAAAGACTAATATTATATTTAGAGATTAGTTTTTTAGCAACTTCAGCTGTTTCTAAATCTTCTAATTTTCCTTTGTTATTTACTAAATCTACTACTAGTATCCCACGTGAAGTTTCTACCTCATCTTTTTGTAAGGTATAAGACTTTGTTAAGTAAGAAAAGATTTTTATATGTTCACTTTTCAATTCTTAGCTAACTTTTCTAAAGCATCTTTTGCTGCTATTTGTTCAGCATCCTTCTTACTACTTCCTACCCCTTTACCATAAATGATTCCATCTACTTTAGCCTCTATTGTAAATGTTTTATCATGTGCAGGTCCTTCTTCTTTAACCACTTCATAAACAACACTTTGTTTAGTAGTTTGTACAGCTTGTTGTAAAGCTGACTTATAGTCTTCAAAGAAAATAACATCTGGATTTTGAATATATGGTACTATTATATCTAAAGCTACTCTTCTTACAGTTTCATAACCAAGATCTAAATAGATAGCTCCCATTAAGGCTTCAAATATATCAGCAACAATTGCTTTTTTATATTTACCACCACTAGATTCTTCTCCATGTCCTACTTTTATATATTTATTAAAACCCATATCCATAGAGTATCTATAAAGAGCATTTTCACAAACATAACTAGCTCTTACTTTAGTCATTTCTCCTTCAGTTTCCCTCTCATATCGATATAAATAATCAGCAACTACTAAATCTACTATGGCATCTCCAAGAAACTCTAATCTTTCATAATCTTTTTTAGCTTTATGTTCATTGGCATATGACGAATGAGAAAAAGCTGTATTATAAAGAGTTAAATTCTTAGGACTTATCTTTAATTGTTCAAACAATTCTTCCATAAAAAAAGCTCCCTTCGTACGTATTTTACCATGTTTTTATTTTTTTAGCAATCACTTGATTTTATGGAATTATTGGAATAGACAAAAAAGCAACGAAAGATTTTATATCAAGATAAAAACAGCAATGAATACTATAATCACATATAATAGTTCATTACTTTAATATGCAATGTTTACAAACAATTATTGGCTTTGCTATTACTAGTATATCTCGACGAATCTATATCTGCCATATCTTGTTTTACACCTAACTTAGTAAGGCTTTTGGTTAATAAACTATCCATGAAACTAGTATACTCATCTCCTAATACTTTTCTAACATTATCTAAGTTTTCTTGACAATTAGTTAATTTTAAAGCCGTATAATTAGCAAATTGTTCATTAAAAGCTAAAGTATCATTTTTCTGATAATAGCTAGCATCATGTGTAAATGGAAGATTATAGTACTTACCATCATTTAATGAAGAAAATAAATCAAACATCATCGATAATCCTTTAGGTTCCTCTTTATCTAATAATACCTGAGCTTTTGTTGTTGCTAATTTCTTACCATAATTTACATATATATAATTCTTAACTTGCTTTTCACCATTATTATTTAAGATAGCTATAACACTTTGATCTATCTTATCTAATGTTTCAGTATCTACACTTTTAATATTATAGTCATGAATAATGGTCTTACGCACATAAGAAGCTAATTCTTCTATATTACCATCTTGATATAAAGAAGAAATAGTTGCTCTAATTTTCTCATCTTGTTCCTTTAGCAATTCAGCCATTCTTTTATTTATAAAACGATAATTATCATCTATTATAGTATCACTAATATAACTAGTAGTAAAATTATCTTGAGCTTTACTAACATAAGTACTAGCTCTTTCTAAATCATCATCATCTAAATAATCAAATAAGTAATGACCAAATTCATGAGCAAGATAAATTGGGTACATCATCTCTTCAGTCATTACTATTTTCTTTGTTGATGAATAATAAGCTGGAGTAATATAGGCTTTTTCTAAAGTTAAAGAAGAAACATCATTTAGAGTTAATTTATCATGTAGATAAGAGTCATCTATCATTGTAACAAATAAATTTTCTACTTGTTTATCATTCATACTTTTACCTCCAAACAAAGCAAACTAGTAAACTAACTATAAAACTTGCAATAGCTATTTTTATATAATTTTGTGGTTTACTACTACCTACATAGTTAGTATCATTTGCTGGGTCATAACAAGAAAGAGTAAGGGCAAATGTCATTATCTCGGCATAAAAAGGAATAGTACAAATAAAGGGAATAGTTAATTTAAAAATAATGATTAAAAAAGTAAATACTAAGGAACATAGTAACCAAAATTCTAAATTCTTAATATTTTTAACAAATAAATCATCATATCTTTTTTTATTTACTTTATTTATATCCATATTATATTTATCTTGGTTTTTATAATTCTTAATAAATTTATATACTTCAGTTTGTCTACTATAAGCATTTAATATAGTTACTTTTCTACTATATTTAATTATCTTATTTTTTAAGTCATATAAATCACAAGTAAGAGTTATCTTTTTATCCCTAATTTCTTTACTATAAATATTTAAAACTCTTACAATTTCAAATTCATCTATATTATCAATATTATCTATTAAGTAAGTAATAAACTTATCATCTTGCATTAATTTGTTTATACTCTTTCTTGTCTTTTTCATATATTTATCTTTTAAGTTATCTAAATCTTTTTTCTTGGCTAAAGGATTTACTTTAATTATTAATAACTTATCATCATCAATTACTAAAGCTGATAAATCTATGTTCCTTTTACTAGTAAAACTAATAGTAGCTAAGATAACTCCTACTATAAGTATTACTAATGTAATAATAGTTAGTATTAATAAATTATATTTAAATGAAATTATACTACTGAAAGTTAATAATAGTACTCCAACAATAATTATTATTACTGAATCTTTTAATGGTTCATAGCTATTACCATATTTTTTAGCTTTTACATCATTATACGGAAATATTTTCATGGAAACACTCTCCTATCTATATCAATTTTATCACTATCTATTTCTTTTGACAAATGGAAAAGTTAATGTTATAATATACCTCTTATCGATGGGAGTGGTTTTGGTGATAAGAGTTTTAAAGAAATTAAAGGTATATATAACTTATTTAACAACAGTTTCTATTTTAGCAACGATGATTATTTATGTAGCATATAAAAATCCTGATCTTTTAACATTTTACAATGCTAATGATGAAAAGTTTTTTGAAAGTGAAGAAATTATTAATAGTCCTTTTTCTAATACTAATAATGTAGAAGTAGTAAATAACAACACTACTGCACAAACAACCACTACTAATAATACTCCCACTTATGTATCTGTAAATACTGGGACCGGTTATGCTTTCCCAACCGTTAGTGGCTATTATATAAGTCAAGGCTATCGAGGAACAGCACATGATGGTATTGATATAGCAGGATGCCCTTATAACTCTAGTATCTTTGCTGTTAATGATGGTCAAGTTGTTACTGTATCAAGAAAATGGGATAATGGTCTTTATATAGTAATTAGGCATGATAATGGTTATTATACAATGTATGCTCATCTTGCTAGTGTTAATGTTTCTGTTGGTCAAAGAGTTAGTAAAGGCCAAGTAATCGCTGGTATGGGAAGAAGTGGTCTTGCTACTGGAGTACATTTACATTTTTCACTTTGGAATGCATATCCTTATAAAGGAAGAAGTTTAAACCCTTTCAGTTTATATTAATAGGTATTTGACTATACGCCTATTTTTTTTTGGAATAAATTACTAAGGAAAGGGGAAAATTTATGAATCAACAATATCAATATCGTCCTAACTTTAATTATCAAAGAAATAGTTCTAACTATTTAAGACAAGTTAGTGATGATAATAATCTTTACTCTAGTAGTGAAGGATTTACTTTAGGAAATATGTTTAAGGATAGTTATATACCTTATAAGAATTATACTCCACAAGTACTAACGCCTACTAGTGAACAAGATGACTTATTCTTAAGACTAAGTGAACAGGAGTTTGCCGCTCATGATTTAAATTTATATTTAGATCTTAATCCACAGGATGGGAATATGTTAGAGATATTTAATCAGTATCGAAAGGAAGCTAATAATCTTTTAAATGAATATGAAGCTAGATATGGTGTTATTAATATCTCTAGTGAGGCTTTAAAAGATAGTCCCTTTAAATGGGAAATGGAAAACTTTCCATGGAATGAAGGAGGTATGTAAATGTGGAAGTATCAAAAGAAATTACAATATCCAATTAATATAAAAAGAAAAGATTTAAATATGGCCAAACTATTAGTCGAACAATATGGTGGTAGTAATGGCGAGTTAAGTGCTGCTTTAAGATATCTAAATCAAAGATACACTATGCCTGATAATAAAGGACAAGCTCTACTAACTGATATTGGTAGCGAAGAACTTGCTCATATTGAAATGATTTCTACTATGATTTATCAATTATTAAAAGATGCTACTATTGAGGAGTTAAAAGCAGCTGGGCTTGATTCTCATTATGCCGGACACAAAAGAGCCTTATACCCTACCAATGCTGATGGCGTACCGTTTACAGTAGATTACTTTGCTACAACTGGTGACCCATTAGCAGATCTAGCAGAAGACATGGCTGCTGAACAAAAAGCAAGAGCAGTTTATGAGAACTTAATTGATTTAACAAATGATCCAGATGTCATTGGACCACTATTATTCTTAAGACAAAGAGAAGTCGTTCACTATAATTTATTTAAAGCTTTATTTGATGAATATCAAGAAAAATATAGATAAAGACTAGCCTACCAAGACTAGTCTTTTACTATATATTTTATGGTAAAAGAAATTGACATTTTCTAGAACATACTATACTATATTAAAACAACAATTCATTTAACATCGTTGATGTTTAAATAAACAAATAATTATATAAAAGGAGGAATATTAAACATGTGTAAATTAGGAGATATTATTGTTGTAAATAACTATATTGGAGAAGACGGTATGGTAATAGGCAAACACTCATTTATTGTAGTAAATGATAAACCAGACTTTATTGAAGGCTTAGGTTATGATTTAGTTACTAATGTAATGTCCAGCTTTAAAAATGAAGAACAAAGAAATAGAAAATTAAGATTTATGGAAAATATTGAAATTATTAGTGATGATATTATTTCAAATAAAAATATTAATAAGAAAAGTGGTTTTGTTAAAGCTGATCAACTTATTTATTTTGATAAATCAAAAATAGATTATTATGTTTTAGGTCACATAAGTGATGAGTTATTAGACGAACTAATAATGATAATTATGATACTTGCTAAAAGCAATAAATTACGTAATAATCTAAATAATATAAAAGAGGCAGTGGTAAACTAAAGTTTGACAATTAATGCTTTAAATGCTATAATACAAGCCAATCTTAGCTTGATATTTGCATTATTTTTAAAGTATAATTATATTAATAAATAGAAAGATAGTGAGGTGGTCTTATGAATACTAAAAAAGAAATCAAATTTCCAAATGGTTTTTTTACACAATCTAGGCCTACAGTAAGCACTAAAGAAACATTAAAAGATGTTATTCCAATAAAATGGTCTAAAGAAGTAATGTCATCAAAAAAAAAGGCAATTGTCTACTCAGCTAAAGAAAAAAAATCATAATTATAAATATTTATTTTGTATTTAACAGAAAAGGAATGATTATTAACAATCATTCCTTTAATTAAATACTTCCATAAGAAGTGGTACTACATGTTTCTTTCTAGAAACAACATCAGCAAGATATGTACCTTCTTCCATATCTTTACGATAAGCAAGTTCCATTAAATCTTTAGCTTTTCTATTATAGATAACATAAGAACCATTTTCAATAATATCAGTTATATAAAGTGCTACAAGTGAATAGTTATTTGCTTCAGCTACTTCATCTAGTGTATCTAAATACTTATCCATATTCTTTTTAATATCATCAAAGTTAGTAGTAAAGAATTGTCCTATACCCATTGTTTTATCATTTACATTATAAAGTTTAAAGTCATTATATAAGACGTCTTCTTCACTCATACCTTCAAGTGAGGTACCAGCTTTAATCATATCAAGACCATATTCTTTATAGTCAACTCCTGCTATTTTAGCAAGATAGTGAACAGCTTCTACATCAAGTTGAGTTGCTGTTGGACTTTTTAGTATTAAGGTATCAGATAAAATACCAGATAACATCATACCAGCCATCTCTTTAGTAATTTCTATTTCTTTTTCTTTATATAAAGTATAAATAATAGTATTAGTAGAACCAACTGCCATATTTCTAAAGTTTACTGGACTAGCAGTTGTAATTGATCCTAAGTTATGATGATCAAATATTTCTTTAATCTCTGCTTCATCTAATCCTTCAGCACTTTGAACCTTTTCATTATGATCCACTAATATTACTTTCTTTGGATGTTTAGCTTCTAAATCAGTTATTCTTAAAAGTCCTAAGCATTTACCATTTTTAGCATTGATTACTGGATAATTAGTGTGTCTTAATTTCTTATTTATTTCTAAAATATCATCTACATAAATATTTTCATCAAAGGTTACAGCATCCTTAGTAGTTCTTGTCATATTACCAATATAATTAGCTAGACTAACTAGTCTTGATACATGATAAGTATCATAACTACTTCTTATAATATTAACTTTATTCTTTCTAGCTATTTCTAAGTGTTTATCTTTAATTTCTCCATTACCAGTTAAAATTATCATCTTAACACCATTTTCTACAGCATATTCAATAACACTATGACGATCTCCTACTATTAGAATATCAGTTTTCTTTAGTTTTACTGTTTCAAGAAAAGTAGTGCTACGGTAAGCTGCAGCTAACAAGTTTCCTTCAATTTCTTCATCAAACTTTAACACTTCTTCTGCTTTTAACACTTCTAGTAAGTTGCTATATGATGTTTTTAATAGATTAACTTCATCATTAATAAAGTGATGAGCTAAATCTTTAATAGTTACAATACCAAGTAATTTTTCTTTTTCATCTACTACTGGTACTCCAGTTAATCCTTGATTTAACATATATAAGTAACTATCATAAATAGATTTAGATTGATCTAGAAAATAATGTTTATGATAATCTACATCTTTAAGTTGTAATTTAACATCATTTAAATACTTTGGCATTTTCACTTTAAAATAATCTAGAGCATAAGCTGTTTCCTTATTAACATTTCCTAAGATACAAGCCTCAGTATTTTCTCCTAATTTTTTTTTTAAATATGATAGACTAATAGCACTACAGACAGAATCAGTGTCTGGTTTTCTATGTCCAAATATATAAGTTTTCTCCATATAACTCCCTCATTTCTGTTTAAGATTATATAATAATAAGTACTATTTGTCAAAAACTATCAACAATTATTTTTTATTATTAAGAATATAAGTATAAGAGTCACGACACATATCTTCTAAGGTCTTTGTTGGATTAAAACCAAGTTCTTCTTTTGCTTTAGTATTATCAGCATAACAACTAGCTATATCTCCTTCTCTTCTTCCGACTATTTTGTAATTAACTTTAATATTATTTACTCTTTCAAAAGTTTTAACTAGTTCTAAAACACTATACCCAGAACCAGTGCCTAAGTTATAGATACTTAATCCTTTAGCTTTCTTAAGAGCTAGTACATGTCCTTTAGCAAGATCTACAACATGGATATAATCTCTTACTCCTGTTCCATCTTTGGTATCATAATCATCTCCAAAGATACTTAAACATTCTAACTCTTTAGTAGCTACTCTAACAATATAAGGCATAAGATTATTTGGGATACCATTAGGACTTTCTCCTAGTAAACCTGTCTCTTCATTACCAATTGGATTAAAATATCTTAAAATAGTAATATCAAGACTATTGTCTGCTTTATAAATATCTTTTAGAATCATTTCTATCATCAATTTAGTAGTACCATATGGATTAGTTGTTGATAAAGGAAAACTCTCTTTGATTGGTAACTCTTTAGGAGTTCCATAGACAGTAGCACTTGATGAGAATATAAACTTTTTACAGCTATATTTTTTCATTACTTCAAGTAGATATAGTGTTGATATTAAATTATTCTCATAATACATAAGTGGTTTCTTAACACTTTCTCCTACTGCTTTATACCCAGCAAAATGAATTACTGCTTCTATATTTTCTTTACTAAATATTTCTTCTAGTAAACTCTTATTACAAACATCTCCCTCATAAAGTTTAACATCACTTCCTGTTAGAGTCTTAATCTTATCAAGAACTTCTTTTTTACTATTACTAAAGTTATCAATAATAACTACTTCATAATTATTTTTTAATAATTCACAAACAGTATGACTACCAATATAGCCACATCCTCCTGTTACTAATACTCTCATTTAATCACCATCCTAAAATAATAATACCATTTTTAAGAAAAGAAAAAAAGAGCTTTATGCTCTTGATACATATTTTCCATCTTTTGTTCCAACAAGAATTTCTTCATCTTGTTTAATAAATAATGGAACTTGTACTACCATACCAGTTTCTAATGTAGCATTTTTCATAGCAGAAGATGAAGTATTACCTTTAACAGCATCTTCAGTAGCTACTATTTTCATAACAACTTTATCTGGTAAGTTCATACCTAACATTTCACCTTCAAAGAAAATAATCTCTACTTCTAAGTTTTCTTTTAAGAATTTTGCATCATCACCAATTGTACTCTTATCAAGTTCAATTTGTTCATAGTCTTGCATATTCATGAAGTAATAAGTATCTCCCATACTATAAAGGAATTGCATAGGTTTCTTTGAAATATGTGCTGTTTCTACTTTAACTCCAGCATTGAAAGTCTTTTCAGCAATAGAACCTGTTCTTAAGTTTTTAAGTTTTGCTTTAACAATAGCTGCCCCTTTACCAGGTTTTACATGTTGACTATCAAGTACCATATAGATATTACCATCAGCTTGAATAGTAATTCCGTTTTTTAAATCATTGGAATTAATCATATCTTATATCCTCCTTTAGTTATTACTTCTTTTCTTTGTGTTCAGTATGATGTCCACATTTTGGACAATATTTATTAATGTCTAGACGATCAGTTGTATTTTTAACGTTTTTAGGTGTACGATAATTTTCTTCTTTACAAACTGTACATACTAGTGTTTTCTTTTGTCTATTTCCTACTTTTGCCATGACACTACCTCCTTGTTTCTTTAAAATTATATCAGAAAAACCTCTATTGGTAAAGGTTTTTATTTATTTAGTTCTTTTAAACGTTCAATTGTTCTTCTCATTTCAAGATCATACTGAACCATTTCTAGTCCACCAAATTCTTTTAAGAAGTCTTCTTCTTCCATTTGGTATTTATCTGCTAATTCTTTAGCTTCTTTCTTAGCATCTTCTTCGCTTACTTCAATCTTTTCTAATTTAACAATTTCTTCAAGCATTAAACGATAAAGAACATTTTGATAAGCTTCATCTTTTAATTGATTTCTTAAGTCTTCTTCTTTACTTCCAGTTATTTTATAGTATAAGTCTAAATTTAGTCCTTGCATCATCATTGATTGTTCTGCACGTTTTAAAAGACGAGTTGTTTCTTCTTCAATCATTCCTTCTGGAATATCTACTTCCACATTCTTAGCTACTTCACTTAGTAGTTTATCAATATAGATATTTTCATTTTCCATCTCTTTTTGAGCAAGAATATTCTTCTTAACTTCTTCTTTTAGACTCTTTTCATCATTAACACCATCAAGTGCTAAATCATCAAAGAAATCTTGATCAAGTTCTCTTTTTTCTTTAGTCTTAATCTCATGTACTTTTACTTTAAATGTAGCTTCTTTTCCTTTTAATGATTCTTCATGGTATTCTTCTGGGAATGTAACTTTAATTTCTTTTTCTTCTTCCTTTTTCATACCAATTAATTGTTCTTCAAAACCAGGAATAAATGTTCCGCTTCCAATTTGTAATGGATAGTTTTCACCTTTTCCACCTTCAAAAGCTTTGCTTCCTAAGAATCCTTCATAATCAATTGTTACTAAATCATCAGCCTCAACTGAACCATCTTCTTTAATTACTAATTCAGCATATTTATCAAGTAATTTCTTAACTTCTTCCTCTACTTCTTCATCAGTAACTGTTGCTTTTTCTTCTTTAACTCCTAATCCTTTATAGTTTTTAATAGTAACTAAAGGACGAGAAGTAATAGTAAACTTAAATGTAGCTTGATCTTTATCAATACTAGTCAATTCAACTTCACCAGGAATTACAGGTATTACTTTTGCTTCTTCAATAGCTCTAGTATAAGCATCTTGTAATACAATATTACCAGCTTCATCAAATAATGTTTCTATACCTACTTTCTTATCATAGATATTTCTTGGACATTTTCCTTTTCTAAATCCATCAATAGTTACATTTTTTACTTTCTTCTTAAAGCTTTCATCTAGAGCTTTTTGCCACTCTTCTCCTTCAATTTTAATTGTTATTTCATGAATATTATTATTTTTCTTTGCCATACTCTTCCTCCTCCAATAGGCTTATTATACCTTATTTCTTAATGTGTTTCAAGAAATTTTAATTATTATTTTTAAGTATTAACATAGCATCTCCAAAAGAGAAAAATCTATATCTTTCTTTTACAGCATGATTATATGCTTTTAAGATAAACTCTTTAGTAGCTATAGCAGATACTAACATAAGTAGTGTTGATTTGGGTAAATGAAAGTTAGTTACTAAGCCATCTATTGAATCCACACTCTTTGATGGGTATAAGAACAAAGTAGTAAAACCGCTATCTTCCTTAAAGGTTCCATACTTTTCATAAATTGTTTCAAGTACTCTAGTTGAAGTTGTTCCAACAGCTATTATTCTTTTACCATTTTCTCTAGTCTTTCTAAGTAAATTAGCCGTATCTTTATCCATAGAGTAATACTCTGAATGCATCTTATGGTCTTCTATAATGTCTTCCATTACAGGACGAAATGTTCCTAGACCAACATGTAAAGTTACATAAGCGATATTAACACCCATTTCTTTAATCTTTTCTAGTAACTCTTTAGTGAAATGTAGTCCGGCAGTAGGTGCAGCAGCACTACCTATTTCTTTAGCATAAACTGTCTGATATCTTGACTGATCTTTTAATGTCTCATGAATATAAGGTGGAAGTGGCATAGTACCAAGTTTATCTAAGACTTCATAGAATATTCCTTCATAGCTAAACTCTACTACTCTAATACCTTCTTCACCAATCTCTTTACAAGTTGCTACTAACAATCCATTTCCAAAAGATATTTTATCACCAACATGAATTCTCTTAGCTGGTTTTGTAAGACACTCCCAAATATCTCCTTCTTCATTTTTAAGAAGTAACAATTCAATTACTGCTTTAGTAACATCTTTCTCTCCAATTAATCTAGCAGGTAATACTTTAGTATTATTTAAAACCAAGGTATCCCCTTTTTCTAGATAAGATAATAAATCAGGAAACATCTTATCACTTATTTTTTTCTCTTTACAATCTAACACCATAAGTCTTGAACCATCTCTTTTTTCAAGTGGTGTTTGAGCAATTAACTCTTTATCTAAATCATAATCAAATTCATCTAATCTCATCTAAATCATTCCCCCAAATAAATTATTCTGATAGCTTATCTCTAACTGTTCATATGCTTTAGGTGTAACACATCTTCCTCTAGAAGTTCTTTTTAGGTATCCTTCTTGTAATAGATATGGTTCCATAACATCTTCAATCGTTGATACTTCTTCCCCAATACTACTAGCTAAAGCCTCAATACCAACTGGTCCACCATTAAATCTTTCAATAATAGCTCTTAATAGTTGATGATCAGCTTCATCAAGTCCACCTTTATCTACTTTTAATCTATCTAAAGCTTTTTTCATCACTTCTAAATCAATTACCTCTTTTTTATCAACTAAGGCAAAGTCTCTTACTCTTTTAAATAAACGATTAGCAATTCTTGGTGTTCCTCTACTTCGCTTAGCAAGTTCTAAAGCAGCTTCATCGGTAATATCCATCTTCAAGACTCTACTAGTTCGTTTAACGATAGCACTCAACTCATCATCAGTATAAAACTTAAGTTTAGAAACTATTCCAAATCTATCTCTTAAAGGACTTGATAAGTCCCCTGCTCTAGTTGTTGCTCCAACTAAGGTAAAAGGTGGTAAATCTATTTTAATATTACGAGAGTTTCCTTCACTACCAATAATTATATCAAGAGTAAAGTCTTCCATCGCTGGATATAATATTTCTTCAATATATCTTGGCATTCTGTGAATCTCATCAATAAATAAGACATCACCTGGCTCTAGGGTTGATAAAATAGCTGCTAAATCGCCACTTTTTTCAATAGATGGACCACTAGCTGTTTTTATATTAACTCCCATTTCTCTAGCTATTATATAAGCAAGGGTTGTTTTACCAAGTCCAGGAGGACCATATAACAAAACATGATCTAATGTCTCATTTCTCATCTTTGCTGCTTCTATAAAAACATGAATATTTTCTTTAACTTCACTTTGACCAATATATTCATCAAGTACTAAAGGACGAATGCTAGATTCTAACTCTTCATCATCAGTTTGTTCTTCACTGCTAACTACTCTATCATCCATAACTACCACCTCCTACTTCTATTTTAGAAATAAACTTAAAGCTTGTTTAATTTGATTTTCAATACTTAAACTACTATCTACTTTAGCAAGTACACTCTTAATCTCTTTTTCTTTATAACCAAGACCAAGCAAGGCATCACGGACTTCCATAAGAGAGTCTGTTCTAACACTATCTAAGTCTTTAAAGTCATCTAACTTACCTTTTAAGTCTAGTACTATTTGCTTAGCTAGTTTATCCCCTATCTTTGGAAATTTCTTAAGATATAAAATATTTTCTCTTTCAATCGCATCTTTTATTCCTGCTAAGCTTCCTGTTGCAAGTATTGGAAGAGCCATTTTAGGGCCTAAACCTTTAACTCCTATTAGTTTTAAAAACATTTCTTTATCATTTTTCTCTTTAAAACCAAATAAGAGATGTTCATCTTCCTTTATCTGTTGATATAAATATATCTTATAATCTTTTTCTTCTTCAAAAGAAAAAGGATTAGGTGTATAGATAAGATAACCAATGTTGTTAGTTTCTAATACTATGCTATTAGAATTAATTTCTTTAACAGTCCCAATCATATAATCATACATATTAACACCTAGTTTTCCTTTATATTACAATATACACTTTGTACATCATCAATATCTTCTAAAAGTTCATATAGTTTTTCTACTTTTTCACGCGTTTCCTCATCAACTTCTACTTCGTTTTGAGCAACATATGTAACTTCTGATGTTAAAAACTCGGCTACTCCCATATTAACTAGGGCATCTTTTACTTTGATAAAGTCTTCTGGTTTAGTAGTAATCATATAACTTTCATCTAGTTTTTCCATATCTAGTGCTCCAGCATCAAGGGTTGTCATCATCACTTCATCCTCATCATAATCACTAGGAATCTCAATTAAACCAACACGGTCAAATAAATAACTAACAGAACCATCTGTTCCTAAGTTTCCACCATGTTTTGTAAAAGTACTCCTTACAAAAGATGCAGTTCTATTTCTATTATCAGTTAAACAATCAACCATAAAAGCTGTCCCTGCAGGACCATATCCTTCATAACGAACAACATCATAATGCTCATTATCACTAGCTCCTTTTGCTTTATCAATAGCCTTTTGAATATTATCTTTTGGCATATTAGCCGCTTTTGCTTTCTCAACTACTAATCTTAAACTTGGATTAGCATCAGGATCAGGTGTTCCTTGTTTAGCAGCAACGTATATCTCTTTTGCTAATTTTTGAAATACTTTTCCTCTAGCAGCATCTATTAATCCTTTTTTACGATGAATAGTTGCCCATTTAGAATGTCCACTCATTTATCTCACTCCTCTTTTCTTTAATATGATAACATATTTTTTATATCTTTAAAAGAGCAAAAGAAAAGAACTTTTCACTAGTTCTTCTCTAATTTATAACTCATTACTTCACTTAAATTATTTTTGGTCTTTACTTTTATCTTTACAGTTTCTTTAGGATTTAAACTTTTATAAGTAAATGTTATATTATCACCAGTATCAAATCTCAACTTTAATGTAGATGATGACATAGTAGTTTTGTTATTATTAACTAAATCAAATTCTACTTCTGTATCCTTAGTTGAACTATTGCTTATCTTTAAATTACTCAAACAAAGATTGTTATAACAAGTAATACCATCAAAGAATTGAGTTGTATTCATCATGAAATCATCATCCGTTTTGACATTTTCTTTTCTAGTTGAAAGCATTACTCCAATTATTAGTAAAGGTATTCCAATAATTATAAGAATTATACTAATCACTTGATTTTTTTTCATATTTCCTCCTAATTTTTAGAAACTGTTTTACAATTTCCAGCAAAATCACAAGCCTTGCAACTAACCCCTACTGAATCTTGGCAAAGATTTTCACCAACAGTTTCATATCTTATCCAAGAATCATTTCTAGTTACTGCTGGTTTTTCCCAAGTACAGGAAGTAACTTTTAATCCTGAGGCACTATCGGACATTAAAACCCTATAACGATTTTTATATAGCTTAGTTGGATTATCAACACATTTTGACCCCCTATAATTAGTATATTTGGTTATAGTTACACTAGGAACACTTTTATCAACATTAATTCTTAATTTCACTGCCGGACAATTTCTTGAGTTTCCTGCATTATCTTTAACTGTATAAGCACTAAAATTTTGAAATTCTTTAGTATAGTTTATGACAGCATCAGCAAAATACTGTCTAACGCAGCCACTACCACCAGTATCAGCACATCCTTTATAGACTCTAAAGTTTTTATTAGTCCAAGTCGTATTTTCCTTGTTATGAGTACAAGTTGGAGCTGTTTTATCATATTTTATAGTCGTAGTACAGGTTGCTGTTTGCCCAGCCTTATTTTTGACATAACCAACTATCCTATGAGTTCCATTGCTATTTATAGTTCCAGTTTTCTTCTTATTATAACCACCAATTCCATACGAAGTTGATGACTTATTAGGGTTTAAGGTATAAGTTACCGTACCTCCACGGTACCAACCATTTGTACCAGCTATTCCACCTGATACTGTTATAGAGCAAGCTGGAGTTTTGCAATCAGTTGTAGAGCATGATTCTGATTCAGTTCTAGTATCACATTGTCTTTTAGTATTAGCATCAATACTTGTTATAGTAGTTGTTATTTTTTGACTTCCACAAGTACCACTACAACTTCCAGCTGTTTCTTGCTCTATCAAATTATTACTTTCACATTCTTTATAAACTTTATAACTAGTTTGATAAACTTCACTAGTATTGCCTAATTCATCTTTTACTTTAATATAAATTTTTCTTGCTTTACCATCATATTTTCCGGTAAAAAGCCAAGTAACATTTTGATACCCTTCAGAATTTTCCATATAAGTTTGCCAAGTACTATTTTTAAAATCTGAAGTATTAGAAATCATATAATATAATTTACTATCTGTTTTATCAGTTCTATCTTCAATAGATAAGTGAATATAAGTATCTAAACTATTATAATCATCTTCTTTACTAACAATAGCTATATCTTTTATAATTGGTGAACTTTTATCGATATAATATGTGTCTGTATTAACAACGCAATAATTACCAAATTTGTCATACGCTTTAATACGTCCATAGAAATGTCCTTGATCCTTGTAAGTTATTTCAATGGCACTAGAACTTTGATTATTGTTACTAGTATCTTTATTATCACTTGATGAATTACTATCTATATCAGTAACATCATTAGATGTATAAAACTGTTCACTACCTTTTAGCTTTTTATCTTTAATTCCTATCAAATTAGTTCCATATGGAGTACAAACTTTAGTTTTATTATCTGTAGCAATAAAACATCTTTCAAAGTTCCATTTTTTAACACTATCTGGTGGTGTAATTTTAAGTTTTACATCTTTGCTTTGCCACTTCTCTTTTATACTGCCATTAGTGCTAATTATGTTAAAATCACCACAATTTGGTCCTTTTTTATTTATTACATATTGCTTGGATGTCTTATCAGTAGTATTTCCACTTTTATCAGTTGCACTTACTTTAATTATATAGTTTCCTTCATCCTTTATAGTAATGGTAATAGGATTTGTATATGATTCTTTACTACTCTTTTTATAAGTTGTACCATTTTTTATAATTTCATAATTAAATGAATCAACACCTACATTATCAGTGATTTTTATAACTATATTAACATCTTTATTAGTACTAGCAGATGATGGGGTCAAACTAATAATAGGTGCCTTATTATCAACTGAAGTTATATAATCAGCACATTTAAAAATAGTATAGTATTTGTATTTAGCCACTCCAGTTTTTATAGCATAAACTCTATTAGTTATATCATCGTTTGTAGATACACATTCTTTTCCATTATAATCTTTAACTTTATCTAAATATTTTTTAGCATATAAAGTTGCTATGGTAACAGAACTTTTATCACCTATTTCTTTAGGCAATTCACTTCTATAATCGGTAAAATATTGTTTACCAGCTAAAGTAATCAAATCTTCTTGAGACTTATAATATTTTTCTTTAGCAGAAGATAAAAAATGATTAGTTGTTGCTATTCCTACAGTTACTAAAATAGAAAGAATTACTATAACACTAAGTAATTCAATAAACGTGAAACCTTTTTTATTTTTTTTAGTTTGTTTAAGTTTTTTCATTTAATTCACCTACTCTAGTAAAAGAATAACATAAAATAAATTTAAAAACAATTGATAATATATATTTTTTTTGATATTATTTAGGAAAGGTGAACACTATGAAATATATTGTTATTAAAAAAAGAAAGATTGAAATTAAAACTCTATCTTCATTTAAGGATAGAGTTAAAAGTATTAGACTTGTGTTAGATACTATAAATAATGGTTACTATTTTCCTAATAAAAAAGGAATAAACACTTACTTTTTTTGTCAAAGAGTAAATATCTATCAAGTAGATGAAAATAATAAAATACTTTATTGTTATTTAAACTATAAAACAGAAAAGTTTATTTTTAGAAAGAGAAAAGTAAAAGCTATATACATTTTACCCCTTGCTATCAAAGACTATTACAAGGTAGGAGACACTATTAAAATAGAAGAATGTTAATTTCTTCTATTTTTACTAATTAATTCTAAATCTACTGTTAACTGATTAATTCTTTCAATTATTCTTCTTGCCTTTATTTTATCAACTCCATTATTAGTATTACTTAGTGTTAACTCTAATTCTTCTTTTGTTAGATTAGAGGTAAAGAAAGTAGGAAGATGTTCTTCCATTCTATATTGAAGTAGTGGTGCTAATACCTCATCTCTACTCCAATTAGTAGTATTTTCCGCTCCAATATCGTCAAGTAATAATAATGGTACTGTTTTTAACTTAGTAAACTTTTCTTCATAATCATTACCAAAGCTAGACTTTAAACTTCTAAGTAGTTCTGGATAATAAACCATTACACTAGCAATATCTTTCTTAGCCATCTCATTAAAAAGTGAAGCTATTAAATAGGTTTTACCACTTCCAAAAGAACCATGTAAATAAATCCCCTTAGGATTTTCTCCTTTTAAATAAGTATCAATAAACTCTTTAAAGTATTTAATTATCGGGAGTCTTTTTTTATCATCCTTATAAACATTACTAAAGGTAGCCTTTTTTATATCTTCCGGTAAGTCATAACAAGTTATTTTCTTTTGATAACTATAAATTTCTTCTTCTTTTAGTAAGTATTTGCAAGGAACATAAGAAAAGTTTAATTTATCATTTTCAAGAAAAGCTTTAAAGAAATAGCCATTAACTCTATTCTGACAATCCTTTAGGCTAGTACACTTTTTACAATGATTAGATTCTATTACACATTCTTCTAATTTAGATGTATATTTCATAAGTTCATCATCACTTACATCAATTAAATCTACATAATCTTTAAAATCTTTATTAGAGCATGCATCCATATAAGAATGCTTTAATTTTTCTATATTTCCCCTACTCATCATAAAAGATATATTTTTCATACTTAGTCACCTCAGTTCCTAGATTTATTATAAGTGTCATTTACTTTTTTTGCAAAGTATATTTTATACTACTTGATATTTTTAACTATGATTTTATTATTTATTCCCCTTAATTTACATAATTCTATACCAATTCATATTCCCTAGTTATTATTCTTTTATCCGAGCAAAACTCTATTACATATTTATTATTTTTCTTACAAATTATTATTCCAACCGTTTCATTTTCATAAATAGTCTTTATATTTTTATCGATATAATTCATATAAGTCATAATTTGACCAGTATGTTCTTTCTTAAGTTCAGTTACCTTTAATTCCACAACTACATAACATTTGTATTTAATGTTGTATAAAAGTAAATCTATATAATTATATCTATCTCCAAATTTAATTTTGTATTCATTCTCTATAAACGTAAATCCATTACCCAATTCCTTCAAAAATAGCGAAATATCTTCAAGAATTAGTTTTTGTAAAACTTTCTCTGATACTATTTCTTTATTTTGAAAATTCTTAATTTGAATAGGGTTTTTTACAAAATCTACTACACTTGGTGTTTCTTTTTTTATTAATTTATTCTTTGTGTCCTTGGGCAATCTTTCATATTCATTAGATTTAATTATCATTTGAAGTTCTCTTTTAGAAAGATTTCTTTTAGTAATCTGGTCTATGTAATAATCTATTTCATTATTATCATTTAACGGAAAAAGGAGTCTATAATGAGACATTGTTAATTGTGCACCCAGTGGATGCACTTTTGAAAATAAGTATAACTTTCTCATATCAAACAAATATCTAACGCTGTATTTTTTACCAATTTCATTTGTTAATTTTTTTGAATACTCTTTTATTATTGCCTCACCATAATTATTTCCTGCTTCCGATAGAAGTTTACCAACATTATAGTATTTTTGAATCTCATATTTGTTTTTGCTATAATCTTTTACTTTTTTGTTTAACTCATTATCAATAAGTTCTCTTTTTATTTCATTATAATAATTCATATCCATCCTTTCTATGGACTATAAGTCCTAATATTATATCCTTTATTATTAAACTCTATTTCTATATTTCCATCCAAATCTGTTCTATAAATTTCACTATTACTTAAAGCATTTAATACTGACTTCTTCGGATGACCATATCTATTATTTTCACCAACACTAATTAATGAATATTTAGGATTAATCTCATTTATAAATTTTTTACTTGAAGATGTATTAGATCCATGATGACCTACTTTTAAAATATCAATCTTAGGTAGATTATAACTATTTATAATATCTTGTTCACTTCTAACACTAGCATCTCCCATTAATAATAATTTAGAAGATGAAATCATTCCAAATAAAACCGTACTAGCATCGTTTTCATCAGTAAAACTATTATTAATCACAAGAAAGTTAAAGTTACCAATAGAAATATTATCACCCTTTTTTAGCTTAGCAATATTTATATTATTATTTAAAGAGTAAGTTACTACTCTTTTTTCTATACTATTTAACCGATTACTATTTAAATAAACATTATCTACTTTAAAGTATTTAACTATTTTAAAATATTCACCAATATGATCCATATCACCATGGCTAATCAAAATAGTATCAATCCTTCTTATTCCTTTTGATCTTAAAAATGTTACTAAATCATCTCCTACTGACCATTTATCAAGACTACTATTAATACTACCTCCGGTATCTAAAAGCATAGATTTATTATTAGAAACAAACAAGATACTATCTCCTTGTCCTACATCTATCATATACATTTTATCTTCTACTACTATATTATTATAAAAATAGTGTGGTACTAAAAGTATTAATAAAAGATAAAGAACTTTTCTTTTATTAATAGCTATAAATATTATTAAGAGATAAATTATATAGATAATAATACTTAACTTTCTAAAGGTTAGATTAATACTTATCCCTTCAAAAAAGAATATACTTTTTTCAAAGAGATTAACTACTACTAAATAGATATCACTTAAGAAGGGACAAATGGCTACTATAAAAGTTAGTGGAAATAAGATAGAACTTACAAATGGAACATAAAATAAGTTATAGATAATACTAAGTAAATTAACATTAGAGAAATAATAAAGAGAGATAGGTAAAGAGAATAAAAAAGCAAGTATAGATGTTTCTACTAGTCTAAATAATTTCTTATCTTGCTTTTTATTATCATAGTATAGAATTAGACCTGATGATATAACAAAGGAATAATTAAAACCAATATCTTTAATACTTGCTGGATTTATAATTAATAGCACTATAAGTGCTAGAATAAGCATATTGAAAGTGGAAAGACCTAAGTGAAATTCTTTATTAGGTTTAAAAATCGATAGAAAAACTAAAGCTCTTAAAATGGAAGCACTAGAATCAATTATCAAATAGTAAAGGAAAAGAGGTAATATCATTAAATGAATTTTTCTTTTTTTAAATAGCGAATAGAGAAAGTAATAGATAATTGACAAGTGACTTCCTGATAGGGAAAATAAATGAGATATCCCAACAGTTTGGAGTGACTTTTTAACTTTATAAGATAAATCATCTTTATTTCCTATAATAAAAGCTTTTAAATATGGAGATACTCTACTATCAAAAGAAGATAAATAATTATATAGTCCATCTTTTATAAAATAGATAATATTTCTATTTTCTTTTAATATTTTAATATTTTTAACTATTAAATAATTATTACTCTTTAAAGTACCAGTAACTCTAATAATACTACCTAAAGTTATCTTCTTATATTCTTTTAATTCTTTTTTATTTTTTATATAGTATGTGAGTGGTAAAGTTTTATTATTTTTTAATGTGAAGTTCAAATAATCATCAGTAAATCTTTTTTTGATAACTTTTCCTGTTAGAGTTTGTTCTCCTTTCTTATAACCTACTGATGTTATGTTAAAAATGGTAGTGTATATGAGGGTAATAATTAAAAGAATAATAAGTAATAATCTAGAGTGTAATATTATCTTTAATACTTTCAAATAAAGTATCTCCAATTCCTTTCACTTCTTTTAACTGATTAGTATCAGTAAACTCGCCTTTTTCTTCTCGGTAGTTAATAATCTCTTTTGCTTTAGCTTCACCAATACCTGGTAGAGTCATTAACTCTTCAAGTGTTGCATTGTTTATTGAAACTTTAGTATTAGATGTAGAATTATCCTCGATGATAGTAGAAATACAAGCATCATTTTTTATACCATTATTAGAAATACATTTTTCTTGTTCTTGTTTTTCCTCTTCTTTTACCTTAGTAAAGTTCTTAACTTCATCATAAGAATAAACAATGATAACCATCTCATCAGTAACTTTCTTAGAAAGATTTAAAACTGAGGTATCAGCATCACTTTTTAACTCTCCTGCTAGATGAATAACATCTATTACTCTACTACCTTTTTTCATACTATAAGTACCAGGATTATTAATTGCTCCTTTAATATCTACTAAGTAGTATGTTTCCTTATCAGTAGTAGTTTCTTCTTTCTTAGGTGTTAATACTATTTTCTTAGTACTAATCTTTTTCTTTGGTGTAAAATGACTTCTAAAGATTAAAAATGAAGCTGTGACTGACAGTAAAAATAATAACAAAAGGACAATTAATTTTCTATGTCGATAAGAAAAAGTCATGGTCTTTCCTCCTTTCGCTACCACTATAACAGATAGCTTTTTAAAAAGCAAAGAGGCAAAAATTACATTTTGCCTCTAAAACTACCCCTCAAATTGCCAAATTGAGCTCTGAATTTAACAAATTCACCTGTAAACTACCCCTCAATTTACAATATCTCGGTTTCAAACCACAAATTTTATTTTTTTTTATTTTTTTCTTCTTCTCTTATTCTAGTTTCTATACATACCCTTTGAACAAAGGCTATTGAAACCATTAAACACAAGGTAAAACTACCTCCATAGCTAATAAATGGTAAAGGAACACCAGTCATTGGCATCATTCCTAAAAGTCCCATCAAGTTAACACAAATATGTAAGAATATATAGAAAAGTACCCCATAACAAATTAATGCTCCCCTATTTGTATAACTCTTTTTAGCTATTAAATAGATTCTAAATAAAACAAATATATAAGCTAGAATAAGAACTATTCCTGTAACAACACCTAACTCTTCTACAATAACAGCAAAGATAAAATCAGTATAAGGTTCTGGTAAATACAAATACTTTTGGGTACTATTACCAAGTCCTACTCCTGTTAATCCCCCATTATTAATAGCAATATAACCATTACAAACTTGATTACCTTCATTTAATAATCTTGAACAAGGATTAGTAAAAGTTAATCTTTCTAACTGTCTTTCATGAATCAAAGTCTTCCCCATCATAGTAAGAACTAAAGCTGCAAACAGTACTAAAATAACACCAAAGGTAATAATTTTACTCTTTACTACTCTCGGTATTGGTACTATTAAAAACATAAAAATAACTATCAATGAAAAGATAATAGCCGTTCCAAGATCTGGTTGTAAAATAATTAAGAAAGCAATAATTCCACCAATAACCAAGGGAATAGCACTTACTAAAGGACTAGATAACTTTTTCTCATTTAGTTCATAATACCTTGCAATAAAAGCAATAATAACTACTTTAGCAAATTCACTAGGTTGTATTGTAATAGGTCCTAGTTGAAACCAACTCTTGGCTTGATTAGTAACTTTACCGTATAAGAGTAAAGCAACTAAACCCGTTACTATCAGAATAAGTAGTGGTGTGGAAGAAATACCATATAATTTAGTATTAAACTTAATAATTATAAAACTAACTAAAGCACTAACCCCTAGGAATATTCCTTGTTTAATAAAATAACCATAAGCACTCTTACCACTCATATAAGCAGTTACATTACTTGAAGAAAATACCATTATAAGACCAAAGAGAAATAATAAAGCTGTTACAAAGAAAAGTGGTTTATCAAGATACTTGATTACTTTTCTTGTCTTAGTCATAAATTGTTATCACTCCTCTCTCTAGTATAAATATATCACAAACTAACTAGTTTAGAAAGAAGGAATAGTCATTTTAATTAACATCTTGACATTATTTATCATATTCTATATTAGAAAAAGGAGGAATCTATTATGTATTACTACGGTGGAGGAAGCTGTGGTTGTGGTGGTTCTATGCCTTATTATCCTACTTATGGATATGGCTACTACGGACAATCTAACAGTAACTACGCAATCATTTTAGTATTATTTATTTTATTAGTTATCGTTATCGGTGCTAGATATACAAGATAGAAAGGTTTATCCTTTCTTTTTCTTTAATATTGTGGTAAAATAATGCAAGAAGTGGATGTGGTACTATGTTAAAAACAAAAGAAATATTAGATGAAAAGGATAAAAGGCTAAGACTTATCAGTGAAGAGGTAACATTTCCTCTTACAAAAGAAGATAAGGAATTAATTGATAAAATGGTTACTTATCTTCATGATAGTCAAATAGAAAAGCTTGCTAAGAAGTATGATTTAAGACCAGGTATGGGAATGGCAGCTATTCAATTAGGAGTTCCCAAAAGATATTTAACAATTGTTCATGAAGTTGCTGAACAAGAATTTGATACTTATGTTATATGTAATCCAAAGATAATAAGCAACTCTGAAGAAAAGATTTATGTAGATATGGGTGAAGGATGTTTATCTATCAATAGAGATGTAGAAGGTATCGTTCCAAGATATGCTAGAGTAACAGTTGAAGGATATGATATAGATGGTAACAAAATAAGAATTAGAGCAAGAGAAGAATTAGCCATAGCCTTTCAACATGAAATAGATCATTTAAATGGAATACTATTTATTGATCATATAGATAAAAACAATCCTTATAAAGATCAAGATAAATATAGAGCAATATAAAAGATGAAGAGTAAATTTAAAATGTACCCAATGTCAAGGACTAAATAAAAAAGAGAGAATTTAAACAATGGATGCAAATAGATGATTTCTGTATTGTACAGGAGTCATCTTTTTTAAATTCCATTGATATCTATAATTATTGTAATATTCAATATAATCTTTTATTTCGTTGCATACATCTCTAAATGTAAAACAAGTATCTAAATTTAATTCATCTTTCATATGGCCAAAATAAGATTCTTGTGGAGCATTATCCCAACAATTACCTCTTCTAGACATAGATTGTTGAATATTATATTTTTTTAATAAATTATGAAATTTGGGGCTTGTATAATGAACTACTTGATCTGAGTGTATTATTACATTTTCATTTAATATTACATTTTTCTTACGATGTAGTTTTTTTACTGTTTCTAATGATATATCTAATGTCATACTTTCACTTATATAATAAGCAAGTACTTCATTAGTTTCTGCATCTTTTATAGTAGATAAATAACATTTCTTATTATCTCCATAAAACAAATAAGTAATATCGGTTAAAAGTACATTATATGGTATTCCAGTTTTAAATACTCGATTAATAATATTTTCACATGTAGTATGTTCTTGTGTTGCTTTCATCATTCTTCTATAAGGATTGGCCTGTCTTATTGGACATTTTAGCCCAAATTTTTTCATCAATCTTCTTATCTTTTTAAGATTAAAATGCACATTGAATTCATTATCAAGTACCATCATTATTTGTCTAGCACCTTTTTTACGTTTTTTAAATTTGTATACTTTTAAGATTAGATCAAAATCCTTTTGGTCTTTATTATCTCTTTCAATTCTTTTATTTTCATTTTTTAGATAATTGTAATATCCTGATTTAGAAACACCAATACATTTGCATAAATATGAAGTCATTCCCTTTAATTCATATTTATCATTGACATATTTTATTGTTTCAAATTTGATATTGATTTGATATCTGTTAAAATTCCCATTTCTATCAGTTCGTTTTTTTTTAATAATTCATTTTCTGTTTCAAGTAATTTTATCCTAGCTTCAGCTCGTTCAAGTTTTTCTTTGTCAGAAAGTTCTCTTTTTAGTGTATTTCCAGAATTTGTTGTCCTAGTATCAACTATTTCTCCCGTAGAATTTATTTGTTTTCTCCATCTATAAGCACAATTTTGAATTCTTATAATTCCAACAATTTCTGGATCTATATCACATTCTCTAAAAACATCTTGAGGGAATTTTTTATAGTTTTCACATTCTTTAACTAATTTATATTTAAATTCGTTAGTATATGTAATTCCTTTATTAGTTATGTTTTTAATCCATTTATTTTTAGTTAACTTTTTTACTTGAGCATCTGTAAATAAAATTTTTGACATTTTTATCACCACTTCCTTATATTATACATCAAGACATAATAAAAACCTATAAAGTAGGTCTCTCTTTTTTTGATAGTCCACCTTACAGGTTACATTTTAATTTCTTCATCTATTTTTTATTAACTACTTTTTATTGTAAATGGATCAGTTTTAGTACCTGTTCCCCCAGTTATTACTGCATAAGGACTTATAAATAGAGCTGGTTTTATTCCATATGTAGCATTAGCTGGTGCTGCTGCACTAAGTCTTCCATCAGTCTCAACATTATAAACGTCACTGTCAGTTGAGTTTAATAGCCAGTATTCAGTATTATTATTAATAGTGTCAAACTGTCCTGCCATTAATTCTCCTACTCTTAATAGTCCGATTTCAGAATCTACATAGTTTGTAGACTCCTCATTCATAGTTGTATCAGTATACTTAATTAATCGATAACTAGTACCTTGAGTATAAGGTGCTATAAACATTTTATAAGGATCAAGTAAATCTTGACTATAATCTTCAGTAGTATCATCCATATTTAGATAGTCTCTTTTATTTTCTTCTAAGAAATTAGATATAGTTGTATTTCCAAGAAAAGTACTACTTCCACCCCTATCAAAAGTTCTAGTTACATATGACCCTGATATCTTAATTGGTACAGCACTAGTTAGCTTAGTAAGTATATCATCACTATTGGTATTATGGCCCTCATGACTTACTATTCGGTATAATCTATTATCCTCATTACCAAATTTAACATATTCACCACTGTATCTATTTGAAAGGAGAGTACCAGTTAAATCAGTATCATTATCTCCTTCTAGTCTATAAGGATCATCTTCTGTTCCAGTACCTGCTACTATTTTCACAGTGGAAAGTAAATTTACAACGGGTCTAATACCAATTGTCCCATCAGTATTATGTTCAGCAATTTGTTCGAATCCATTATTATTTTGATACACTTCAAATATACTACTACTATCGTCATAAATAGGGGTTAGAGTAGCCCAAGTAAGTGTATTTTCTGCAGTAGTAGCTTCATTATTATTTTCAAAACCAACCCGTACCACCTCATAAGTATTTAATAAACCAACGGCATCAGTCACCATAGTTGTTTCAGGAATCTCACGAGAAAAATCACAGTTAGTAGGATCACAATTTAAGGCAGTTGCATTCCATTCACTATCAGTTTTGATAAATTTTTTATAATCTCTTAAATTACCTAAAAAGCCATCTACTGATGTATCATTTAACCATTGTTCCATATAACTTCCTTGAAAAGCACTACTGTTTCCATCACTATAAGAGATACTAGATATATTCCACTGAGTTATCATCTTAAGAGTATGTTCCTTTTGATTTACAGAAACAGCCCGCCAAAGTTTTCCACTATACCAAATATAATTATCTGTGTCACCAGACATAACGTAATAATCACTATTATCAAGACCACTACCAGTTTTACTAAGTATTGTATTAGAAGCAGTCATATTTTCATCACCAATAGCCATGTAATTATCAGGAAGCTTTAAATTAGAATTAACAAGTCCTAGTGAAACATAAAAATTTATCTTAGAAGAAGAGCTTGATACAATTTTTATTTTATAAGTTGAAGTCTTTCCCTTTTCTACTGGAGTACCTTCCACCACTGGTTTAGTAGCAGAATCTTTTGTATAACCTACTAAATAAAGACAATCATCTGGTTCAGCTTGATTATAATAAATAGAATTCTTAATAGTTCTATCACTAGTGTTGGTAATATCTATAGTTATTTCTGTTCCATCAGTAGGATAAGGTGGAGTATAAGAAATAATCCCATTTCCTGTTATATCAACTGTAGTTTTATTGCCCGTAGAATCCGTTATAGTAGCTGTTCCTGTTAAGTTTCCAGTTACTACACTATATTTTTGCACTCCTTGTACAGTAAACCATGCATAAGAAAAGTATCCTGTCATCATTAAAGCACTTACTCCTAATAAAATAAACATATAAGTTTTAGAGATATTAGTATTAGATAATTTTTTAATTAAATTTTTCATTTTTATCCTCTCCATATTCTATATAAATAATAACATAAAATAATCTACTTTTGAAGATATTTTTTACTAAACTGGAAAAAATAGTTATATTTTGCATACATTAAATTGAGGAGGGATAAGTTTGGCGTCATTCAAAGAAATTGTTACTAAAGCAGTAATTGGTAAAGGTAAAAAACAATTTACTGATAACTTATCATTACAAGCTTTAAATACCCCTACTACTGTATTAGGTTGTTGGGTAATTAACCATAATTTTAGTGGTGAAAAAATTAATAATATTGTAAATATTTCTGGTGGTTATGATATCAATGTTTGGTATTCTTATGATAATGATACTAAAACAGAAGTATTAAAAGAACATCATGACTATAATGAAGTAGTTACTATTCAAGGTGATACTAGTGCTAATTCTAATGAAGAAATTATTATTAGAAACCTATCTGGTCCTAGTTGTATTAAAGCAGAAATTAATGGCAATAATATTTTAACTACTATTGAGAAGACTCTTGGTATTGAACTAGTTGGTGATACTAAAGTTAGAATTAATGTTGAAGATAGTTACAATGATGACTGGGAGGAAATAGCTGATAGTGATGAAACTATTGACAGTCAAATAGATAATGAAGTAGTAGAAGACTATATAAGTGACAATGAAACTACTCCACTAGACTCTTAAAAAGAAAAGACCTTCCTTAAGATCTTTTCTTTTTGATTAATAATTAAAATACTTTATAACCAGTGTGCAATATCTTTTATTGTAATTTCTTCATAAAAATAACTATCCTTTTGTATTTTAACTACAAAATACCATAACATTCACTCCAAAAAAAATCAATTTTTTTAAAGTTTTTGGAGTAGACTAAAAAAGGCATAACCTAATATTTCAAGTTATGACTTTTTAATCTTAGTAAGTTCATATACAATATCTGCCTGATTACAAACATTTTCTGAATGAGTTACAATTATGATACATTTATTATCTTTATGAGCTAAGTCTTTAAATATCTTTAATATTTCATTTTCTGTATCTTTATCTAAGTTACCAGTTGGTTCATCTGCTAGTATCATCTTAGGATTATAAGATAGGCTTCTAGCTATTGCTACTCGTTGTTGTTCGTCACCAGACAATTTTAATACTCTTCTATCTTTTTACTTGTTCCATTAAGGAAAGAGCTTTTTCTTCTTTATTTTCTATTTTTAGATTACTTATATTCATAGATAGAATTATATTTTCACTTGCAGTTAAATGGGGTAAAAGATTATAACTTTGAAAGACTATTCCTATATCTTTACTACGATAATAATCTAAATCTATATCCTTTAGTTCTTTATCTAAGAATTTAATAGATCCCTTATAATTACTTTCAAGTCCACTAATAAGTGATAAAAGAGTTGTTTTACCACTGCCACTTTTACCTTTAATGGCATAGACTTTACCTGCTTCAAAAGAATAGTTAATATTCTTTAGAACAAATTCATTATCTTTTGCATCACTATATCTATATGATAAATTACTTATCTTTAATATTTCTTTATTCATTTATGACCTTTCTTTCAGTATAGTTAATGGGGAAAACTTTTGAATACTAACAGTGGCACTAATAGAACTAATTAAAGTTAGTGATAACCCAAGGGCTAGTAACTCTAATAAGACTTTAACATCTACTGTAGCATTAATACTATCAAAAGCTTCTACATTAGCAACACCATTAAATTTTTTATCATTAAACTTATCGTTCTTACCAAAGTTTTCTCTAATATTATTATTTTTATTCTTACTTGTTGCTATTTCATTTTCTAATAGTTTATTAGAGATTGGTACACTAACAAATGATCCTATTCCAGCTCCTAGTAAAAGTGATGCTAGGGCTACTATTAATAGTTCTAAGATAAACTGTAGACATACCTTAGTCTTTTTCATCCCAATTGTTCTTAGTACGCCTATTTCATATTTTCGCTCTCTTATATTAATCATATTGATTATTAGTAAAACAGCTGCTCCAATAATTAAAGTAATTACTAAGAAAGTAACAGCAAAAGTTTTAACATTAGAAATAGTACTAACTGATTCATCTGACTCTAAATTAGTAGTAACCATCAAGTTTTCATCTAATCCCTTACTAGTTAATTCACTACTAAACTTATCTACTACATCTTTACTAGTTAGAATAAAGGTTGGGTTAACTGATACTTTTAACTCACTATTAGTAGTACTCATCTTATTAATAAAGTTACTACTTGTAATAATAGTATTAGCTGAAGAAGAAAACATAGACTTACTATCACTACTATTTTCTTCATAGATAGCACTTATTACTAATTGGTAAGTATTATTATTATCATCTGTAAAAGTAATAGTATCTCCTACCTTTAAATTATTAATGGTAGCAAGTTCACTATTAATAAGACAATTATTACTAGTAAAATCAGTAAACATTTCTCCATCTGTTATTTTATAACTACCACTTATAAACTCATTCATCGCATCATATGATGAGTAACCTTTAATCTCAAAACTTGAATAATCATCTTCATCTTTTTTTCGCTCTGACATATCATTATTTGAACTCATTTCTGCTTTTTCTAAGTCATTAGAATTAACTTTAACTGATGAAGTATAATAATAACTCTTAACATATTTACTATCTGCATAGTTTTTAATATCAGTCTCTGTTAAACTACTAGCAAGATTAAACTTATCTTTCATATCATTCTTAGAATTTTCCCTATCATTAGGATTAAAATCTTTCATCATATTTTCTCTATTAACCGTAATAAATGCTTCTACTTGATACTTATCTTTATAGGCTTTAATCAAACTAGTAGCTGTATTATTAATAGCTAAAGTAACAGTCACCGCTACTGATATTACCATAATAATTAATCCAATAAGTAGATTCCTTCCTTTATTTCTCGTGATAGATGTAATTGCATTTTTTAAAATATACATAATTTCCTCCTTACAAGTATTATTTTAAATAAGAAAGATTAAATGAATATTAAATTGACTAGCCAAATTATAATTGTTAAACTAATCTTGGAGGCAACGATATGAAATATATTATTAATATTTTACTAGCTATCACTTTAACACTTACTATTTTATCTTTTAGTATTACTCCTATTTTTAAGGATAATAATTTAGAAACTATATTAGAAGATACCAACTTATTAGAGGAAGTAAAAAGTTTAAGAAGCAATGACGATAATAAAATAGGAATTATAATTGATGAGTTTTATAGTACAATGGAAGAATACTCTATCCCTACTATTTTAATTGATAAAATAGTTGAATCTAATTCTTTTAAAGCTTTATTCTTAAAAGCTTGTAACAATATAAAAGACTATATAGTAACTAATAATTCTACTACTATTCTCACTACTGATGATATTAATGAAGTACTTAGTAGTAATCTTTTATTTATAAAGAAGGATACTTTTACAAGCATTTCTAAATCTATTGCAAGTAAATTACCCACTACAAAAGAGCTTACTAGTAACTATACTATACAAATAACTGTTTTGAGAATAATGAATTCTATACTTACTAAAGTAATACTTATAATTATTGATTTATTATTAATTACTAGCTTAATATTTTTAAATAAGGAGAGGTATAAATATCTAAAATACTTATCTATAAGTTTAATTATAAGTATCTTTATGTCTTTATTAATTTTACTTATTATTCCTTATTTTTCTTCTTTAGAATCATTGTTAAGAATATTAACTATCTATATAATTAAATCTATTTCTATATATTTATTAATTATATTATTTATCAGTATTTTATTATTATTTGTTAATCATAATCTAAAAAAGAACTGTCCCTAATCACAGTTCTTTTACTATATCATGAAAGCTTGAAGATAATCCTTCTTTTATTAGTAATAAGTTATTATTTAATGCTTCTTCTTTTTGACTATAAATATAGTATAGTGGAATAGATTCTAATTCTTTAGTTAAAGTATTAATATTATCTAGTAGTTCTTTATCCTGATAATTTCCCATAACATACTTTCTTTGTAGTCTTTTAACTTCTTCTATTTTATTATTTATTTTTTTATTAGATTTAAGTTCATGTCTTAGTTCCATATATTCTTTATATAGAGAATCTTCTTTAATAGTTTTAACTAATTCTTTAGTCTTCTCTATTATTTCTTTATCTTGATACATATTCACCATCTAGACTCCATGTCTTAGCATCAGTTATTTTAACTTTTACTATTTTACCAATTATATCATCATTACCATTTTTAATATTAACTAGTTTATTAGTATCAGTATAACCAAAGTATTCTTCATTTTTCTTTAATGATTTGCCTTCTACTAAAACATTTACTTCGACACCTTCTAGTTTTTTATTGTTTTCTAAAAAGTAGGTATTTACTATTTCGTTTAATTTATAAAGTCTCTCTTCTTTTTCACTAAGTGCTATATCATCTTTCATTTTAGCAGCAGGAGTATTTTCTCTTGGCGAATAGATAAAGGTAAAGGCATTATCATATTTACATTCATTTACTAAATCTAGGGTCTTTTGAAAATCTTCTTCACTCTCAGTTGGAAAACCTACTATTATATCTGTTGAAATAGCACAATTTTTTATTCTTTCTTTCATCTTATGGAATAAGGTTAGATAACTTTCAATATTATAGCGTCTTCCCATTAGTTTTAGTATTCTATCACTTCCAGCTTGAACCGGTAAATGCACACTTGGCATTATGTTATCATACTTTGCAATAACATCAATCATAGAATCTGTAAAGTCCCAAGGATGGCTTGTCATAAATCTTACTCTTGGAATACCTATCTTAGCAACATCTTCTAAAAGCTCAGCCATAGAATAATTATCATATAAATCTTTTCCATAAGCATTAACATTTTGTCCTAATAAAGTTACTTCTTGATAGTTTTCTTCTTTTAGTTTTTTAATCTCTTCTAGTATATCTTCTTTTTTACGACTTCTTTGTCTACCTCTTGTATAAGGTACTATACAGTAGGTACAGAATTTATCACAACCATAGATAATTGTTACATAGGCTTTAAACTTATTTTTTCTCTTAGTAGGAAGACTTTCTACTAATTCTCTTTCTCTTGAATATACTTCTATTTGTATCTTACCTTCTTCAATAGATTTTATTAAAACATCTGGTAACTCAAAGATATTATGAGTTCCTATAACAAAGTTTAGATATGAATATTTCTCTAGTAAATTATTAACTACTCCTTCTTCCTGAGCCATACAGCCACATAGACCAATCATTAAATCTTTCTTTTCTTCCTTTAGATGTTTACATCTTCCTAACATACCAAAAGCTTTATTATGAGCATTTTCTCTAATAGAACAAGTATTTAATAAGATTAAGTCAGCTTTTTCATAATCATCAGTAAAGGAAAAGCCTAATTCTTTTAATAATCCTGTAATTATTTCACTATCATGTTCATTCATTTGACAGCCATAAGTTTTTAAAAAACATTTTTTTCCTAAAAACTTATTCTTATATTCTTCTTTTAATTTATAGTTTTTCTCCTGATATTCTCTCTTATCTGTTGTTTTTGCTTCTTTATAGCTTGGTAAATGCATACTTCTCACCTCCTGTATAGTATACCAGTTTTTTTATATATTAGTAACTAAAATATCAAATAAGCATCATAAAATTAAGCATTTATACTTTTTTCTATTATTTTTCCAACCCTTATTTATTTTTAAAAGTATGTTTATCATTATATTCTTCAAATACTTCTATATCTTCATTCACATTTCTAACTGTTTCAGTTTCAGGATCATAATAAGCTTTTAATCTATCTTCTTCATTCCCTGTAAAAAATTCTACTGATGAAAAAGCAGGTTCATTATATATTTCCTGTTTAAATTTGTATTCATATAAATCAGTTCCTGTTCTTTTTATTTCTCTAACAGTAGCTTCATATCTTCTATTATATATTTCCTTTAAGTTTTCATCTTCAAACAATAAATTCATTAAATTATATTCTTTTTCTTCTAAAGATGTATCATATAGCAATGAAACAAAAGATTGCATCTGTTCTTCCTCACGTTCAGTTAAATAATCTTTCTTAGAAATATTTTCTAGCTTCTTAGCCACTTCAAACATTTTTCCATATAATCTTATATTATCTTTCCAAACCTTAAAAGATGCACTTCCATTAGGTATTCTAAATTCTAATCTTGCTTTATCTTTATCATTTAAATCCCTAATACATACTGTATTTTTTTTATACAAAAGCCCTAATTCGTTGTCAGAGCGATTAACAAATAAAGCATTTAATACTTCTTCTCTAGTAGCAGTATCTCGTATTATTCTTTTGCCTATTAACTCTGAGATTGGCTTAAATCTACTATTTCTATATATTTCTTGTCTCGATAATTGACCTTCTTCATTAGAAATATAAAATAATAATTCTTCACAATTACAATATATTTGATAAAAATTTAAAACAGATTCTTTACTATCTAGATAAGATAATCCAAGATTAATTTGACCACCACAATTATGGTTTTCTTGATCATAATAAAAGCCAATATCTTGAATTGTTTTAAAGAAAGAAGCTATCTTTTTAATTTCTTCCCCATCATGAAAAACCGGAGGTTTAAATTCTAAACCAAAAGGAACTGTAGCATCAGTATCCGTTATATATGATTCATAAGATGCTTGTGAAGAAATATAAAAATCATTATTAATATTATTGTTAACTTCCACTTCTAAACCAATACTTATTTTTTCATCAATTCCTATTCTTTCATTTTCAAATAATTTCTCATTATCCTTAGTATAATTTGGATTACTATCAATTTCTAATCTTTTTAAATAAGTCTCGGGTAATTTATAAGGAAAATTATTTAGCATATCCTCATGGATTAAGGGTAATACTCTATCGATCATTTTTAAAAGATTATAATTTAATAATTCTTTATCTTTTATATTTTCACAACTGTTTATAGAAACAAAAATTGCATTAAGATATTCTTTAGAAAACTCATTATTAAAGTTAGTAAATAATGAGCATAGACCTCTAATACCTGAAAGTATCAAATAATTATTATTCTTTTCATTTTCATTTATTTGCCTATTGAAAGTTTTTATTTCTTTTAAGATAAGTTTTCTTTTCTCATCTTCATTAAATATATTCATATTTAAAGAATCACTGTAGCGAAAGAATACTATTCCCACATTCAATAATTTATTATATACTTTTTCTTTTAAAAGATTTTTTAAAGATAAATCATTTATTGAGGGAATTAAATCTGTCAAATAACAATAATAAATATCATCTAATTTATCTTCTGGTATTTCTAATATTTTTCTATATGCTCCATCTTCTTTTTCTTCTTCTTGACAATATCTAAGAAATGGAAAACTATCTATCATAAAAAATCACTCCTTATTTATAATAGTAGTATAACATAACAGTAAGTTCTGCTAAAGAAAAGATAAAAAAAAAGAAATAAGTAAATACTTACTTCGATATTTTCTACTAAACTGTATTTTTACACTTCAACATCTACCAATACTTCATGAATGATATTATCCATTGAAGTTAGTTTATTCTTCATAAGTTCATTTTTAATATGATCAAAGTTTTCTAAAATCATATTTACTAACCTATCCATCATTGGAAGAAGTTCATTCTTATTTTCTAAATTAGATACCATTATTTCTAAATTAGATAATTTAGTATATTTTCCATATTCTTTACTTTTAATAAATGTTTTATAAAATGATAAGAAACTCATCACGTCTATATTATTAAATCTCTTATCTTCTAAAATCTTAAAAGCTGTTACTAAATTATCTTTTTCAATGGCTATATCAAGAATTGTTTTTCCTTCATTATTCTTTAAATTCCAAGCTAAATTATCATTTCTTTTTAGCTTTTTAATAATAGGTGCAACTTTCATATAATTTCTAGTTGCCAAAATATGTAGTAGTGTATTACCTTCATTATTCTGATGATTAATAATATCTTCATCTTTACTTAGATACTTAAAAACCAATTCATACTGATGCAGTTTAGCTAATTTCATTAAAACATTATTACCATCATTATCTAAAGTTGCAACACTAACTTTTTTCTTTTTTAACAAGTTATCTACTAGATAGAAATGTCCTTCCTTCATTAATTCAAAAATCAGGGATGGATCCTCTTCACATGCTAATATTGCTTGTTCTTCCGCGTAAAACATTTTAAACACCTCAACTTTTTACGTGACGGCTTTTATTATATCAAAAAAAGCTATCAATGTCAAATGAATGTCTTCTATTCTACTGATAGCTTCTCCTTAATTTATCCTTTTATACATCTTTTTACAATATTATTAGAATTTATCATATTTTAGCTTTATATCTACTATAATACTACTTCTTAGGCTTAATTGCTTCTAAGCCTCCCATATATGGTCTTAATACTTCAGGAACAATAATACTTCCATCTTCTTGATAGTTATTTTCAATTACTGCAATCATACCACGAGGTGATGCAACTACGGTATTATTTAGGGTATTAACATAATAAGTTCCATTCTCACCTTTAGCACGAATACCAAGTCTTCTCGCTTGAGCATCTCCTAGTGTTGAACAACTTCCAACTTCAAAGTATTTCTTTTGTCTAGGACTCCATGCTTCTACATCACAAGACTTTACTTTTAAGTCTGCTAAGTCACCACTACAACACTCTAATTGTCTTACTGGTACATTCATATTTCTAAAGACTTCAACAGTATACTTCCACATCTTATTATACCAGTCCATCGCTTCTTCCTGCTTACAAAGAACAATCATCTCTTCTTTTTCAAATTGATGAACACGGTAAAGTCCTCTCTCTTCTAAACCATGAGATCCTCCTTCTTTTCTAAAGCAAGGTGAGTAACTTGTTAAAGTAATTGGTAAATCTTCTTCTTTAATTATTTGATCTTTATAACGTCCAATCATTGAGTGTTCACTAGTACCGATTAAATATAAATCTTCATCTTGAATCTTATACATCATTGCTTCCATCTCAGGAAAAGACATAACACCAGTTACAACATCACTTCTAATCATGAAAGGAGGTATACAATAGGTAAATCCTTTATCAATCATATAATCCCTTGCATAAGCTATCATAGCTTCATGAAGTCTTGCTATATCACCAGTTAAATAGTAAAACCCTTCACCTGATGTACGACCAGCTGCTTCTTTATCCATACCATTTACATTCATAATAATATCAGCATGATATGGTATCTCATACTCTGGTACTTTAGCTTCGCCAAATCTTTCTACTTCAACATTAAAGCTATCATCTTTTCCAATAGGAACAGATTTATCCATAATATTTGGAATAACTAACATCTTTTCTCTTAAAGATAAAGCTAACTCATTTTCTTTTTTTTCAATACCAACTAACTTTTCATTGATTTCTACAACAGAAGCTTTTTTCTCATTAGCTTCTTCTATTTTCTTATCACGCATCAAAGAACCAATTTCACTGCTTATTTGATTTCTTTTACTACGAAGTTCATCACCTTCTTGTTTTAGATTTCTAATCTCTTGATCCAATTCAACCACTTCATCAACAAGAGGTAACTTTTCATCTTGGAATTTCTTTTTAATATTTTCTTTTACTATGTCTTTGTTTTCTCTTATAAATTTAATGTCTAACATATTATCTTCCTTTCATTACTTATTATTATAGTATTTTTAACTTGAAATTACAATCATTTTTATAAGAGGTAATCCCCTCTCCCATATTAGGATTATTATGACAATATATATTATCTAGAATAAAGAAGGATAATAAAATGATTGCTACTAAATACTTAATACTAGGTTTAATTTTATTATATAAGTTATCTAGAAAAGGTGCTACTAAATAAGTAAAACCACATCCACCTAGTCCAAAGACTAATAATCCTTCTAGACAGACTCTTCCATTGATATTTATAAAGTAGCCAGTATAATCCCACCATCTTAAGTTATAAGTAACTTCTAAATACCAAGATGTTAAGTACTCAATTATTCCACATAATAAACAAGTAAGTATAAATAATAGATACGGTTTTTCTCTAAATGGTTTTAAAAGAATAAGAATTAATACTCCTCCATATCCATAAATAGGTAACCAAGGCCCCCTAAGTGTACCTCTATTTACAAAATTACCAGTACTAAATAAGCTAAGTGCTACTTCCCAAAGCCAACCAATTATTGCAAAAGTAAAGAAAAACAAAATAATATTTACTAAAGAATAATCTCTTTTATAATCAAGTTTTAACCATTTACGGTGTAAAACTTCTGGTATCGTAAACTTATCTCTTGGATAACTTCCAGTACTTAATTTTCCATCTAAATATCTATCATTTAATAACTCTTTTAAAGATTCATCTTCTTCTAATCTATTATCTCTTACTTTCATATAAAACTCTGCTAATACTTCTTGATAATAAGGAGTTAAGAATAATAAATCACTAAACTGAAAACTAATAGTACCAATAATATACCAAGGTATAAGGGAAAGCTCTAACTTAAAGGCTTCTAGTTTATAACCATCCATCATTTTTCTAGATAGATTAATAGCATCTTTTCCACTAATATTAGGATTTTCTGCTATTATATATGGTACTAATAAGTAAGAGTAATGTTTAATAACCCCTCCAATGATAGTTAAATCCCAAAGAAACTGATAAAGGGAAGTTAACATCATACTCTTAGCAACAGATATAGTTCTTTTAACTCTATAGATGAATAAAAGTTTATCTATATGTACCGTCTTATATTTAGTACCTTCTATAAAGAATCTACATTTACCAACAGCTAGAATATTTTTTATAAAAAGAAGAGCAATTATATCTAGAAATAGGCCTAATAGTAATATAAAGAATAAAGATATATTGCCTTTAAATAATAACTGATTAAAGGCTTTTAAAATACCAACTATCACTGATTTAGATGAAGATACTTGATTAGCAAAGACAGCAAGTACCCCTCTTGTATACTTCTCTTGTTTAGATGTTTCTTGTTTTTCTATTTTTATTTTAACATCTTCTTTTATCTCATCTCTAGATTTATTTTTTAAATTATTTTTATCTTTTTCTACTGTTGTAACTATTTCTTTAGGTGTCTCATTAGGAAATATTTTAGTTACAAATGTATAACCATTTCCAAACACAATAGTAAACAAAAAACAAATTAATACTGCTTTAAAATATTGTCTTTTTAAGTCTTTAAAGGCTTTCTTTTTTATTTTCTTTCTATCCATACTACCTACCTCTTATAAAGTATAACATAAAATATAATTAAAAAACTTTATTATTAATCATTCTATTTCTAAAGATTTAAATAATGTCACAAAAAAGTGGAAAGAAAGCAATTGTCTCTTTCACACTATATTTCAAAGAAGTAAAATAATAATGACCTTGTTATTAACTAACACTATAATACATCATATCCTGCTTTACAAATTTAAATATACACTTTTTTTATCAACTAGTCTTACTATCATTAACACCTTAATCTTATAATTTTTTAAATTATTAGTTACGTTACAGTTATAGAGCCACCAGGAGTTATAAGACGATTTGTTCCACAGTTATAAAACATATTTGTTACATGAGTAGATGAACCCATTACCCATTTATCAGAAACGTTTATTTGGGTTAATTTGCTACATAAAGAAAACATACTACTCATAAATGTTACCTTTGAGGTATCAAAGTTTCTTAAATCTAGACTTGTTAAACTGCCACAGCTAGAAAACATTTCACTCATACTTGTTACTTGTGATGTGTTAAAGCTTCTTAAGTCTAAACTTGTTAAACTGCTACAGTTATGAAACATACCACTCATATTTGTTACTTTCGATGTATCAAACTTACTTACATCTAGACTTGTTAATTTGCTACAACCATCGAACATCCATCTCATATCTGTTACTTTGGATGTATTAAGACTTCTTAAGTCTAAACTTGTTAAACTGCTACAGTTATAAAACATACCATTCATCTTTGTTACCTTTGATGTATCAAACTTACTTACATCTAGACTTGTTAAACCTTCGCAGCCAATAAACATACTACCCATATCTGTTACATTTGATGTATCAAAAGTACTTACATCTAGATTTGTTAAACTGCTACATGAAGAAAACATACCCGCCATATCTGTTACTTGTGATGTATCAAACTTACTTACATCTAGATTTATTAATTTGCTACAACCAGCAAACATAGTACTCATATTTGTTACTTTTGACGTATTAAAGTTACTTAAATCTAGGCTTGTTAAAACATTGCAATCATAAAACATACCACTCATATTTGTTACTTTTGATGTATCAAAGTTACTTACATTTAGACTTGTTAATTGGCTACATCCAGCAAACATACCACTCACATTAGTTACTTTTGAGGTATCAAAATTGCTTACATTTATTTCTTCTATGTCCATTTGATGATTATCTTCACAAGCAAACATTTCCTGCATGTTAGTTACATTTGATGTATCAAAAGTACTTACATCTAGACTTGTTAAACTGCTACATTCATAAAACATAAAACTCATATTTGTTACTTTTGAGGTATCAAAGTTACTTACATCTAAATTTGTTAAACTGCGACATCTAGAAAACATACCAATCATATTTGTTACTTCTGATGTATCTAAGGCTGACAAATTTATTGATGTCATTTTATTAAAGCCACTAAAATAGCCAATCATACTTTCATTTG
>ERZ779982.134-NODE-134-length-44021-cov-5.792681_pt1 | contig 44021 bp, 41 predicted proteins | sample MGYA00511936_ERZ779982 | MGnify/ENA primary metagenome ERZ779982 (study PRJEB29588, sample SAMEA2146682) | human gut metagenome | biome: human gut; feature: human-associated habitat; material: faeces | place: Denmark | collected 2008/2010 ... | reverse complement strand
TGACTCTTAATCAGTGGGTCTAGAGTTCGAGTCTCTAACGGTCCACCATTTATTTTTTTATAGTTGTAAAATTGGACCGTTAGCTCAGTTGGTAGAGCAACTGACTCTTAATCAGTGGGTCTAGAGTTCGAGTCTCTAACGGTCCACCATTTTGAATTTAGAGGCTATATAGCCTTTTTTTTATGTTTAACATGGAGGTTAATATGGATAAAAATAAATTTAAAGCAATCGAACTAAAGTGTATTAAGCAAGCTTTTAACGGAAACGGAATTGTAAAATATAATAATAAAGAATATGAGATCTCAAATATTCTTCCTGGTGAGGTCGGATTATTCGAAATTAACAAAAATGAAAGAACTCCAATTGAGCTTAAAAATATAATTAATCATTCTTCTTCACGCATTAACTCATTATGTCCTTATTTTGAATCCTGTGGTGGGTGTCAATATCAGCATATGACATATGAAAGCGAATTAGCTTTAAAAGAGGAATATTTAAAAAATTTATATCAATCATTCAAGGATATTAAAATTAAGCCTATAAATGGTATGCCAAGTCCATATAACTATCGTAATAAATGTCAGATGACTTATAAGTTATCTAAAACACATAATGTTGTATGTGGCTTTTATGAAGAGGGAACCCATAAAATTGTACCTGTTGCAGATTGTAAAATTCAAGCAACTAAGGCCACAGAAATAATAAATGCATTTAATAAGGTTTTAACCAAGAATCATATTGAACCATATAATGAAAAAACAAGAAAAGGAATAGTAAGACATGTACTTGTAAGATATGGTTTTAATTCTAAAGAAATCCTTCTTGTTATTGTAACTAATGGTGATTTCTTCCCAGGAAGTAAAAATGTATGTAAGGATTTAATTAAGTTAAATTTGGGAATTACTACTATTGTTCAAAATATTAATTCAAGACAAACTTCGATTGTATTAGGAGATAAAGAAAGGATTCTTTATGGACCGGGATTTATTTATGATACAATTGGCAAGCTTAAATTCAAAATATCTTCAAGAAGCTTTTATCAAGTAAATACAATTGGTATGAACATGTTATATAAAAAAGCAATTGAAAATGCTAATATATCTTCTTCAGATATTTTACTTGATACTTATTGTGGAGTTGGTACAATTGGACTACTTGCTGCAAATTCTTGTAAGCAAGTATATGGTGTTGAACTAAATCACGATGCTTATAAGGATGCTTGTTTAAATGCTCGAATTAATAATATTAAAAATATTAATTTTTTCAATGATGATTCAACTAAATTTATGACTAAGCTTGCAGCATCTGGTAGCCATATTGATGTTTTAATCATGGACCCTCCAAGAGATGGATCAACTAATGAGTTTATTGAAGCAGTCGGTCGTCTTAAACCTAAAAGAATCATTTATGTTTCTTGTGATCCTAAGACACAGGTTAGAGATTTATTTAAGCTTTCAAGTGAGGGCTATCATTTAAATCAAGTTGAAGCATTTGATATGTTTCCAAGAACATTCAATCTTGAATGTATTGCTACTTTAACTTATAAAGAAAGTAAAAAAAATATTAAAAATTACACAAAAAGAAAATCACTGTAAAAAAAGCAGTGATTTTTTTTATAGTCTGTCAACTAAAACCTCATAAGGTCTATCAAGGACAAGCTTATTAAATAAATTATCAATTTTCTTAATAAAGCGTATATCTTTCTCATTTTCATCTTTAATCTCAATTAACTCTTCATAAGAACTCGAATCCTTTTTCATTCGTTTACAAATAATAATCTTCTTCCCTGCTAAATCTTGTAATTCCTCCTTTAAATAATTTCTTTCACTAGCGTTTACAAAATAAAAAATATCATTAAACATTTCCTTTTCCTCCGTACATATATGATTATAAAAGGAAAAAAAATAAAAACAATTCTTGACATCTATTTTCATATAATTACTTATTTTTTTAAGATTTTTTCTGTTTTATATTAATATTTTGCTTGTTTTATTTAATTTATTAAGTATTTAAAATATAGGTTATATTCCATCTATTGTTAAAAAAAATTTGGTTAGTTTTCACATACCAATCATCTTGTAATAAAGCAAAATATTTAATCTAATTTTAAAAACGAGTGCATAAAAAAAGTAAGAATAAAATCCTACTCAATAATTCTTTGGGTATAGAATGAACCAATAATTGTAATAATACCAATTACAATTAAGACAACACCTAAAATTACAAATAAAACGTTAAGTACACCTTCTGGAGTTAATAAAATTAATACTAATGCAAGTAAAAATCTTGGAAGTTCATGATAAAACTGAACTAAATGCATTGGATTTAAAATAATTCTAACAATTGGAAGGACAATTAGATAAACGGCGATAATGATTAACATAAATGTTTGATGGAAGAAAATCAAGAATATACCAAATGCTATATCAACAATATCAAACAATATTGAAAGCTTGTCCTTAGCCTTAATAGAATGATAAAGTGAAATACAACCATTTACAATCACTAAAGCACCAATTACATAGAATGTTATCTTTATCAATTTATCAGTTGGAATAGCACAAAACAAAATTCCTGCAACAATACTAATTAGTCCTAAGGCAAATAAACGCCAATTACATTTTAATTTTTTCATTAATCCTTTAGCATCCTTTCATCAATTTCTTCTTTTTGATTTAAATTAAGGAAACACTCCTTAATTGAATCATTAGTTTTTAAAATTTCTTCTACAAATAATTTTGAAATCATTATAGCACCATCATAAACTAAATGCGAATTATCTTCCTTACCTTCAGGATAGTTTTCAAAATTCTTTGGTTCAAAAATCATATGAAATTTTTTAGTATTTTCCTCACCAAGCTCGTTATATAACGCTAAAGTCAATTGATTTAAATCAATACAAGTATAATGATTTTTATCACACCATTTTTTCATTGATTGAGGATATCCTTTATGAGTATCAATACATTTTCCATTTTGAAATTTTCTTCTCGTAATTGAGGTTGCATATACAATATGCGCTCCTTTTTTTTCAACTTCATCATGAAAATAAGCTAAATTATCTAAATAAGATGTATCTTTATCTGTATATCTTGTTAAATCATTATCCTTTTCGTCATTATGACCAAACTGACATATAACATAGTCACCTTGTGATAATTTATCAAGTACATTCTTAAATCTACCTTCGTCAATAAAGCTTTTAGTACTTCTTCCGTTTTTGGCATGATCTTCAATTAACCAATTATTTTTGGTAAATAAATGAAGTACCTGACCCCAACCTGTTTGAGGATAACTAAAAATATTATTATATTGCATGGTTGAATCACCAATCATAAAAATTTTATTCATAATTCTTTACTCCTTAGTATAAAATTAAATATGAACGAAAATGATATAAATCCCGTTGCCAAGCTATCAAATATGCTTCTTGAATTAAATGCTTATGAATTTAATCTTGTTGCAATGCTAATTGGTTATATAATTGCTCAAGACTTAGATGCGTATGCACAGTCATCAATGGGAAATTTTTTTGAATCCTTAGGACAGGTTTTAGAAACCATTGGGTCCCAAAATCAATATCTTGAACGTAATAAGGGAATCAAAACCAATCAAGAAATAACAAAGGAATTATATCAATTATCCCAAAAAATCGATAATATCGATCAAATAATTTTAAAATTTAAAAATTTATAACAGTTTTATTTGTTCTATTGCAACATCAAGGTCATTTGTATCGTATTCTTCAATATTACCACTATCCATTAATTCCGTAAGATGAGAATCAATTCCTAAGCTTGCAAGTGGAATCAAATGATGTTTCAATGATATATCATTTAGGTGAGATTTACCATAAAGATCAATCTTTTTACCACAGCATGGACATTTAACATAGGCCATATTTTCAATAATACCCACAATAGGAACATTAACCTTGTTAACCATATTTACGCATTTAGAAACAACCATTGATACTAAATCCTGAGGAGCTGAAACCATTACAACCCCCGTAAGAGGGATATTATTTAAAACGGTAAGCTGAATATCTGAAGTTCCAGGAGGCATATCAACAAAAAGATAATCTAAATTTCCCCACACAGTCTCACTATAAAACTGTTTAACAGCGTTACCTAAAATAGGACCACGCCATACAACTGGTTCATTTTCATCCTTAAGTAATAGGTTAACTGATACGATTTCAATATTATTTTTCGTAACTAAAGGATACATTTCATTTTTAGTTCCTTCAAGTCTACCTTTTAATCCAAAAACATGAGCAATTGAAGGCCCAGTTATATCCGCATCTAAAATACCCACCTTATAGCCTAAATGAGCCATTTTATTAGCAAGAAGAGAACAAACAGTTGATTTACCAACGCCACCCTTGCCAGACATAACACCAATTATATGTTTAATATTAGATTTAGTTGTCCCAAAATACTGTTTTTCTTGACAACTACCTTTTATTTTACATGAATCACAATTATGATCACAAGCCATATTTACACCACCAAATTCATAAAATTATTATAATCCAAAATACGCTTTTTTTCAATAAAAATACCTTTATATAGCAAAAAAGCTCTTTAAAAGAGCTTATTTTAATTCAAATGAATCACATTGTGTTTCACTACGATACTTTGCATTTTTTTGTCCAACTGTAATTTTGGATGCTTTACAGTAATTATCCTTATTATAGATACAATAATTTGCTGTACATCCAATTTTAACCTTATGCTCACCTAAGCTCATTTCATCTGCCATTTCTTCTTTAAATAATGTTTCATCAATTGGATTTCTAAACGATTGACAAAAAGTACCAAGCTTTGAGCGTGAAAACAATCCTTCTACTTTAATATTTTTCTTATGACAGGTATTATTTTCATTATAGCCACATTTTAAAGCACTACATTTAATTTCTGACATTGATTCCATCCTTTCAACCTTAGTATTTGAGGATTTTTCTTTTCTATGCTTCTTCGTTAAAATTTGAACTATTTTTTTATTAAAAATGAGTCCTAATATTCCAATAATAAATTCAATTATAAAAATAAAAATACCAAGCCATATATTTCCATGGAATAAAGACGAGCCAATTAAAGTAGAACTTAAAATAGATGGGATTCTGGCAATAAAATTAATTAAAAAATAATCCTTCTTTTTCATAATTGTTTGACTTACAAAAAAAGGAATAATATCTTTAGGAAATCCCGGAATCAAGGTTATTGAAAGAACAGTGATATTTAATCTTTTAGGATCATCTAAAATATTCCTAAGCCATTTATACTTATTTATTTTTTTAACCTTAAGATTAAGCCCTCTTATTAAGCTAATTACAATATAAGAACCAATAAAAATACCAATTTGGGCATATAAAAGACCTAAAATAGGTCCATATATCGCTCCCGAAATAATTTCTAGTGGTTCTCCTGGCAAAAAGGGGATTGCAAGCTGTAATGCAAAAAAAGAAATTAAAGCAATAATACCTTTTAAACCTAAGGAATTAAGCTTTTCACTTAAATACATCCTATATTCAATATCCTTAAGATGTAAAAGAAAAGGCGCAAAATATACACTAATAATAACAGTTAATGCTAACAGTAATATAATATAATAATTTTTTTTCAAGCTTTCATCCAAACTGCAGGAGGAAGTTTAAAGGTATAGTTCTGTCCTTTTTTATCATAAAAAGAAATTTCGTGACATTCTAAATTTAATAAATCACCTTCTTTACCATACAAATCATCACCTACAATTGGGTTTCCAATGGAAGATAAATGAACACGAATTTGATGCGTCCTGCCTGTATATAATATACATTTTAAGGTTGTAAAATTTTCTTCTTTTTTAATTACATAAAATTCTGTTTTTGATGGCTTTCCCTTAGCATCAACAATTCTTTTTCCCGTAGTTTCATCTTTTAATATTGGACTTTCAACAAAAAAATGATTTTCTTTTATTATACCTTCGACTCTTGCATAATATATTTTATGTATTTGTGAATGATTTTTATTCAAAAATAATGCAGTTTCTTTGTTTAAAGCCACTAACACTAAACCACTTGTTTTTTGATCAAGTCTTGTAATTATATGAATAGTTTTTAATTTATTATTTTTAAGTAAATAAGTATAAATTGCATTATATAAACTTTTTTGCGGCTCTTTTTTTGAAGGAATTGTATTTAAATTTGCTTCCTTATTTACAACCATAAAATCATCATTTTCATATATAATATCTAAACGATGATCAAATATTTTTTCTTCTTTATTAATTTTAGATTCAAATTTAATTTCAATAATATCGCCTTTTTTTACTTCATAATAATTTTTAGATTCAAAACCATTAATATAATAAAGAGCATTTTGTCTTTTGAGATATCTTGTATATTTTTTTGATAGTTCTTCTTTTAAAATATCTTTTAAAATACCATCACTTGAAGCCTTGATTTTCATATTAACACCTCACTTATTATAACATATTTAAAAAAATAAGGAACAAATAGCTGTCCCTTATAAATTATTATAAAACTTTTGATAAAAATTCCTTTAATCTTGGCGTTTGAGGGTGATTAAAAATAGCATCAGGACTACCCTCTTCACATACTACTCCTTCAGACATAAATATAACACGATCAGAAATTTCTTTTGCAAAGCCCATTTCATGAGTAACAATAACAATAGTCATTCCTCCATCAGCTAATGTCTTTATAACCTCAAGTACATCCTTAACCATTTCAGGATCAAGAGCACTTGTTGGTTCATCAAAAAGCATTACATCAGGTGACATTGCCATTGCTCTTACAATTGCAAGTCTTTGTTTCTGCCCACCAGAAAGATTATTAGGCTTAACATCAGCTTTTGATTCAAGTCCTACCTTTTTAAGAAGCTCAAGTCCTAGTTTATTAGCATCTTCCTCCGTCATTTTTTTAGTTGTAACTGGTGCAAGCGTAATATTTTCAAGACAAGTCAAATGAGGAAATACATTAAAATGCTGAAAAACCATTCCCATTTTTTGACGATGTAAATTTAAAATTTTATCAATATTCTTTTTTTGTTCCTTATCAGCTTTTTTAGCTTTATTTAATCCATCTTGAAGCTTAATATATCCATCATCATTTTTTAAAGACACTTTATCATGTGTATTTTGATATTCATGAATTTGTCTCTTTAAAGGCTCGGTATGACTTTCAAATAATGTTTCACCTTCAAAGCTTATATGTCCACTTGTTGGCGTTTCTAGTAAATTTAGACAACGTAATAAGGTTGATTTACCACTTCCAGATGAGCCAATAATTGATACAACCTCACCTCTTTTAATTTCATAATTAATGCCTTTTAAAACCTCAAGATCTCCATAGCTTTTACAAACATTTTCAATTTTTAAAATTATATCCTTATTTTCCATTAGCAAGTCACCTTCTTCTCAAAATATTTAATTAGCTTTGATAATGTAAATGTTATTACAAAATAAATCAAACCAATTATAACATATGGTGTTAAAGCATCATAAGTTGTAGCCGTAATGATTGTCTTTACAGTCATTAAATCACCAACATAGAAGGTAGATGCAAGGGATGTTTCCTTAATAAGTGATACAAATTCGTTTCCTAAAGCTGGTAAAATATTTTTAACAGCCTGAGGAAGGATTACCTTCCACATTGTTTTAGCCTGTGAAAGACCCAAACTCCTTGCGGCCTCCATTTGACCATTATCAACTGCTTGGATACCCGAACGGAAAATTTCAGCTTGATAGGCTCCACTATTTATAATTAGAGCAATAACGCAAGTAACAAACTTAGGCATTCCTCTTGGCATTATTAGGAAGATAACTGTTAATTGAAGTAAAAGTGGAATACCTCTTATAACCTCAATATAGGCTTGGGATATATAATGCAAAATTTTTGATTTTGATAAATTCATTAAGCATAACAATATACCTAAAATAATAGCAAAAACAACACCACATAGTGATAACAACAAGGTTATTCCAAGACCTTTCATAAATTCACCAAAGTTATTAGTAAACATATTCCAAACCTTGACAATAAATATTGCATCTGAAGCATTTTCAAGCTCAGCAACTATTTTATTAGCCTCTTCAATCCACTCATTAAAAAGTCCTTTTTCTTTAACCTCTTTAATGATTTCATTAACACTATTAATAAAATCAACATTTCCCTTTTGACTAATCGCAAACATTCCGGTTCTTCCGGTTACATCAAAAGAAAAATCACATAAAGAATACTTAGTTGAGCCTTCAAGTTTTACTTTAGCAACCTTACCAGCTATTGCAATCGCATCAACCTTGCCACCATCAAGCTGAGTGAACGCATCTGCTAAATTACCAATTTGTTCAATAGTCGCGTTAGGAAGCTGTTCTTTAACGTAATCATATTGAACAGAACCGCTTTGAGCTGCTATTTTAGTATCTTTATTATTTAATTGCTCAAAAGTGGAAAATTTATCTTTCGTACTTGTTTTAGTTATAACGACCTGGTCTCCTTCACCATCATCATAATAGGAAATAGACATCTCATAATTTTCAGCTCGAGAGGCAGAATAAGTAAAGCCTGATATTGCAAGTTCAGATTTACCTGTTTGAACAGATGTTAAAAGCTCATCAAAACCCATAATTTGAAGCTCAAGAACTTTATTTTGCTTCTTCGCAATATATTTAGCAAGAGATATATCCGCTCCAACATATTTATCATCATTACTTTTTCTTGAATCAATAAATTCATAAGGAGCATAATCAGGGGAGGTTGCTACATATAATTTTGTTTTATTTTCGCAGCTTGTAAGTGTTATAGTGAAAATTAGAGCTACAAAAATTATAATTAAATATTTTAGTTTATTTTTCATTTTAATTCTCCAATCTTTAATTTTATTATAAGCTTAAATTAAAACAAATCGTCGGACTTTCATAATTACCTCCAAAAATAAGCAAAGAAAAAAGGACCGCTTGATATACATTGGTCCTCTTTTTTTAAGACCAATAATTATGACAATCACCAATTGGTCCTTCATAATTATACTCAAGTTCAAATTAAATATTAAACTATCTTTGCAAAATCCAATAAAAAAATCTACTAAAATTAGTAGATAGTAAATTATTATGCTCACAGAAAATCTGATCTTTACTATCTTATTGGTGAGTATATTTTACTCTTTATTATCATATAGTCAATCTTTTTTTAAATTAAAGCGTTTTCAAAACTAATTTTATAATGATTTTTTTATTATTCCTAAAAATAATCATTAAATTATGGTAAAATATTATTGATTTAATCAATAATGATAAAAGGAGGATGTAATTTTAAATTACATAAGATATATGAAAGATTACACAGTAAAAGCATATTGCTATAACGAATATTTAAGAATTTATGCTTGCAATTCAACAGAACTGGTTGAAACAGCGAGAAAGCTTCATGGTACATGGCCAACTGCCACAGCTGCCTTAGGTAGAGCACTTACCGTTTGTGCTATGATGAGCTTAATGTATAAAATGGGTGAGCATTTAACCTTCAAAATTGATGGAAATGGTCCTATTGGTGAAATGATTATTGATGCTTCCTATGGAGTTGTAAAAGGTTCAATTCATAATCCTGAGGTTTTCTTACAATATAATGATGGTCATCTTGCGGTTGGAAAAGCAGTAGGAAATGATGGTTATATCTATGTTACAAAGGATTTACACATGCGTGAGCCATTTACTTCTATTGCAAGACTTCAAACAGGCGAAATAGGTGATGACTTCACCTACTACTTTGCCTCAAGTGAGCAAATTCCTTCTTCTGTAGGTGTAGGCGTTCTTGTTAATCCTGATAACTCTTGTGCCGCTGCTGGTGGCTTTATTCTCCAAGTTATGCCTGGTTGTCCTGAAGAAATTCTTGCTAAGGTTGAAGAAAAGCTTAAAAATCTTAAACCTGTTTCTAAGATGATTGAAGAAGGCTACACTCCAGAAATGATTATTAATGAGGTTACAGATGGTGACTATAAAATTCTTGAGTCAAATCCAATTAAATATGAATGTGATTGTTCAAGAGAAAGATTTATGAAGGGAATTGCCTCTCTTGGAAGGAAGGAAATTCAAGAAATGATTGATACTGATGGTCATGCTGAGGTATTATGCCATTTTTGTATGAAAAAATATGATTTTAACAAGGAAGACCTTGAAAAAATCAAAGATGAATATTGTAAAGAGAATGAAAATAAAGAGTCTAGTTCAAACTAGGCTCTTTTGTTATATATACATTCTTCTTACTTGTAAAATAAATTATCACTGCAACAAAGAAGGTAACTACTTCTCCTACTGTTATTGACAAATAAATAGCTACTTCATTTTGATTTAAAGCATAAATGCAAATGGCTGAATATAAAACCGGAATAATTAAACCACGAAGTAAGGAAATAACAAGACTTCTTATTCCACTACCAATGCTTTCATATAACGATACAATTATTAAACTAAAGCCAGAAGGAATAAATCCAATACAAATAATTCTTAAAGCATTTGATCCTTTGATAATAACATTTTGATTATTAGTAAATGGCTTCATCAATAAAGACGGCATCAACATAAATAAAATAAAACCAATAATAGTAAATATAAGCATTAAATAAATACTCTTTTTTAAAGAATCCTTAAGTCTTGTATTTTCACCTTGTCCATAGAAAAAGCCAAATATAGGACGTAAGCCTTGAATCATACCATTAAGTGGCATATAAATAAAGGTTTGAAGTTTAAAATAAACACCTAGTATTTGAACATAATCATCACCAAAGCGCTTTAAGAATAAATTAAGAACTAATGTTAAAACCGAAACTAAAGCGGTCATTATAGTTGATGGTATCGCAACCTGATAGATTTCTTTTAAAATTTTCATATCAGGAATTAGCTCTTTAAAATTTAAAGAAATATATTTATGCTTAAGACCCATTATAAAAATATAAATACAAGATGAAAATTGACCAATCACTGTAGCAATTGCCGCACCAGTAATTCCCATCTTAAAAGCATAAATAAATAAGGCATCAAGAACAATATTGACAACACATCCAAGTCCCTGTGCAATCATTCCTACGGCCATTTTTCCATGTGCTTGGAAGATTTTTTCAATCGCAATATGAATTAGTTGACCAATACATAAAAATAATAATATAGCTAAATATTCTTTACCAAGCTTAATTGTTTCCGGATTATCAGTAAACCACGAAAAGAAAAAAGGAATAATACTTAGTCCTAAAATGATGAAAATAAGATAATGACAAACTGAACAAACTAAATAAGTATCGGCTGTCTTACGAGCCTTCTTCTTGTCTCCTGCACCAAGTGACCTTGCCATTAAGGAGTTAATACCAACACCAAAGCCAACAGCAAGGGCTAAAGTTAAATTAGTAATCGGATAAGCAATTGAAATAGCATTAAATGCGGCATCAGAAATTTGACCAACAAATATACCATCTACGATTGAATAAAGTGACTGAATTAGCATCGATAAAATAGGGGGAATTCCCATTGTTAAGATTAATTTTAGATTAGATTTTTTTGTATCCATAACTCACCTCAAAAAAAAGGACTATATATTTCCAGTTTATATCAGAAACCGAAAAATATATAGTCCAAAATGACATTAATACTATACAAGATTAACTATTTTTTGTCAAGATTATTTTGGTTATTATCGCTTTGCATAACCTCAACGTCAATATTATCTAAAACTTCTTTATTATTTATAGTCTCAACAGAAGGATTTGTTTCCTTTTCAAGGTACATATATGCAAAACCCTTTTTTTGTCTTCTAAGCTCAAAATAGCCAATTATAGCAGGAATTAATGAGCCGATAAGGTCAAGTCCTAAATCCTTCATTGTATCTCTTAAAGCTTCATGGCCTACTAAAGCTTCACCTTGATCTAGTGTTCCTCTTCCTACAAGATACTGTTGCATATTAGTTCCTAAAAATTCATCACAACTAAATTCAATAAGTTCCCAAATTACACCCATAGTTACAGTAAAACATACTGTCCAAGCACTCATTATGATAGGCGAAAATCGTGTATTGTGACCATCATAGCGATTAAAAGTATTTAAAATTATATACCCTAAAATACCAAACATAATACCACTCATTGTATGAAGCAATGAATCCCACCATCCAATTTTTCCATAATAATCAAGTATTTCTCCAAAAATAATTGATCCCGCACAAAATATAATATATAAAACTTCCATTATTTCAGGAATTTTAAATCTTGTAACCTTTGTAAAAACCACAGGAATAGCAATAAGGGCTAGCATTAAAAGTGATTCTAAAGTATTAAAAATTAAAATTGACCTAATTGAATCTGTTTTAACAAAAAGCAATGAAATTCCATTGTAAATTAACAAACTCAAGGTTAAGACCCAAATAATAAAAGTAAAAATAGTTACCTCAAATTTTTTAAATGGCATCTTCCTCATTCATCTATACCTCACTATTAAATATTTATATGTATATTTTAGCATTTTTAGTATTTTTTTCAATATTCTACTAAGAAAAATTATTAAAAATTCATTTTATAAATAAATGTCTTTAATTTTTTTTCATAAAGTGAAATATAATATGTTTCAAGCAAGATACAACCAAGCTTTTCATAATATTTATAATCACATGTTTCATCTGTCCATAAATAAATTTCATGAACATTATTTTTAAGAGCTACTCCTTTTAAATACTCTATCATTTTAAAACCCATACCATGAATTTTGGAAGCAATTAATCCTAAATAAATACTATTTTTAGGCATATATGATAAAACCTTATTATGATTATCATTAATATAATCATAATACTCATATGCAAGCTTTTTATCATTATCATTTAATTTATTTATATTTTCTTTAAAATAATTAAAAGAATCATTAGTCTCTTCTTTTAAATTAGCAAGTAAAAATGCTGCAACATTTCCTTTTTCAAGACCAACATAACAATATTCATTATAATATAAATAATATCTAACTAAAAAATCATAAATAAAATTTGCAAGCTCTAAAGACATAGGCACCTCATTTTCCCAATGATCTTTAGTAATTTGATAAACTCTAGCAAAATCAGCTTCATGATATTTTCTTATTCCACTTGTCAAAATATCTTGATAGTTGGAATGCTTATTAAACCAGGAAATAGCATAAGAACATGAAAGCTCTGCCTTTAAGCCTTTAGCTTTAATATCATTATAAGCATATTCTAATAACTTACTAGCTATACCTCTTCCTTGAAGTAGGGGATCTACAACTGTATGATTAATATTAACAATTCTATCATATATTATAGGATATGTAACATATGCAAGTTCTTTTTCATTTTCATAATATGCAATTTTATTTTCTTCTATTTTAAACATAATATCATCCTTTTAAAGAATTATATCATAAAACAAAAAGAAAAGCACCCGAAGATGCTTTAAAAATCGTTATTATTTTCCCTTTTGTAACCTGTAACATATAAATATATGAAAATAGATAAGGCACTAATCATATAAATAATGCCAAAGGGGTTAACCATAAAATCAACAATATAAACAGTAATTCCAACATAAGGCTTATAATCTGCCATGTAGTAATCAATTGTAGAAAGAAAAGGTGAAACACCACCAATAACAGTTAGAATAGAGCTTAAAAGATATTTTTTCTTTAAGGCACCAAATAAAATTCCCACAATTGCTAAAATAAATATTAAAGCACTAATAATCCTCCATAAATATTTCATCGCTTTATTATTATAAAACATTAAAAGTAACCATAAGTCAAATTGTGAATAGCTTTCAATACTACCATGAATGGAAGGGCTCTTTTCTCCAAAGTTTATGACTATAAATATTATAATAGCTATTATTGAAAATATTGAAGCAATTATTCCAAGTCTTTTTCTAAATCCTTCTTTATTTTCTTTCATTGTATTTTTAATTAAAAATATTCTTATTATTAAATAAGCACTAATTGTAATAGCAAATAAGCTTATTAGTGAACAAATTAAACCACTATCAACTATATTAAATAAAAAGCCTAAATAGATAAGATTAAGCTCAAATGCTATAAAAACAATATCGTAAAACAATAAATTCTTTACCCGAATAAATTTTAAAGAATGTATATAAGCATTATTAACCTCATTAGGTTCTTCTACTGAAGAATAATGCATTTTTATATCAATATTTCCAAATATAATTAAGTTTATAGAAATTATAAAACCAAGAGCCATTAATACAATAGCAACAATTGAATTTACAAGAAGACCAAGAATAACCTCCGTTACTAAAAAGGCACTTAAAATACCAATTGCAACATAAAAATATATGTTAAATTTTGAAGTAATTTTATTAGTTAAAATATTATTAACCTTTTTATCATTACTTTTTTCGGTTTCTTCTTTTAAATTCTTACTATTCCTTTGGCCTTTTAATATTTCATCAACTGTAACATCATATAATGTAGCTACATCTGTAATAATACTAATATCGGGTAATCCTAGACCACTTTCCCATCTTGAAATAGTTTTAGGAGATAGCATTAGTCTTGTAGCAACATCTTCTTGAGTTAAACCTTTAGCTTTACGAAGTGACCTTAAAAAGTCACCCGTTTTAATCATATCCATAAATATTCCCTCACTTTCTAACTTGATTCTATATTAGAATAGAGCAAAATTACACAATTTTAACCTAGATTTTTATCTATGGTAATGGGATGTTTTACTTTTTAATACCAGTAAGATTATTAAAATACTCTTGAATTAAATTAAAAGCTTTAGATAAGGGATAACAATCAATGAAGCAATGATTAATAGTTATGTTTAAAGTCATAACCATTTTTCTATTTTCTTCTCTATAGTTATACCAGCATATACGAGGACATGATAAGGATTCATAATTATTATCAATTAAAGGATGGGTCATTCCATCAATTGAAAGCCAAACAGGCCTCATAAGCATATCCCCTGCCTTGATACTTATTATTAAGTATCCAACAAGGTGAAAAAGTATCATTTATTTTAGAAGTAAAATTACAACTTTTACCATCTGCTTCAATCTCACCAATTACCTTATTTTCTGATTCTAATACAATTGCAAAATAATATTCAGATTTTTTAATTCTTTCAATAACTTCATTAATAGCTTCTTCAATTTTATTTATTTTCATATCTATAAAGCAATTTACAGTTACTTCTTTTAAATATTCTAATAAATCAAATTCATCTCCATTCTGAAAAGGCCTTAAAATTAAATGTTTAGTTTTAATAATCATAAAAACATCCAAAATTTTAGTAATTGCATTATAACGATTAAAACTATTTTAATCAATATTGCTTATATAAAATTATCAGAATAATCTATAATATTTAACTCTTATTCTAAATTATATTTTTTTAGTTTTCGCCATAAGGTAGTCGTACTAATATCTAACTCTTTAGCCATTTTAGTTCTATTACCATTATATTTATAATAAGCATTTAAAATAGGATCATATATATTTTGATTTTTTATAGGCTCAAAATTCTTTTTTGCCATACATCTTTTAACAAATTCAATTGAAAGTATTTTTGAAGAAGCTTCAATGACAATATATTTAATATTTTGAATAATTTCAATATCATTTCCGTCCCAATTAAGATGTGCAAGATATTCTATAACCTCATTATCAACCTTTATATTTTTTTTATATTTCAAAATAAAATTATCAAAAGTATCCCTTATTAAGCTTATTAGATCATCATACCTTGAATTTAGAGGCGGAATTTGTAATTCAAATGGTTTTAAATAATAGAAAAGTTCATCAATTATTAGCTTATTTTTATGTAGATTATTAAGTGAATCATCACTTATAAGGATGAATCTTACATCAGACTTTTTTTCTTCATTTAAATCAAATGAATCTCCTTTTGCTACATAAGAATAAAATAATCTATTTTGGATTCTTATAGGCAAATGATTAAATCCAATCAAAGCTAATGTCCCTCCATTTGCTGCAAAAATAGCTTTATTAAAGATTAAATCTTCCATTTCTTCTTCTTTGTAAAAGCAGTTTATTCTAATAAATGGACCATTTTTTCTTTGACTAAAATTGTGAATTGCTTCACTTATATTTTCCTTATCAAGCCCACAACCACTACTTATAAATAAAGGATCTGATTCAACAGATAATAATTTAGCAAGTCTAATCGTATTTTTATAATCTTCTGATTTAGTTTGAATTGATTGAAAAGACGCCGATGCAACATAACCATTAGTATAATCTTCTTTATTTACATTAAACGTATGAGATACAATTGATACTGATAAAATTAATTCCTTAACTACATTTTCTAATATTACTGGTACAAGAGTGTAATTTAAAATATCTTTTTGATATTCTAAGACACCTTGATAAATTTCTAATTTTCTTAAAAACATTTCATCTATAACTTTTATATCTATACTATCAAATACATCTTCTATATTTTTACCTATAATGTCATATCCAATGTAGTTTTGAGCACTTTTATTGGCAAGCTCTATTTGATGCATACGATTTAATTGATATATTTGATTAAATGATACGTCAAGTAAAGTGTTAAATTGCGGATAATTCTTTAATTCATTATCAATGGTAAATGACATATTCTTAGCTGTTTTTAATGCATTTATTATTGAATCAATTGATGAATCGCAGAAAATAGCTTCCATATTTTTCTCTTTAGCAAGACGAACAACTTTATTTCCACCTATAACAACATCAACCATATCTCTTTTAGCTTCTTCAAGCTTAATGCTTTCATCATCATTTAGCATCTCAAGTTTAATATTAGCATCAAAAACCTCATCTAGATGAGAAATATCACCGAAGGTATTTTTATATCCAAAAAGAGTTATATTTGGCCTTTTCTTTTGGGCTATTTCACAAGCCTTTTTAATTAGTAAAGCTATTTCATTTGAAGTAAGACAAATTGGAATAATTGTAAATGGCGTATTTTCTTCTAAATAAGTTGCTTGATATCCTCTTGCTACGACAATTTTAGCTTTACTTTTAGTTATTTTTTGAATAACTTCATCCATACTCATAACATCAGATAAGATAACATCCGCATTAACCTCTAATGTTTTGATTGCATCTAATGCTATATCACGTAAATACTCTTTAGGAACAACTACTAAAATCTTAGCCATAATTACAACTCCTTAAATTCTTTTATACTATATTTATATCACTTGAAATAATGTTTTTCAAGGAACTTTTTTAAGATTAAAGCTTAAAGAAATTATTTAAAAATAGATTATCATTTTAAAAAAAATTATTATATGCTATAATTTTTTAGGTGATAATAATGAACTATAATGAAATTCTTTCTAATTACAAAAAATATTTTAATACTGACCTTAATATGCTTGATGAGTCATACACTGTAATTTATTCTTCAAATTACATAAATATTTCTTATAAATACCCTGTTAGTGAAATCATTAATACCACCTTCTATTGTAATAATGATGTAATTATACCTATTTGGAAAAATTATTATTTATCCCTTAATAAAGATTTTAATAAACCAGAAATTTCCTTATTATGTCAATTTTTAAGTGATTATATTAAATCTGATGACCTAAATAATAATATAAATGCATTTCTTTTTGAACTTCTCAATTCTAAAATAGATTCTTATAAACTAGAAGATTTTTTCAAACTATATAATCTCAAAAATGATGTTGCAAGGGTAATAGATATTGAATTTCATGATAAAGCTTCATTATTTATCGATAAGCTTAAATCCTATATTATTGACTCTAAAAACTATTTTTTAATTACTCATTCTCCTCTTCATATAAGTATTATTGATTATACACTTGATGATAAAATAATATCTGATATTTATTATTTAAAAAAGAAAGATAAAATCATCTTAAATATTGGTATTGGAAACAGTTATCCTATTAATTTAATTTCAAAATCCTATCAAGAAGCTAAGGAAGCAATTTTTATTTCAAGAACCTATAATCTTGATTTTACAACCTACTATTCTAATCTAAGACTTGAAGAGGTTGTAAGCAATCTAAGCAATGCTGAAAAGGAACGTATATATAGTTCTTCTTATTATCAAAAGCTTAACAATCTTAATCTTGATATGCTTGAGACAATCAATACCATTTTTAGTCGAAATTTGCATTTAACAGATGCAGCCAAAGACCTTTATATTCATAGAAATACGCTTGTATATAGAATTGATAAAATTAAAAATTTAATTGGACTTGATATTAGAGAATTTAACGATGCTATTTATTTAAAATTTTTATTAATTCTTAAAAGATATGAAAATAACGAACAAAAAAACTAGATTTTGGTCTAGTTTTTCTTTTTTTATATTTTTACACTAAATTCATCTTATGAAGAATTTCATGTAATTTTTGTTTTTCAGCCTCAGTAAGCTCAGAAATTGGATCTAAGCATTTTCCAACAGGAATTCCTTGTTGAACAAGTCCTTCCTTAATTACAGCAGGGAATGTACCCATACCACAAGCAATTCTTAATGGAGCGAGCTCGAATTGAGCCTCTAATGCTTTTTTATAATCGCCTTTAATATAGTTATCATAAATAGCTACTGCTACCTTTGGTGCAACATTTGCACATGAAGAAATAGAACCTGAAGCGCCATACATTAAACCAGCATAAATTAATGTATCTCTTCCTACAAGAACATGGAAATCTTCAATATCTCTTGTAAGGCGGATATATTCAGCTGTATTAGTCATATCGCCTGTTGAATCCTTTATAGCAATAATATTAGGAATTAGAGCTAGCTTAGCACAAGTTTCCGGTGTTATGGTAACATTAGTCTTTGGCTTATTATTGTACATAATAATAGGTAATGTAGTACTTTGGGCTATTGTTTTAAAGTATTTATATACTTCATCTTGTGTTTGTGATACAAACATAGGAGTTAAAACAGAAACAGCATCAACACCGATTTCTTCACAAATCTTTACAAGCTTAATAGCGCCTCTTGTAGTTATGTGATTACATCCTGCGTAGATTTTAACTCTACCTCTAGCTTCGTCTTTGACAGTTTCAATTATTTTACGATATGTTTCATCATCAAAAGCGTAAAATTCACCTGTTGTTCCTAAAGGGAAAAGACCATGAACACCGCTATCAATTAAATGATTAACCATTTGTCTTAAAACAGGGTAATTTACTTCACCTTCATCGGTAAGAGGAGTAATAATTGGGGGAATAATTCCTGTAGGTGTAAAATAATTACTCATGACGCTTTACCTCAACACCAGCAAGCTTTTCATAGTACTTAACTAAGCTTGAATGGTCTTCCTTTGAATATCCATCAGCCTTTAAATAAGTCATCATTTCCATCACATTAGCAGTAAGTGGAGTTGGAGATGCAACTGCGTGAGCTGCATTTAAGGCATTATTTAAATCCTTAATATGTAATTCAATTCTGAAGCCTGGCTTAAAGTTTCTATCAAGCATCATTGGAGCCTTAGCGTCAAGAACAGTTGAACCAGCAAGTCCTCCACGAATTGCCTTATAAACAAGCTCAGGATCAGCACCTGATTTTGTTGCGAATGTTAAAGCTTCACCTACAGCTGCAATGTTACATGCAACAATAATTTGGTTAGCAAGCTTTGTAATATTTCCACTTCCAAGAGGTCCAACATAAACAGCACTACCAGCCATACACATAATTAAATCATAATATTTATCGAAAGTTTCCTTTCTTCCTCCAGCCATTACAGAAATTGTTCCATCAATAGCTTTAGGTTCACCACCAGATACGGGGCAATCCATTAATTCAATACCCTTCTTTTCAAGTTCAGCACCAATACTTCTTGTTTCAACGGGATCAATACTTGACATATCAATTACAACTGTACCAGGTTTAGCTGCTTCAATAATACCACCCTTACCTAAACATACATCACGTACTTGAGGTGAATTTGGAAGCATTGTAATAATAACGCTACATTCTTTAGCAACCTCGCTACCATTTGCTGCTTTCTTAGCACCAAGTGCTACAAGCTCATTTACTGCATCCTCACCATGACTACATACTACAAGATCATGTCCTTTTTTTAATAAATTCTTGCTCATAGGTTTTCCCATGATTCCAAGTCCGATAAATCCAACCTTCATATAAATGTCCTCCTTAGTTGTTCTAACCATATTATATAAGCATTTTCATTTCAAGACAATTGACAAAGCTTACAAACATCAAAAAAGTTTTATATATTTCTAAAATTTATTTCATTTCATTTCAAAATAAGATTTTTATATTTAAAAACATTTCATTTTTTAGCATTAATTCATTTCAAAGTTTTTCTTTAGAATTAAACTTTTTTTCTTTTCATAAAAAATTTCGCTACTTAATCAATAGATTTTCAATTTTATATATGTATAATATATAATGTATAGCGGAGGTGATTTTATGAAATTTGTCTTAGCTCCTGATTCATTTAAAGGAACTATTTCAGCTCTTGAAGCTTCAACAATAATGAAAAATAACATTTTAAAGCATTATCCAAGCGCTATTATTGAAGAACTTCCTATCGCAGATGGTGGTGAAGGTAGTGTTGATGCTGTATTAAGAGGTATTGGTGGCGAAAAAATCTATTGTAAATCAACTGGTCCTTTTGGCGAAAAGCTAAAGGTATATTATGGTATGAAGGAAAATACAGCTATCATTGAAATGGCTTCTTGTGCTGGTATTACAATACCTGATCATTTAGATCCATCTCATGCTACTACTTATGGAGTTGGTAGCGTAATCTTAGATGCGATTAAAAATGGTGCTAAAAAAATTATTTTAGGACTTGGTGGTAGCTGTACTAATGATATGGGTGTTGGTGCTGCTATAGCAATGGGTGCTAAATTTTATAATAAGGATAATGAAGATTTTTTTCCTTCTCCTTTAGAATTTGGTGAAATTACAAATATTGATTTAACTGACATAAAAAAAGCAATTGGTAATGTTGAAATATGTGCAATGTGTGATATTACAAATCCTCTTTATGGCGAGCATGGTGCCTCCTATGTATTTGCTCCACAAAAGGGTGCAAATAAAAATTTAGTAAAAAAACTTGATAAAAATTTAATTTTATTATCTAATATAATAAAGGAGAAATTAAATATAGATGTTTCTTCTGTTGAAGGAAGTGGCGCTGCTGGCGGAATGGGTGCAGGAATTATCGCATTCTTTGGTGGAAAACTTACTTCTGGAATAAATACTATATTAGATTTATTTGATTTTGACTCTAAAATCAAAGATGCTGATTTTATTTTTACTGGTGAAGGAAAAATTGATAGCCAATCAGTTGATGGTAAGGTTATATCAGGTATTGCAACACGTGCTAAACGCCAAAATGTTCCTGTTATTGCCTTATGTGGAGCAATTGGTGATGTTCCTGATAAGGTATACGATATGGGTGTCACAACTATTATGAGTATTAATCAGCAAGCTATGGATTTTAAAGAGTCTAAAGCTTATTCTAAAGAAAATTTAGAAGCTCAAATGGATCATATAATAAGATTAATTAAAAATATCAAAGGAGAATAATATGAAAATTTTTGTAAGAGCACAGGATTTAGGTAAAAAGGACGCACCTACATTAGCTAAGGAAATAAAGGCATTAGGCTTTGATGGACTTCAGCTTGCGATTAACAAGGCCATTGAAGGTGAAACAGCATGGCCTGGAGAGTTAAGTGAAGCTCGTGCTAAAGAAATTGCCAAAACATTTTTAGATGAAGGTCTTGAAATTCCTTTAATTGGTTCTTATTTCAACCCAGTTCATTCTAATAAGGAGCTTGTTAAGCGCAATATTAGTAAATTTAAAATGCACCTTAACTACTCTCACTTTTTCAATACAAAATACATTGGTAGTGAAACCGGATCATATAATGATGATAAATGGACTTATAATCCTTTAAATAGAACAGAGGAAGCCTTTGAAATTGTAAAAAATACCTTTAAAGAGCTTGCCATATATGCTAAGGAAGTAAATTCTAATCTTTCAATTGAAGGCGCAGATGGACATTGCATGTACTGTCCTAAGCAATTAAAGCGACTAGTAGATTCAATTGATAATGGACATGTATTTGTAACGGTTGATGTATATAACTATTTAAATGAACAAAATTATAGTAAGGAATATCAACATCATATAATTGATGAATGTATTGAACTATTTGGAAATAAAATCAAAAATATTCACCTAAAGGACTTTACAATGGATGAGAAACCTCTTCTTAAGGTTGGTCTTGGTGAAGGATTAATGGATCTAGAATATATCGTTGGAAAAGTTAAACAAAATATTCCCGATGCTAACTTGATATTTGAGGGTGTTCCTAAAGATAAAATGGAATCAAGCCTTAGATATATAAAACAAATTTTAGAAAAGGAGTGAAATTAATGAAGCCATTATACATTAAAATAAAAGATAATGATAATGTTGCGATTGCCATTAAGGAAATTAAAGAAGGCACTGAAATAATGGACGGAATAGTCACTAAAACTACAATTCCTCAAGGTCATAAAATATCTTTGACTGACATTAAAAAAGGCGCTGAAATTATTAGATATGGTGTTGTGCTTGGCTATGCAAAAGACCTTATTCCTAAGGGCTCTTGGATAAACGAGTTTATGCTAGATCTTCCTACACCACCATCTCTTGATGACATGGAGTGGGGTAAAAAGGTTGATGTCGTTTTACCTGATGCCCCAAGAAAAACCTTCTTAGGATATGAAATACCAGGTGAGAAATACGCTGGTACAAGAAATATTTTAGGTATTTCTACTACTGTTCAATGCGTATCTGGTGTACTAGATGTAGCAGTTGAAAAAATCAAAAAAGAAATTCTTCCAAAGTATCCTAATGTTGATGATGTAGTCGCAATTAATCATGCATACGGCTGTGGTGTTGCGATTAACGCACCTGAAGCTGTAATTCCTATTAGATCATTAAAAAATTTAGTTCATCATCCAAATTTTGGTGGTGAAGTAATGGTTGTATCTTTAGGATGTGAAAAGCTTACTGTTGAAAAACTATTAGATGAGGCTGATATTAAGCCTGAAAATGTAATTGTTCTTCAAGATATTAAAGGTTTCGATAATATGATGAAGAAAATTTGTGAGATGGCGGAAGAAAAGCTTAAAAAGCTTAACCAAAGAGTAAGAAAAGAGTTACCTCTTTCTAAACTTTGCATAGGAATGCAATGTGGTGGTTCTGATGCATTTAGTGGTGTTACAGGTAATCCTTCAGCAGGATATGCCTCTGATATGCTTGTTGCAGCAGGTGCTACAGTTATGTTTAGTGAAGTAACTGAAGTTCGTGATGGAGTTCATTTCATCGCTGAGCGTACTGTTTCTAAAGAAGTTTGTAATAAACTTGCACGTGAAATGAAATGGTATGATAATTATTTAAAGAATGGAAATGTTGACCGTTCTGCAAACCCAACACCAGGTAATAAAAAAGGTGGACTTTCTAACATTGTAGAAAAGGCTATGGGTTCTATTGCAAAATCAGGTACTGCTCCAATTGTTGAGGTATTATCACCTGGTGAAAAGCCTACAAAGAGTGGCTTAATTTATGCAGCTACTCCTGCTTCTGATATTGTTTGTGGTCCTTGTCAATTAGCTTCTGGTATTACCCTTCAAGTATTTATTACAGGACGTGGTACTCCTTATGGACTAGCCGTAGCCCCTGTAATTAAGGTTTGTACTAGAAATGAAATGAAGGAAATGTGGGATGACATCATTGATGTCAATGCTGGTCCTATCGCAACCGGTGATGCAACAATAAAGGATATTGGAACATTACTATTTAATGAAATTCTTGATGTATGTAGTGGAATTAAAAAATCTAATGCAGAAAAGCATGGACTTAAGAATTTCTTGTGTGTTTTCAACCCTGCTCCTATTACATAGAAATTAAAAAGACTGTGAATTATAACCTATGCTTCACAGCCTTTTTTTATTTAAAAATAATAAATAAATTATTCTCTCACTCGGTAAGCACCACTACTTTTTGGATATCTTACTAAGCAGAATCCTCTAGACGACTTAGCAAAGTTCTTGTAGAGAATAAATGCACGAAAACATTTGATTATCTGTTAAAATTTAAAACTAATTTAGGGACATATGAAGTAACATCTGTAGTGACATTTAAAGTGGCATTATTTCTATGGAAACTGAATCTAAAACCAAATTCATTATTGTAATATTCATATTTAATATTATTAACAGCACATAATTCTAAAACTTTTCTAATTCCACCACCTTGAACTTCGACATTCTTAGAGTGATATAAAACATCTAATATCTTTTTGTTTCTAGGCATAGATTGAATTCTACGTTCAGCAAAATCTTCTGGTTTATAATTAATTGGAAACTCGCCAGGATTATAAATATCTATCATTGTTGGAGTAATGTCAATTTCGTGTTCAGTTATAGATCGATAATTAGCATGGGCAAATGCATTTACAACAATTTCTCTTACAGCATCAACTGGTACTTCTGGTATTTCAATTCTAGCGGTGCTCTTGCCATCAAATTCAACTCTCCAGTTCATATGCTGATTAATATATACTGTTGCAATATCAATCAAATTATAAATATTATCATGAACCCTGTTAATATCTAAAAATCTAATTCTTTGATCTGTAGCATAAACTGTCATTTTTAAAACAGCTGGTTCCTTTGAAGAAAATAAGAAATAACCAGCATTTGTCAATTTGTCATCAATCATTAATCCAAGCATAGTTAATAGTTCTTTTTCGTCATATGTTTCAAGTGGTTCCAATCTTCCACAATTAACTGCCCTTGTATAAAAACTCTTTAATGTTTTAGAATCAATATCTTCAATTCCAAATGTAGTTAAATTGTTTTCCCATATAGATGAATAATCAGTATTTAGCATCGTATGTTTCAATTCATCTGGAGTCATATCTTCAACTCTATCATGAACTCTTTTGTAATATCTTCCATACGATGAATATGGTCTTTCTGTACCAGCAAACTCGACTTTAATAACACTAATACCATCCAATATTTCTTCTTTAATTGAAGGATATATCATTGGTTTAATTGCAGTCTTAATATGAGTTGCAACATCATCCAATGAACTAGCACTTACTATTTGTCCACAAACATCCCCGTTTGGTTTAACACCAAAATATAAGACGCCTTTACCATGCTTATTTAATATGGCACAAATATCATCCATTGCATCTCTAAGTTCTCCAGTTGATTTTTTAAATTCTAATGCCTCGTTTTCTTTCCCTAGATTCATATTATTTGCTACATTTCTGTATATGTTAAGTATTTTGTAACACATGTCACCAAAAATGTCACTTCATTTGGCAAAAATGTCACTTCATTTGGCACATTTTTATTTTAGCATTTACTATTATGAGAAGATTGGTGAAAATACTACTATAAAACCTTAAGATTTACCTTTTGATATTCTAGATAATTGAACTTGAATTAAAATAAACCAATATATTCCAAAAACTACAAATTTTATATTTTTTTAATTAAAGGTATAAATTTTTATAACATTTTGCCATTCAAAATATCCAACATCAGCATTTAATATTATTAATCCTGTTTATTCCTACAACAAAGATTAATGCTACTATAATTAGTATTATTTTCATATATATTTCAATAAGTGCAAATCATGCAAATAATTTTAAAGCTATTACAATAGTATTAAAATCACATCCCATTAAAATTTCACAACAAATTAAATTCTATTTATTTTGTATTACTTCTTTTTCAAATTCATTTAATAGTAGTTAAATCGTGTAGGATTTTAGTACCCTCGAGCTTAAATAGTGTAAAAGCAAGATAAAAAAGCTGCCAATAGGACCTCTATGCGATGCCTGATAACAGTGTAAATATCATTTTTTTAGCCATACGGCGCAAATGATGATTCATTTATAAAAAAAAATAGCCCCATTGTTAATCTAAGTTTCTTTTTTATGATTTTTAATTAATCTTCATATATCATTCCCATATCTAAACTTTTTATATCTTCTTCATTAAATGATATTTTACTCAATCTAATCTTATCCTTAAAATTAAACTCAAATTTTTCTTTATCATGAGAATTTGTTATAGTTATATGGTGAATAGAATCTTTATTAAACTTTAGTCTATATATTGTGATGTTAGTATAGATATATAGACACATAAAGATAGACTATAAATTAAGGTATGATATAATAATTTATAGCAAAGGAATAGTGTTTATAATGAGTAAAGGAACTAGATATGATGATGAATTTAAACAAATGATTGTTAATTTGTATAATTCTGGAAAATCAATAACTGAATTAATGAGTGAATATGGCGTGGCAAAAGCAACACTATATAAATGGATCAATTTATATAGTCCAATTGAAATTTCAAATGGTGATGTTACAACAAATGCTGAAATAATTAAATTAAGAAAGCAATTGGCTGAAACACAAGAGGAATTAGAAATATTAAAAAAAGCGGTTGCCATATTCACGAAGAAATAATTAAACGTATTAAATTTATTGATGATAATAAAGAAAAACACAATATTAAGCTTTTATGCAAATGCTTAAAAGTACCTATAAGTGTATATTATTATCATCAAAATCATAAAACCAATAGTTATTATGAAGCTAATAAAATCCTTGATGAGGAAATATTAGCTGTTTATAAGGAAGCAAAAGGCAGATATGGTTCACCTAAAATAACAAAGGTTCTTAATTGTAGAAATATAAAAGTAAGTCAAAAACGTGTGGCAAGACGAATGCATTTATTAGGAATTAAAAGCCTTACAATCAAGAAATTCAAGCCTTTAGCATCAAATCAATATATTTGTTCAAAAGAATATAAAAACATCATAGAGCTGGATTTAAAGCTTTAACAGGAATGAAATATGTAGGAGATATTACATATATTCATACTGAAGAGTGTGGCTAGACATATCTAGCAACAGTAATGGATCTATTTGATTTTAAAATAATAAAACGAGAAATCATAACAAGGGATTAATTTTCCATTCTGATAGTGGAAGTCAATATACATCAAACAAATATGAATTGAAGCTTAATGAGCTTGGCATTACACATTCATATAGCAAGAAAGGATATCCATATTATAATGCCTGTATGGAGTCCTTTAATTTAATATTAAAGAAGGAAATGGTTAATCACAAAAAATATAAGACATTTAATGAAGCCAAAATTTCATTATTTGAATTTATTGAAGGCTGGTATCATAATATAAGGATTCATGGAAGTTTAAATTTTATGACACCAAATCAAAAATACTTATCAGACCTAAATAGTCTTCAATAAATAGTCTCTCTTTTCGTGTCTAAAAACTTGACGTAGATTCAAAATAATAAGAAATGATGAAGTTCTTAAATTATAATCATGCGGAAATGAACTATATGTTTTCCAATTTACTCTAAAAGGAAATGAAAAAAAATGATTAGTTATAACAAATTATGGAAATTTCTAATTGATAAGAATTTAAACAAAAAAAGAATTAATAAGTCTTTCTGGTATAAGTACTTCTACTATTACTAAAATCACAAAATGTGAGAATGTTACTACTGATGCTTTATGTAAAATTTGTAAAGCACTAAATTGTGATTTTAAAGATATTATGGAGTACATTCCAGAATAAAAAAATGTGGCCTAACTCGTAATGAGCTAAGTCGCTTTTTCTTATTTTGTTTTTCTTCTGACATAAGGCTTCGAAGTCAGTTCTTCTTTTTCCTGCTTCAAAGCCTAAGGAGGAAAAACTTATGACATTAAAAGAATGCTTGATTTCGTATGTTCAAGCAAAAAAGGCTTATCTTAAGGAGTCAACATACGTAAGATATTCAAATCTTATTCAAAATCATTTAGATGAAGATAAAGGAAAAATACCAATATCTGATTTAACAAATAAAATTATTCAAGAATATTGCGATTCTTTATTACAAAATAAAGTATCAACAACAGTTATTCATGAAATGGTTTTGCTTATTAAACTTTCATTAAAACGAGATGCAAAAATAAATAGCTACCAACCCTTATTTATTGATTTGGATTTACCTAACACTAGTAAGAAAAAGAAAGTGACAATTCTAAGTAGAACTGATCAAAAATCCATTATGAATTATATTCTTAGTAACGATAATCAAAAATATTGTGGGATTATCCTATCATTAATGACTGGTTTGCGTATTGGCGAGTTATGTGCTCTTAAATGGTCTGATATTGACCTAAAAAAGCGAATTATTGTTGTTAATAAAACTTTGCAAAGAATATGTGAAAAAGGAAAGAAATCAAAAATAACAATAACCACACCTAAAACAAGTAATAGTCTTAGAGAAATCCCCATATCAAATACGCTATATGATTTTTTAATAAAATTAAAACCAGCAAAACGAGATATTTATTTTTTAACTTCTACTTTTGTTCCTACTGAACCAAGAAATTACAGAAAAATTTATCTAACACTTTTGAAAAAATTAAAAATAAATAAAACATCTTTTCATGCATTAAGACATACTTTTGCTACAAGGCTTATTGAAAACAAAGTTGATATTAAAACTGTATCGGAACTATTAGGACATGCATCAGTAAATATAACCATTTCCATATATGTACATAGTGAATTTAATACTAAGAGAAAGGCTGTTAAAACCTTAGATAACTTAATCCTCAAATAAAAACTATAAGGTACCAAAATTAAGATTTCCTGAATTTAATGAAAACTGGGAAGAAAATATTTTATCATCATACTCATATATAATTAGTGGTGGCACTCCTGATACAGCAAATCAACAATATTGGAATGGTGAAATTAATTGGTTTACACCAACTGAAATTGGTATTGAAAAATACGTTTCAGAAAGTCAAAGGAAAATTACATCATTAGGACTTTCTAAATCATCTGCGAAATTAATTAAGGCTAACAGCATACTATTAACTAGTAGAGCAACTATTGGAGCAATATCAATTAATACAAAAGAATGCACAACAAATCAAGGCTTTCAATCTCTAATTCCAAATGGCATAAATTTGAATTATCTATACTATTTAATAAGCACTAGAAAATTTCAAAATAAATTATTTATGCATAGTAGTAAATCAACATTTCTTGAAATATCCCATAAGGAAATATCAAAATTAAAAATTAATGTTCCAATTAATAAACATGAACAAGAAAAAATCGGATTATTTTTTGATTTAATAGATAATAAAATTCAAATAATAAAAAACAAAATTGATATCCTTAAAAAGTATAAAGAAGGAATACTATTTAAATATAAAAAAGAAGCTAATAAAAATGGAAAAATATTGAAATTAGCTTCAATTTGCTCATTAATATCAGGATATAATTTCAATACGAATGATTACATTATAAATGGAAATTTTGATATTGTTACAATTAGAAACGTTATGGATGATAGATACATAGATGGTGACTATAAACATGTTAATTTTATTCCAAAATCATATGTAAAATTATCAAAAGGTGATTTATTAATTTCAATGACCGGAAATGTTGGAAGGTGCTCATACGTAAATGATAACAACAAATTGCTAAATCAACGCTTATGTAAATTTGAATGTGAAGATACTAATAAAAAATTTATTTATATGATTACTAAAACAAATTCTTTTAAGAAGAGAATGAATATATTAGCTCAAGGTGGTGCACAGCCAAATTTAAAAAATAATGATATTTTAAATTATATATTTTTTAAAATAGAAGATAAATTAATCCATAAAAATTATGTTGAAGCTTTTGATAAAACGGATCAACTTTTAGAACAATCAAAATGCTTAACTAAAACCTTGAAACGTTTAAAAAGAATTTTACTAAATCAACTTTTTATATAAATAATACATTTAATAATTGCAATTTAATTTTTTTAAAGACTTTTACTTCTTTTTGTAAAAGTTCTATTTTTTTATCTAATAATATTAACATATCCAAAATTCTATTATCAAAATTAGCAGGAATTTTTATTGTTTTCATTTTATCACGAGTTATTTGTGGTACGCTTGATTTTTCAATTATTTTATCAAATCGTATTGTATGCATCAAATAATACAAATATATTAATTTAATGTTATTTAAAGGCTTAATTACCATAGCGTTTCCATTAATCCATGATTTCGTATTTGTTAGTTGTATTGCTCCACAATTACCTCTACATCCAACTATTACTTGGCTTGTTTCATGATTATAATCATTATAGTATCCAATAATACCATTAGCACCATAAACCGGATATTTCCCATTTATTTTTAATAAATTTTGAGCAATTGTTTTTGGCTGGTATAAGTCACAAAAATCACCTAATTTAATATAATTTAAAGTGTTTCTTTTTATAATTCTAAATACACCTTCTTTATACTTTTTAAGGATATTAATTTTTTTCTCTAGTATCGATTTTTTAACATCAATTTCATTAAAAAAATCAACTATCATAAATTGTTCATTTTTATTTTGTGGATAAGCAAAATGTGTATATTTTAATAGTGATGGCTTAATTGAAAATACTTTTATACCTTCACAATATTTTCTTGCAAAATTTCTAAATGATTTAGATGCAACATAATATGTTTTAAAGCCTGGTATTGTGCAAGGTGCCTTTTCTCGTAAATGTATCGTATGCAATCCAGATAGTATGTGAGCATTTGATTTATTTATTATTTCAATTCCTTTTGCTGCATCTTTCCTATCCTCAGAAGTATCTGCAAGTATTAAGTCACCTTCATTTATTAATGTAAATCTTTTAGGGAGTTTATCATGATTAATAAAAGGTAGTGAACTACTTAGGATTAAGTTTGAATTTTTTGAATGGATTATGCCATAATGCAAATTAAGATAATCACCAGAATTATAGTTTAATTCGTCCCAGCTTAATGAATTTGTACTAAAATAAGTAAAATGATTATAAAAATTTACTATTATCCAATCTTCTTCAAATCCTTTGAACCTTAATTTTGGTACCTTATTGTTTTTAAAAAAGGAACCTTAAAAAGTATAAAGAAGGATTCACAAAAAGATTGACAAAAACTTTAAATACTGATGAAATTGCATTATCAAATATATGCTCTATAACTACAGGAAAAATGGATGCTAATGCGATGAATCCACATGGAAAATATAAGTTCTTTACTTGTTCTCGTGAAGATTATTTTATTGATATTTATGCATTTGATTGTGAAGCTTTGCTAGTATCTGGAAATGGTGAAGTAGGTTTAACTAAATATTACAATGGTAAATTTAATGCATATCAAAGAACGTATGTGCTTTATAATTTGAAAAAGAATGCTAAATTTATTAAATTATTTATTGATTTGCAAATTAATACTATAATTAGAAAAGAAACAAATAAAGGTACTATGCCATATATAAGATTGACTACATTTAATAAAATTATGATTCCTAATATTGATTCATCATTAGAATATTTAATTTCAATAGCAATTGATAAAATAGATAAAAAAATAGAACTCCTACAAAATCACGCAAGAGTTCTAAATAATATAAAAAATAATTTATTAGGTTCATTATTTATATAAACATTTGTTTAAGAAGTAATTTTTTAATAATTGTTATTTTTTCTAAGATATTTTCATAATTTCTAATCGCCTCATCAATTAAATTAAAAGATTTGGCGATTTTTTTATTATCTACCTTTGGTATTCTTATCATACCTAAGTATTGCCTATCTATATTTTTTAAACCTGTCCCTGTGAAGCCAACATAAGTAATCTTTTTTTCTAATGATTGCAAATAATTACATAAAACAATAGTTTCTTCATCGCTTTGACATCTAAAGCAAATACAGTGATCTGTGTATGCAAATTTACCTGATGTAAGCTTAAATTGTGCTATTCCACCATCATTTGCAATTATATATATTCCTTCATGTGAATAATCGTTAATCGTACCATTTTTTTGTCCTGATTTATAAAGAACAAAATTTCCATTTTCAATTGAATTGTTAGCAGGTATTTTACTTTTATTTTCAAATTTGACGATGTTTTTTAATACTAAATATTCCTTTGTTTTTGATGAATCGAATATATTTTTTTGCATTCCTTTTTTATACTTTTTAAGGATATTGATTTTTGCTTCGATATTAGTTATTTTTATTTCTAACGAACTAAACAAACTAAAAATTTTCTGTTGTTCAGTTATTGAGGAATCAATAAATTTAATCCAGAGAGGTTATCAGAATTAATTAAGGCACGAGATGTTTCTGTTGATACTTTCATAAGCTTATTTCTATATATAGGTGAATGAAGCAACAAGGTAATATATGGAGCATAAGTTAATTCTTTTTTTATAGGAGATGCTTTCAATAAAAAAACTGAATAAACACAATTAGGAACTTCATCTAGTAAACATGATGCATACGCAATTTCTTTTTTTGTTTCGCTCGTTCTAGTTAAAAGAATGTCATCAGTTGTTATCTTAAACCTTTTAATTTCATCTTTTGTAGTATTTACTTTTCCTAAAATTATTTTTTTGTTTAAAAACAAATTTTTATTAACATCCATATAATTTATAATTGGGTTTCCAAAACCAAATGACTCTTTATCCTTATTTAATCCATTAAAAATTTTGAATAAAGTAGAAAATCTAAAGTTATTATAATCATTTTTGAATCCTTGAAACCTTAATTTCGGTACCTTATTGTTTTTATTTAAGGGCTCCTTAATTTCGTTATTTTCTGACATTATAATCACCCTCCTTTTAAAATTTTGGTAATCCTAATTCTTCTAAATATTTGTTCAATTCTTCTGTAATTTTTTTATCTTCTTCATCAAGACGATGATATTCAGCCATCACTTCATTTAAATCAATTTCCTCTTCTTCTTCAAAAGTATCAACATATCGAGGAATATTTAAATTGAATTCATTTTCTTGTAATTCTTCAATAGAAGCTAAGTGAGCATATTTATCAATTTCTTTCTTTGAAGCATAAGCATCCATTATTCTTTGGATGTCTTCATCTCTTAAAATGTTTTGATTTTTACCTTTTTCAAAATATTTAGATGCATCAATAAAATAAACATTTCTATCAGTTTTATTTTTCTTAAATACACAAATACATGCTGCAATCGTTGTACCATAGAATAAATTTTCAGGCAAGCCAATAACAGTATCAAGATAATTTCTTGTTTCAACTAAATATTGTCTTATAACTCCTTCTGCATTACCTCTAAATAATGGTCCATGAGGTAAAACAACAGCCATACATCCATTTGCACTTAAGCTATTAACCATGTGTTCAACAAATGCATAATCAGCATAAGATTTTGGTGCTAATTTTCCTGCACCACTAAATCTATCATCCTTTTCCATAGTTGAATTTGGATCCCAGTTTGCACTAAATGGTGGATTAGCTACAACAATATCCATCTTTCCATATTCTCTTTGGTCAGCACTTGGTGCTTTTAATGTATCACCTTGATGAATAGTAAATTTATTAAAATCAACCTTATGAACAAGCATATTCATTCTTGCTAAGTTACAAGTTGTAGTATTTAATTCTTGGCCATAAATATGAATGAATTTACCATCTTTTTCTTTTAATCTATCAGCAACTTGAATTAATAATGAGCCTGAACCACATGCAGGGTCGCTTATACACTTTACATCAGTTAAATCTTTAGTAACAATCATACTTAATAATTTTGAAACTTGTTGTGGTGTATAGAATTCTCCAGCTTTTTTACCAGCAGATGCAGCAAATTGTCCAATAAGATATTCATAAGCATCACCTAATAAATCAATTTTACTATCCATGAAATCAAAATTAATTTCATCAATTGAAGTAATTAACTTTCCAATTAATTCACCTTTTTCTTTATAAGTTGAACCTAATTTATCTGATGTCAAATTAACATCATTAAATAATTTTGATAATTGTTCTTCGCTCTCTTGTCCCTTTGTAGAATCTGAATATGCTTTAAAAGCATTACTTAAAATTTCAAGTTCAAAATCACCAGTTTTAATTGTTTCAACCATTCTATCAAAAAGATATTGTGGTTCAATAAAATAGCCTAATCCTAAATTTAAAATAGCTATATCACGACATTGAGCTGGATTAGTTTTATATAATTCTTCAATTCCTATATGCAGTTTATCTTTAAATTCACTTTCCTCATGTTCACAAATGTATCGATAGAAAATCAAACCTAAAATATAATCCTTAAATTCATTGGCATCCATGTTGCCTCTTAGAGAATTAGCCATCTTCCATAGTTTGGTATGTAATTCTCTTTTTTGTGTAATTTCAATTTCAACGTTACTCATTTTTATTTTTCCTCCATATTATGATTCTTATAAATTTCAAATAATTCTTTTCCAATTATTGCGGATTTTATCTTTTCTTTCTTTAATACTAATTTAACTTTTTCTTTTTGCAGCTGATAAATTCTTCCTATTTTCTTTTGTTGTTCGAATGGTATCAAATCTACATTTAAGCATTTAATAAAAAATAAAGGAATAATTGATACTCTTGCTGAACCTTGTGTTTGTGACGCAAAGTATTTTTGAGTATATAGATTTTCATTAAATATCCAGCATATAAAGTCAGGATCAAATTTTTCAACATCTTTTAATCTAATCCTAATGAAATTGGATAAAACAACACAACCATCATCTTCTTTAGATACCTTCATTGCTTTACCAGATGCAAGTCCAACTAAAATATCATTTTCTTTAGCAATACATAGATTTCCAATTTTATCATTATTAACTACAATTTCATTGAATAATCCTGGTGTATCACTGGCATTAATATAATAGCTTAACTGTTGCATTGTAAATGCTTTAAAAGCTGTTCCACTAGTATCTTTTATTCTAGTAAGAATGCTGCCTTGAGTTATATCTGCTATTTCTTCAAGAAACATTTTATAGCCTCCTTCTTGTAATTTACATAAATATCATACTTCTAAATGCTTATTTTGTCAATATGCAATTTACATAAATTTCAAAATTCTAATAAATTGTTATATCGTTAAATTTATCAAAGAAGCCTTTAATCATTCCTGGAAGTTGAGTAATAATTGAAATTCTCTTAGTTATATCAATATCATTATTTGAACTTAAAAGCGTAGTAACATCTCTATTTAAACCAATATCATCTTGATAAAAAGAATAATCATCACTTATTTTTTTCAAACTTTCCTTATCAATAGAGAATTGGTCAGCAATTGCTTGTAATTCTTTATCCTTCTCATTGTTAATAAAGTTTTCATATTCTACTATTGGATCTTTATACAAACCATCAATATCTTCATCCATGAAGTGATTAACAAACCTCATTACAAATTCTCTCTTAGATTTATCATTAATTTCCATTACAACCTTATTAACTTTGCTTCTAGTTTTTTTCTTATCGCCTTTTTCATCACGATATCTTATTAGAAGTTCAACAAGATAATCAAAATTAACCTTAGTTCTTCCTAAAAGCTGTATTTCAAAATCAATATCATCAAGGATAGATTCTTTATGAACAACTGGTTTAATTTGGTTATAAATATCTTTATATAAGCCTTGAAGTTCAAAATATGTTTTCATATCCATCTCTGTCTTTTCAATATCAAAATCAACATAATTAATAATTTGATTATAAATATGCATCAATTCTCTAAATGAATTAACAAATTCTAACTGATCTTTTTCTGATTTTGAAGATGCAAGTTTTTTCTTACCTTTACATTCAGCAAATTTTGCATTCAATTCATTAACAAGGTCTTCAAGAGGTTTTAAAGTAACGTCATTATATACATCTTCATCATTATTAAAATGAGCTAATGCATCATCCATTGTTTTTCTTGATGTTTGATAACATATTACATTACCACAAATTTTTTGCTCATCATTTGTACGAATAGTTCTTGAAATTGCTTGAATTAGTCCATGCATTTTCATTGATTTATCTAAGTACAATGTATTACATCTAACAAAATCCATACCAGTAAGACATTTATCAACAACAAGTAAAATATCAATATTTTTATTTCTAAAATTACTTATTACATCTCTTTCATAAGCTTTGTATGTATTTAAATTGAAGTTTGCATTATTTTCAGGTCTTTTATCATATTCATCAATAATTTTAGCAAGCTCATCCTTCGCAATAACTGGACTATCGCCTTCTTTACAATCTTCATTTGGATCATAAGAATATATAGCGGCAATTTTAATATTTTGTTTGTTTTGTAAAAGTAATTTATAATACTTAATTAAAAGAGCTATAGATTGGCACGCTAAAATCGCATTATAACGTTTTCCAGAGGTCTTAGATTCATAATGCTCTAGTATGTCATCTGCAACAACTTTGCATCTTCTATCATCAAGTAATGCTTCATCATAATCAATTCCTTTTACTTCTTTGTCCAAAAGGAATAGTTGGTCATTCATCTTAACAGTCTTTACATAATCAATACATAAAGGTAATACATTTCTATCACCAATTGCTTCTTTTAAAGTATATGTGTGAACTGGCTTACCAAAATATAAAGCTGTTAATTTTGTATTCTCAGTAACCTCATCATTTTCATCAAAAATAGGAGTTCCTGTAAATCCATAAAATAAAGCGTTAGTAAAATACTTGTCGATTGTTTTTCTCATTTCACCAGCTTGAGATCTATGACATTCATCAAACATGAAAATGATTTTTTTATATTTATATGCTTTAAGGTCATCAATATGTCTTCCTTTTAAAGCATTTGACATTTTGTTTATTGTTGAAATGATTAGCTTATCATTACTTTTTATTTTCTTAATCAAATCGTCGGTCTTTTTAATATTAGTAAATTCATCTGTTGACGAAGACATATATGAGCTAAAATCATCTACAGTTTTATCGTCAAGGTCGTTTCTATCAACCAAGAAGAAAACCTTATCAATTTCAGGACGTTTACTCATTTCAAAAGCAAATTTAAACGAAGTTAATGTTTTACCTGATCCAGTAGAGTGGAAACAATATCCGTTTTTTTCCTCTTTCAAGCATCTTTCTTTTAATGCTTCAAATGCATAAACCTGATATGGTCTCATTATAAATAGTTTTCTTTGAGAGGCACTATCAATCATATAATCAAAAACCATTCTAAATAAGAAAGGGCAAAATAAGAAATTCTCTTCAAAATCATATAAAAGATTAATAGCTTCATTTTGTAAGTTTGTCCATACAAAGCAATTGCTCTTATAAATTTGTACATCATTATTACAAAAATATCTTGTATGCTGTTCATTTGAAATAACAAACAATTGAATAAAATTAAATAAGCCTCTATAATTTCCATCACGTTTATATCTTAAGACTTGATTAAATGCTTGATTAATTTCTACTCCTGGCTTTTTTAATTCTATTTGAACAAATGGCAAACCATTAATTAGTAATGTAACATCAAAACGTCCTGGATAATCTCCTACTGTTTTTATTTGGTGTGCAACTTCAAAGCGATTATTCTCTATATTTTTCAAATCAACAAGTTTTAAATATAAAGGGCTATTGTTTCTTTTTATTATATCAATTTTTCCTTTTCCAGCATTTTCTCTAATCAATTGTGATGCATCAAATATATTTTTACTTTCAAGGTACATTAAAATTTCTTTAAATTCAGTATTTGAAAGTTCTTCTTCGCCAAGAATATCTTGATTAAGTTGATTTAATTTAACTCTAAAATTTTGTACTAAATCTTCATAAGATGAAATAGGTGAAAAAGTATACCAATTTCTTTTAATTATGTCAATAAATTTATTTTCTACTTCATATTCAGTAGTATAATCTGCATTATGCATTTTAATCCCTCCATCACTGCAAATGTAATTTACTTAAATTGTATTACATTTTTGAGAAAATTACAATGTTGTTTTCAAATTATCCTGTAAAAATTTATATTTTTTCTCAAAATTGTCTCAAAATTCAAATCGTGTTAAATCGTGTAAATTTTTAGCACCCCTAGTCAAATCGTGTAGAATTTTAGCACCCTTTAGATTAAATCGTGTAAAAGCAAAATAAAAAGCTGCTAATAGAACCTCTAAATGATGTCTACTAACAGCCTGTGAAACTAATAAAATTCTATTTTTAAAGTAAAATATCGCGTTTTAAACGTAAATTCTGATATTTTTGCAACAAAAAAGCCTGATAGCATTGTATCAGACCTATTCTACTATTATGGTGGACCGGCGGGGACTCGAACCCCGGTACAAAACTAACTAGCCTTCGCTTTCTACATGCTTAGCTTTGTAATTAATTTCATTTATATCTTGCTACAAGGCAAACATAATATAAACTAACCTTACTAAATTCATTCTAAGACTTAAGGTGGCAGCCTTAAAATATATCCTACTTAATAAACGTCTAGCTAACTACCATAGGAAAATAGCTAGGAGACGAGCTTGATTAAATTAGCAAGCTAATTGTACGCTAGCATTGCTGCGAGCGAATAAATTTGTGTTTGCGGTTAATTTAACCTCGACGTTTTTACATGCGTAACCATGGCATGCTTACAAATATTCATTAATCCTGGCGAATCCAAAACTGGCCCATACACGATAATTATAAATTAAAAAAAGAGAAAAATCAATAACGATTTATCTCTTTCATAGTCTTTTCAATATGACGCTTAGCATCTGCTTCTTTCAATGCTTCACGTTTATCTCTTAGATTTTTACCTTTACACACACCAAGGCTAACCTTTAAAAGACTTCCTTTAAAATATAAACCTAAAGGAATTAAAGTCATACCATCGAGTTTAATTCTATTTTGAAGCTTAATTATTTCTCTTTTATGAAGTAAAAGCTCTCTAGTTCTTGTTTCATCATGATTAAAAATTGTTCCCATATCATATTTTGCAATATGCATGTTTATTATTTCAACCTTATTATTTCTAATCATAACATAGGCATCATTAATATTAACCTTATGAGCTCTAATCGATTTTATCTCAGTACCTGTAAGCTTTATTCCAGCTTCAATTGTATCTTCAATAAAATAATCATGCCTTGCTTTTCGATTTTCACATACCATATTATTTTGCATTTGTAACACCCGTCATTTTATCATAATCTTCCTTTAAAATAAAATCAATCTTTCTTTGCTTTTTAGAAGCATTAATATTTATTACCTTAACCTTATCACCAATATGATAAGTCTTAGCTGCAGATTCTAATGTCATATTAGCCTCATTAAAATTAAAGTAACCATCTAAATTAGAAATATGAATTAATCCCTCAACACCATTATCAAGTAAAACAAACATACCAAATTTAGTTATTGAATCAATCGTACCTTCAAATTCCTCACCAATACGCTCTTCCATATAGCTTGCCATTAGCATATCCATTACCTCGCGCTCACAATCAATTGCTTCACGTTCCTTAACAGATGATTTAACACTAATATCATGAACAATATCCATAAAATGAGTAAGATTCTCTTCAAAATTTTCAGGATGAATAATTAAGGTTTTAATTAAACGATGAACCATCAAATCCGGATATCTTCTAATTGGTGATGTAAAATGACAATAATAATCCATCGCAAGACCATAGTGCCCTAAATTCTTCTCACTATATTTAGCCTTAGCCATCGCTCTTAGCATCATTTGATTTATAACACTATAGGATTCTTTTTTATCTTCTTTTACAAGATTCATTGCCTTTTGAATATCTTTTGGCAAAATTTTATTTTTAGGAACAATAACCTTTAATCCAGTTGTTTTTATCATATCAAAAACTTTTTTTACAGCTTCAAGTTTAGGATTTTCATGAACACGATAAACACAAGGCAAATTTGAAATTGACATATGATAAGCAACCGTTTCATTTGCTGCTAGCATAAAATCCTCAATTAACATTTCAGCCTTATCTCTTGTACGAAGCTCAAATGAAATAGGCTTTCCATCCTTATCAAGGGTTGCCTTATATTCAGGAACCTCAAAATCAATTGCACCTTTTTTAACCCTTAAGCCTCTTAAAATATCAGATAGAGATATCATATCTAATATCATTGGATAAATGTCTTGATATTTTTTTATTACCTCTTCATCATTATTAAGCATCTTATTGACATTGTTATATGTCATACGGTGAGTACTTTTAATTATTCCTTCATTTATTTCATAATTTAAAAGCTTACCCTTTAAATTAAATTCCATCTCGCAAGCAAGTACTAAACGATCAACACCCTCATTTAATGAACAAATACCATTTGATAACTTTTGAGGTAGCATAGGAATAACACGATCAGCCAAATAAACAGATGTTGCTCTAAATAAAGCCTCTTCATCAAGAGGATGACCTTCCTTAACATATTCAGATACATCTGCGATATAAACACCTAAATAAAAATTACCATTAGAAAGTCTTTTAACAGATACTGCATCATCAAAATCTTTAGAATCATCACCATCAATCGTAATAATTAATTCATTTCTAAAATCCTTACGATTAGGATATAAACTAACATCAACTGAATTAGGAATTGATGAAAGCTCTTCATTAACAGGTTCTGGAAACTCTTTATAAAAAGAATATTTTTCAGCTATTAGGGATATATCAATTCCTGGATCATTTTCATATCCTAATATTTTTTCAATATATCCCTCTGTTACAGCATCACTTAAATATTTAGTAATTTTAGCACTAACAATCGCGCCAGGAACAGCATTATTAAGATCTTCTTCTTTAATAAAGCACTTTACATCATAAGATGCATCATGACTTGCAACAAAATAAAATGTACCTTTTTTATTCTTTTTTTCAATTAATTTGCCAAATACATGGGTATTCTTTCTTTCAAGAACCGAAATTACACAAGCATTATCTAAAAAATCATCAGACGTTTTAGGTAAAACATAAAAATCAACGATATCACCATTTGCAGCATCCTTAGTATTAAAGGCATCTACATAATAATCGGCATCTTCTCCATCAACATGAATAAACCCAAATCCTCGATCTTTTATTTGGATAACACCTTTTTTTCTTAAATAATAACGATTATCAAATTTATAAACATAACCATCTTTTTTTAAAACTGTAAGTATATCTTCTACATCAATTCTTTTTATACCAGTCGCTTTATTAATATCTTTTATCGTATGAACATAAGGCTTAGACAAAGCCTCTAATATTTCTTCCTTCATATAAGCTCCTCCTAAAAAAACAAGGATTTCATTATGAAATCCTTATAAATTACATATAAATGCAAGCCGCAATAATAATTAAAACAAAGAATGCAACTGCAAGAACTAAAGTAGCACGCTCAAGAACTAAATCAATACCACGTGTTTTTTGATTTTTAAATAAATCTGTCTTACTTCCACTAAAAGCGTCATTAATATCATCCTTTGAATTTTGCATCATAACAATAACGATTAAAAATAATGAAATTACTAATATAAACCAATCTATAACATGCATAAGGAATACCTCCATTATCGAATTTCCATATACTATAATTTTATCATAAACTGATATACATATCAAGTCTGTTTTTTTAATTTTTATCACAACTCACTTAATTTAAAGTTTACATATATTATCTAACTATTGTATAATATATATACAATATATAATAAATATTTAGTATTTTTTATAATTATTGGAGGTTTTTATGGACAAAAATGAAAATCAAATAGCCGAAAATTTATATGAATTACGTCGCCATGGAAATCATAATTTTCCTTTTGCAATTTATAAAAATCATTTTTCAAAAAATAAATTACAATATATTTCCTTGCATTGGCATCCCGAAATTGAAATAATATATATTGATAGTGGTTCTCTTGAGGTTGTTGTTAATGAAAAAAAATATACTTTAAAAGAAAACGAAGCAATGCTTATAAATTCATTAGAGCTTCATGGTACAAATATGATTGAAGAATGTGTTTGGCATGCCATTTTATTTAATCCCAAAATTATGTATGGCTTTGATGATTCAATCATTAAAAATAAATTTTTTAATAATTGTCCCTATCATAATTTAATTCTTGATAATACTTATGCACCATACATTAAAGAAATATTAAATTCCGATTCTAAATCAAAGATTTACGAGATAAAAATAATCAAAAATTTATTTTCAATTTATGAAAATGTCTATCAAAATATTGATATTAATTTAATTACTAGTTCTTCGGCTATTAATAATTTTAAGGTTAAAAAAATTCTTGATTTTATTAATGACAATTATAATCAAAAAATTAAAATTGACCTTTTAGCTAAAGAGCTTGGAATTTGTAGAAGTGAAATTTGTAAACTCTTTAAGAATGAGCTTCATACTACTTTTACAGAATATTTAACCAAATTAAGAATTGAAAAAGCAATTGAACTTTTAAATTCAAGTGAAGCAAATATTACCCAGATAAGTGAAATAGTGGGATTTAATAGTTCTTCTTATTTTAGCGAAACATTCAAAAAATTCTATAATATAACCCCTTTAGAATATAAATATCAAAATTCGAACAAAAAAGACTAGCCAAAACTAGTCTTTTTCTTATTAATTAAACTAATTACTTTTCAATATTGTATAAGCTCTTTAGACCCTTAAATTGAGCAATTGAAGCTTCACCATATTGATTTAATTGATCTTCAATACGTAATAATTGATTATACTTAGCAATTCTATCTGTACGGCTTAATGAACCAGTCTTAATTTGACCAGCATTAGTACCTACAACGATATCAGCAATTGTAGTATCTTCAGTTTCACCAGAACGGTGAGAAACTACAGCTGTATAACCAGCACGCTTAGCCATTTCAATAGCATCAAAAGTCTCAGTTAAAGTACCAATTTGGTTAACCTTAATAAGGATAGCATTTGCAACACCCATCTTGATACCCTTTTCAAGACGCTCAGTGTTAGTAACGAATAGGTCATCACCTACAAGTTGAACATGATCTCCAAGCTTTTCAGTTAAATACTTCCAGCCTTCCCAGTCGTCTTCAGCAAGACCATCTTCGATTGTCTTAATTGGGAACTTCTCAGTTAGAGGAATATAGTAGTTATCAACCATTTCCTTAGAAGTAAATACACCCTTATCAGCCTTTAGTGTATACTTACCTGTTTCTGTATCATAGAATTCAGATGCAGCAACGTCGATACCTAAGAATATATCCTTACCAGGTACGAATCCAGCAGCCTTAATAGCTTCACAAACAAGTTCAAATGCTTCTGTATTTGAAGTTAATTTTGGAGCATATCCACCTTCATCACCAACAGCTGTATTATATCCCTTAGCCTTTAAAATCTTCTTTAAAGCATGGAATACTTCAGCACCATATCTTAATGCTTCCTTGAATGATGGAGCACCAGCAGGTAAAATCATAATCTCTTGGAAATCGATGCAGAAATCAGCATGAGCTCCACCATTTAAAATATTCATCATAGGTAGAGGTAATTGTTTTGCATTGAATCCACCAAAGTAATTATAAAGTGAAACACCACAGTATTCAGCAGCTGCTCTTGCACAAGCCATTGAAACACCAAGCATAGCGTTTGCACCAAGCTTTGACTTATTCTTTGTACCATCAAGCTCAATCATAGTCTTATCAATTAATAATTGATCACGAACATCAAGACCAATAATCTTGTCAGCGATAATATCGTTAACATTAGCAACAGCCTTAGTAGTACCCTTTCCTAGGTAACGAGACTTGTCACCATCACGAAGCTCAAGTGCTTCATGAACTCCAGTTGATGCTCCAGATGGAACTAAAGCACGTCCAAATGAACCATTTTCAGTTGTAACCTCAACCTCAACAGTTGGGTTTCCACGAGAGTCTAATACTTCTCTTGCATAGACATTAGTAATATATGGCATAAAAACACACTCCTTAATTAATTATATTATAGTTTTTTTACCACAAATATTATACACTAATTATTTTTAAAAATAAATATATATTTCAACAAAAAATTTAGTCTGTTAATTGAAAAAGTAAATTCCGCTATGAATAGTAGAAACAAAATCATTGAAAA
>ERZ779982.132-NODE-132-length-44272-cov-3.656851_pt1 | contig 44272 bp, 43 predicted proteins | sample MGYA00511936_ERZ779982 | MGnify/ENA primary metagenome ERZ779982 (study PRJEB29588, sample SAMEA2146682) | human gut metagenome | biome: human gut; feature: human-associated habitat; material: faeces | place: Denmark | collected 2008/2010 ... | reverse complement strand
TTGATAATAGTAGTTGTTTCTTCTTATCCATTTTTTCTTTCACTCCTTTTATTTTATTTACATTAAAAAACAAGATAAGATTAGTCCTATCCTGTTATTAATGCATGATAAAAAAGAGTAATTAAGCTATAGAAATTGTCCACACCAACTGATTGTAAACTTGACATATTGATTGACAAATGCATAGTTAATCACCTCTTCCTTATCTTTAAATTAATTCTATCAAACATTTAAGGAAAGTACAATTGATTTAAATATTTTTTATGATTTCATCATAATTAGACACTAGGATAAACTTAATTTTATCCTTTATTTCTTTAGGAATTTCTTCTAAATCCTTCTTGTTCTCTTTAGGTAAATATATTTTTTTTACCCCTGTTATATAGGCTCCTAAAACCTTTTCTCTAACTCCTCCTATAGCAAGAACATCACCTTGTAAAGTTATCTCTCCTGTCATAGCTATTTTAGATGATATTTTCTTATTACTAAAAGCACTTATTATTGAAGTAGTTAAAGCGATACCAGCACTTGGTCCTTCCTTATTAACAGCCCCTTCTGGTAAATGAATATGAATATCACTTGAAAATATAGAATCATCAACATTAAATTTCTTATAATTAGCTTTTATATAACTAAGAGCGATAGATGCTGATTCTTTAATAACATCTCCTAAAGAACCAGTAAGTATTAAATTACCTTTTCCTTTATAATAAGTTGTTTCTATTTTTAATACATCCCCTCCAAAAGGAGTATAAGCTAATCCATTAACTACACCAACTTGTAATGTTTCCTTTTGACGATAGAATGTATATATTTTCTTACCTAAATACTCTTCAAGAGAATCCTTTTTTACTATTACTTGAGCTTCATTATTTTCTAGTAACATTTTTTTAACTATCTTTCTTAAAATCTTAGAAATCATTCTACTAAGTTCTCTAACTCCAGCTTCTTTAGTATAACACCTAATAATTTCTAAAATAGCATCACTTTCAAAGACTACTTCAAATGGAGTTAGTCCTACTTCATCCATCAATTTAGGTATTAAATAATTTAAAGCTATATCTTTTTTTTCATATTCTGTATATGATGGGATATGAATAATTTCTAATCTATCTTTTAATTCTAGAGGTATTTGTTCTTCATAGTTAGCTGTTGCTATAAAAAGCACTTTAGAAAGATCGAAGTCTTCTTCAATGTAATGATCAGAGAAATGACTATTTTGTTCTTTATCTAATACTTCTAAAAGACTACTAGCAGGATCTCCTTTAACACTTTTAGTCATCTTATCTATCTCATCAATAATAAAGACTGGATTAGAACTACCTGCTTTTTTCATACCTTGAATTATTCTACCAGGTAAAGCTCCAACATAAGTTCTTCTATGCCCCACTATTTCTGCTTCATCATTAATTCCTCCTACTGATATAGTAGCAATATTTCTATTTAAACTTTTAGCTATAGAATAAGCAAGTGAAGTTTTACCAACCCCAGGTGGCCCTATTAAGCAAAGAATAGGACTTTTCTCTTTTTTAGAGTTTTGTTTAACAGCAATATATTCTAAGATTCTTTCTTTAACATCACGCATTCCATAGTGATTATTATCAAGAGTCTTTTGTATTTCTCCTAGATTAGTTACATCTTTAGTTTCTATTTCAAAAGGTAGTGATAACATCCATTCAATATAGTCTTTCATCATTACCACTTCTGGAGAGATAGGAGCAGATGTTTCATACCTTTTAATTTCTTCTTTAATTCTATCTTTTATTTTTTTATTAGCTTTTAGACTTTTTAATCTTTTCTGATATTTTTCTATTTCACTATTCTTACTATTTTCTTCCCCTAATTCTTCTTTTATTACTTTAAGTTTAGTCTGTAAATAAAATTTCTTCTGATTATCTGTTACTTCTTCTCTTACCTTTTCATCTATTTCATTTTCTATTTTAGCAAGGGCTATTTCTTCTTTTAACTGTTCAAGTAAAGTAATAGCTCTTTTAATAGGATCTTCTTCATATAAATATTTTTTCTTAAGTTCAATAGAAAATGGTAAAAGAACAGCTAAAGAGTCAGTTAAATCTGATAAATTGTCAATGAAAGATAATTGGTGAAGCATAGCATTACTAGTATTCGCTATTAAATTACTGTATTTTTCATAGGATCTTAACAACATATCTATATATAAAGTGTTTTTTTCTTTTGGTATTTCCTTTACATTCACATCTTCTATATCAACATACCAGATATCATTTTCTTTTTCATAGTTAGTAACTTTCACTCTTTCATGACACAAAAACACTGCTCTTGTCTTAGAATTTGGCACTAATAGTTTTAAAGTTAGGGTTGATAAAACCCCAAGAGAAGGAAACTCTATAACATTATCTAAAGATACTCCATCTAGTGAATGTATCATAATAACTTGTTGATCTTTACTTTGTTCTATTGTATTTATTAACTTTTCTGTCTTCTCATCCTGTGTTTCTATCCTATACTCAACCTTTGGAAACAAGACAGTTTCGTTAACAATCATAACTGGTACTCGCCTCATTACACTTCACCCATTTCTAACTATTTATTATAACTTAATAAACTAGTTTTGAGAAGATTTTTTTAATATTTCCATAAAAAAACAATATCTTAAAATATCGTTTTTCTTTCTCTTCTTAAAACAAATGTTTTTGGTCTTTCTATAAGTGAAAATGATTCACTATGTTTAAATTTTCCTTCTTTAAGTACTATTTGTTTAGAACTGTTTTTATTATTATTAATTATTTCTTTTGCCCTAGTTGATAAAACAACATCATCATAGGTATAGCTTAACATTTTATTTATTTGCTGACTTGTTAGATTATTATTACAATCTATAAATTCTACTGTATCATCTATAGACCAATATCTAAGAAATAAATCATTCTTTATATTCATTTCTAAAAGAGAAGGCATAATTTTTAGATTAGTTACTATTTTATCATTTAAAAGATTAGGATTATAATTAGTTGTTTTTCTAATAAAATAATCAAACTCTTGTTGTTTAGAAGGCTTAATCGTAACTTTTCTATCTTCAAAATCTACTAAACCATATAGTCCATTTATTTGTTTAGAAACACGAGATAACCTTGCCACTCTAAGATTCATTTTATCAAATATATCTCTATTTTTAGGACACAGTTTTAGTAAATAACTAGATGTATTATTACCTAGTAAGTATGATTCTATATTATATTTATCCCTATCATAATCTAAAAATTCATCTACTTCATTTAGTCTTTCTTGAATTAATAAGAATTCATCTCTTAATCCTAATAGTATTTCCTTAGCACTATATTTATCTTTCATAACTATCCCCCTAATAGTAATATTTTTTTATTATTTCTTCTGCTACTTTTATTCCATCAATAGCTGATGAAGTTATCCCTCCAGCATAGCCACTACCTTCCCCACAAGGATATATTCCTTTGATATTTGACTCTAACTTTTCATCTCTTATTATTTTAATAGGAGATGATGTTCTTGTCTCTACTCCAGCAAGTAGAGGATTACTATCACTAAAGTTTTTTATCTTCTTATTAAATTCTATCATTGCTTCTTTAATTGAATCACTAATAGTTACTGGTAATATATCATTTAAGTCAGTAAAAGTATAGGCACCTAGTATAGCAAAATCTGTTTCCTTCTTAGTTATTTTTTTATTTAGAAAGTCTTGATAATATTCTACTGGTATCTTACCATTTCCTTTTAAATAAGCTTTTTTCTCTAGTTCTTGTTGATATTTAACACCTGCAAACAATCCTTCACCATAGTCTTTTTTAGATACTGTTACCACAATAGCACTATTGGCAGTATTACTATCTCTTAAATAATTACTCATACCATTTACTACAAGTGAGTTATTTTCACTTGCTGAATTTATAACATAACCTCCAGGACACATACAAAATGAGTAGACTCCTCGATGATTTTTTGTTTGATAAGTTAGTTTATATGGAGCTTTCTTAATCTTATTTTGATATTGTTCTTTATCAATCATCTTTTGATAATGCATTACTCTAACTCCTACTGCAAATGGTTTAGATTCCATCAACAAGTTTTTATCATCTAAAAGATGAAATGTATCTCTAGCACTATGACCTATAGCAAGTATTAAAATATTACAAGGTAGTTGTTCTTTATCATTTAGAGTAACTGATACTACTTTTTCATTTTCTATTTTAATATCTGTAAGTTTAGTACTAAATCTAAACTCTCCACCCATCTTAATTATTTTATTCCTAATAGATGGAATTATCTCTTTTAATTTATCAGTTCCAAGATGAGGATGCTGTAAGTATAAAATATCACTATCTGCTCCATTTTCAATAAAAATATCAAAGACTTTTTTACCTCTATGTTCCTTATCTCTAATCATTGTTTTTAGTTTTCCATCAGAGAATGTTCCTGCTCCCCCTTCACCAAAAGAGACATTACTTTCTTCATTTAAAGTACCTTTTTCTAAGAAAGTATTAACTGTCTTTACTCTTTTAATCATCTCTTCTCCTCTATCTATTACTAAGGGATGAAAACCTTTACTCGCTAAAAGATATGCAGCAAATAACCCTGCTGGACCACTACCTACAATAATAGGTCTATTTTCTAATTTATTAGAACCATTCTTTGGTATTTGGTATTCTTCTTTTACTACTTTATTAAGTTTTAGTTTTTTATTCTTTAATAGTTCATCTTCTAATTTACTTTCTAGTTCTATATCAATACTATAGTGATAATGAATAGCACCACGCCTTCTAGCATCCACTGATTTTTTATTAATACTAATAGTTTTTATATCACTAGACTTTATCTTTAATAGTTTTATTACTTCTTCTTTATAATTATCATTATCTATTTTTAAATTAATCTCTACTCTAAGCATTACTATCACCTCTACTAGTTAATATTCCTGATAAGAAAGCAAATGTTAGATTGTAACCACCACAGTCTCCATTAACATCTAATAACTCTCCTATGATATATAAGTTTTTAACAAATATAGATTCCATCGTTAAAGGATTTATTTCCCTAAGACTTACTCCCCCACTACATACTTGTGAGAAGTCAAATTCTTTATAAGAAGTAATATTAAATTCCATCTCTTTTAGTATTTTAGTTAATTCTTGTTTTTTATCATTTGATAAGTCTTCATAATAAACATCTTTAGAAATATCTAAAGTCTTAAGTATATAGTCAATCATTTTATTAGGTAAAAAACCAAGTAGTAAATCATATACTTTTTTATTTTTAAAACTAACTTTATCCATAAATGGCATTAAGTCTATTGTAATTACTTCTTTTTTATTTTTATTTAAACCTTTAACAGCATAGTAACTAAGGTTAAAGATACAAATACCACTTAATCCATAGTCAGTAAACTGAACTTGACCTAGTTCTTCTCTTACTTTTACTCCATCTTCATAAAGAGTTACTTTAGCATCTACTCTTACTCCTTTAAGATTTATTTTTTCCCTAGTTATAAGTGAGGTTAGTGATGGTAATACTTTTACTATATGATGATTAAATTTTTTAGCAAGTTGATACCCTATTCCATCACTACCTGTCATCTTATAGGCTTTACTACCCGTTGCTAGTATCAGTTTATCACAAGATATAGTATCATTTATTAAGAATAAGCTGTTCTTTTTTTCTATTTTTTCTACTAAATAGTTATATTTAATCTTACCACCTAAGTCTAGATAGGTTCTTTCTAGTAGTTCTTTCATATTATAAGCTTGATTAGCAAAAGGATAATAATAACCATCTTTTACTTTAGGTATTATTCCTAAAGAGGTAATAAAGTCTTCTACTAGATGTATATTATCACTAGTTATTATTTTTGCTAATATATCTTTATCACTACTATGATAGTGTACTATATTTTGATCACTATTAAAAAAGTTGCATCTACCTGCTCCTGTTAGTAATAATTTTTTACCACTAATATTATTTCTTTCTAATATTGTTACATCATAACCACATCTTAGTAAAGAAATACCGGCAGCTAACCCACTGGCACCAGAACCAATAATTATTATTTTCATGAGTAATCACCTCTAAACCTAATTTTAGCATAAGATAAGAAAAGAAATAAACTTTTTCTTGTTTATTTCTTTAAGATTTGTTCTTTATTTGTAGTTTTTTCATATTCAGTAATGTTAACATTCATATCACTAGTCATGCCTTCTAACCAAGTTGCATCATTTAAAAACTGTCTGATTAATTGTTCATGTTTTTCTTTAGATGTAATATGATATTCTTTGGCCCCTTTAGAATAATTAGTAGAATCTAATAATTCCTTATTATAGATAATAGCTTGTTCTAAAGCACTTTCATAACTATCAGTTAAGAAATCAGTTTTAGAGCTATTAACACAATCTCCATCACTATTATATTCAGGATAATTAGCCATGTAATAATTTTCAGCTAGAGATCTACCTGTAATATATGGATAAACAACACCATAAGAGCAAGCAACTTTTCCTGACTTAGTTATTTTTCTCTCACTACTTACTACATAACATTTTGAAGGAATATAAGAAACTAGTTCTCTTTTTTCATCTTCAGCTTTCACTGGCTCATTTAATTCTTTTGTTTTCTTTATAGGCATTACTGTATATGCTACTGGATATATTTGATTTTTCATAAAATCCCCCTCTTTCTCAAAGATGCACATATTATAACACACTTTAGTAAAAAAATAAAGCTTTTTTTCTACCAAACACGTCCTTTTAGATACCATTTACGGATTTAGTCTGTTTTGAATACAAAAAATTTACCAATTGAAGCACAAAGAAAAGGATTTTTAATCAAAATAGAATTGTTTTTACCGCTAGATAATCTTTACTACCAAGCGCATCCTTTTAGATACCGTTTACGAATTTGGTCTGTTTCTTTTTAGAATAAACCACTTACTTATGACATACAATTCATAGAGGTGAATCACTTTGTTTATAAAAAATATCAATAAAAGAATTAAAATAATGCTTTTACTATTTGGTTTTATTTTATTAATGGTTATTTTTAAAGTATTTTATGTGCAAGTTTTCGATTATAAGAAATTATCTAATCTTGCTAGTGATTTATGGAGTAGAAATTTACCAATAGAAGCATCACGGGGAAAGATTCTTGATCGAAATGGAATTGTTTTAGCTGATAATGTTACTACTACCTCTCTTGTTTTAGTGCCTAATCAAATTAAGAATAAGAGGGAAGTTACTAATGAATTAGCTAAGATACTTAATGTTAGTTATAATGAAATGAAAAAACATGTCTTTAAAAACACATCAATTGAACGTGTTCATCCACTTGGGCGACGACTTTCTTACGAAGTAGCCGATAAAATAGAAGCTTTAAAGTTTGATGGAGTTTATCTTCTTAAAGAAGCAAAAAGATACTATCCTTATAAAACATTACTTGCTCATGTTCTTGGTTATGTTGGAATTGATAATCAAGGATTATCTGGACTAGAACTACAGTATGATAAATACTTAACCGGGGAAGCTGGAGCTATTAAGTATTTTTCTGATGCCAAAGGAAATAAACTTACTCTTTCTGACGTTTATGTAAAACCTCAAGATGGTATGGATTTACAACTAACGATAGATATTAATATTCAAAAATCAGTTGAGAGAGAACTTGATAATGTTGTTAATATGATGAATCCTGATATGGCTCTTGCTGTTGTTATGAATCCTAAGACAGGAGAGGTACTAGCTATGAGTTCAAGGCCTACTTTTGATCCTAATAATTATAAAAATTATAGTAGTGAAGTATTAAGTAGAAACTTACCTATTTGGGCTAGTTATGAACCTGGATCTACCCAAAAAATAATTACAACTGCTGCTAGTATTGAGGAGAAAGTTATTGATATTTATAATGAACACTTCTTTGACTCTGGAGGTGTTACCGTAGATGGAGCAAGAATCAGATGTTGGAAAGCAGGTGGTCATGGTGATCAAACTTTCTTACAAGTATTACAAAATTCTTGTAACCCTGGTTTTGTTTTAATGGGAGAACGTCTTGGAAAAGAAAAGTTATTTTCTTATTTAGATTTATTTGGATTCGGACAAAAAACTGGAATTGATCTTAATGGTGAAGGAAAAGGAATAATATTTCCTCTATCAAGAGTTGGTAATGTAGAACTTGCTACTACTGCCTTTGGTCAAGGAATAAGTGTAACTCCTATCCAGCAGATAACTGCTATATCTGCTGTCTTAAATGGTGGTAATTTACTAAAACCTTATGTTTTAGCTAGTGTCTTAGAACCAGAGACTGGTAATGTTATGTATCAGAATAAAAAGACTGTTGTTAGAAAAACAATTAGTAAAGAAACATCTAAAACCATGCGATATGCATTAGAAACAGTAGTAGCTTTAGGAGGAGGAAAAGCCGCTTATATTGATGGATATCGCATTGGGGGAAAGACTGGTACTGCCCAAAAAGTTAAAGATGGAGCATATCTCGTTAACAATTATATAATGTCATTTGTAGGTATTGTTCCTAGTAATGACCCAGAAGCTGTTTTATATATTGCTATTGATAATCCTAAAAATACGGCTCTTTTATCAAGTTATACTACCACCCCAATAGCAAGAAGAATTCTCTTAGATATCATAGATGCTTTAGATATTAAGAAACAAGAAGGTGGTGTAGAAAAAGATTGGCAATGGGATGATAAGGTTTATTATGAGGTACCAAATGTCATCGGTAAGGATAAAAAAGAAGTTAAAGAAATATTAGAACACTTTAAAGTAGAATACAGTAAAACAGGTAGTAAAGTAATCAGTCAATCGCCAAAAGCAGGTGAGAGGCTTGAAGATGGTGGTACAATCACACTACTTCTAGGAAACTAAAAGAATGAGAAAATCATCTTCTCATTCTTTTTATATCTTGATTAGAAACACCAGTTATTTCAGTTATCATATCGTAAGATAAGCCTTTGTTTAACATGGTATTAATTATAGAATTTCTTTCCTGCTCAATTCCTCGTTCAATTCCTTGACTAATTCCTTGACTAATTCCTTGACTAATTCCTTGACTATAACCATGCTCTATACCTTTTTTTCTACCATTACGGTAACCTCGTCTAGTGGCTATCTTCTCACGATATGCTAAGTACATGGCATCTTCTTGTCTTCGTCTTTCTTCAGCATCATATAACCCAATGGTATTAATATCAAAAGTAGCTTCTTTAATTCTTTTAGCTGCTTCCATTAAATCATCATCTCCTTTACTAATTTCATCTAGGTCTTTAATCTTATCAATACTAAGTATTAATAGGGCCTTTTCAAGTTTAGTTAACTTATCCCCATTATAGTATTTCTTCTTCAGTTTGGGAAGACTGATATGATATTTTTTAACTTTTCCCGTTTCAATTATTCTGTTTTTCATATCAGCATAATAAAACTTCAAGATAGGGCTTTTAACTTTAAAGTATGAAAAATTATTGAAGTTCACTTGTAAAAAACTATTCATACTGCTATAGTCTTCACTAACATTTAAACTTTCACCTTCAATTTTTCCAAGATAAGCTTCATTTCTGATAAATAATCCATCAAAATAACGATTATTCATCTCAAAGTTAGCTAACATCTTATCAACCTTGATAATAAGGTCAGATGTCTTTTTTCTTTCCTTAGCATTACTAAGTTTATGTTCACTATTTTGAACTCTTATTCTGCCTTTTATACTTTCTTTAGAAATATTTGTGAAACTGCTAACTAGAAAAGCTAGATAATTAGGACAATCTAACATAACAATTTTAAAAACTGGATCAAAGTTAGCAGGAATTACTTTACCAGTTGCTATTAAATTATCTCTAAGTCTTTCTAGTTTTGTTATATCATCAAGCATAATTTTTCCTCCTTTCGCCCCTAATCTATCACAATGAAAACCTAATTGCAAATTTGAAATTTTGTAAATTGAACCCTATTTTTCTAGGGAAAATAGCAAATTCAAAAGGCAATTTACCAAATTCACTCCACCCTTACTAGTGAATTTAGTAAAACTGCCTTAAAATTCTATAATTTAAATTTTTTTAAGTTTTTTTAATGCCTCATCAAAGGTTGAAACAGCTTCTATCTTAATAGAATAGTTTTTTCGTTTAGCTTCTTTTAAAGCTTCTTCATAGTTTTCACCAGCCGGTACTAAGAAAACATCAGCTTTTTGTCTTACCGCTCCATTAAGTTTATACTTAACACCACCAATACTACCAACACTACCATCTTCCTCGATAGTACCAGTTCCCACTACTTTTTTACCCTTAGTAATATCTTTATCTACTAGACTATTATAAATAGCTAGCGTAAGCATTAACCCGCCAGATGGACCACTTTCACTTTGCTTGAATTTTAATTCTATTTTGGGGTTAGTTTCATAATCATAAATATTTACAATACTAATACCTGCTATTTTTCTTCCTTGATAGTTCTTAATAGTAGCATAAACATCTTTTTTAGAATCATTTCTTTTTACTACTAGTTTAATTCTATCTCCAACTTCTTTTTCTTCTATAACACTTTTTAAAGTATCAATATCTTTATACTCCATATCTTCTACTTTTACTATTTCATCACCTATTCTTACCCCATCACTTTCTTTTTTTTCAAGATAGAAAACATAAGGATGAGTAGTCTTAATTTTTACCTTCTTACCTGCTTTTTGATAAGCCAGTAAAATAGCTGTTTGATTAGCACTTTTTAAAGATAAATGATCCCTGATACTTACCTCTTCTACTGTCTCATCATTATTTAGTTTTACATCTTCTTCTTTTTCTAATTCCCAATCTTTAAATACTTTAGATAAAAGATAAGTAGCAGTATTTCCTTTTAATTCTTTAACATAGGCAAAATACATCTTATAGTCTTTCTTATTACTAGATTTAATATCTATTCTTTTACTAATATCTATCGTTCCACCCCCAGCATAAACATAATATGGAAGAGGAAAAGATAAAACTAAATACAAACTAAGAAAGATAAGAATACTCTTCCCATTTTCCTTCATAAATTCCTTTATTTTCTCATACAATTTATTAGTCATTTTATCAACACCTTTATAATACATTATAGCAAAGGATTAAAAATTATGAAAAGAAAATATCACTATTTATTAGGTTTTATTATTATTATGTTTTCTTATCTTGGAATATTTTGTTTTCCTAATATTATGATCAATTCATCTATTAATGCCCTTTTAATCTTTAGAGAAAAACTATTTCCTTCCATCTTTCCTTTCTTTGTCTTATCTTTTTTATTTATAAATATGGGCTACCCCTTAATACTTAATAAATACTTTAAAAATATCACTAGAAAGATATTTCATCTAAGTGAAAATACAACATTCATCTTACTTATGAGTATTATCTCTGGTTTTCCTTCTGGTGCTAAATATATAGTAAAAGATTATAGCAACAACTATATAACTAAAGAAGAAGGTAATCAATTACTCTTATTTACTCATTTTGCTAATCCATTATTTGTCTTAGGAACTTGTGGTATCTTACTAAATAGTAAAAGACTAGCTTATAAGATACTTATTTGTCAGTTACTTGCTAATATCATATTAGGAATACTAGTAAGACCCAAAAATATTACTATTACCAAGAAAAAAGAAGTGGTTTTTTCTACTTCTAGTTTAATATCTATCTTACCTGATGCCATTAATGAAGCCATGGAAGTTTTAATCTTTATGTTAGGTTCTATTACTATATTTCAGTTCTTTACTAATTGTTTTCTCTTATTTACTAATGAATCAGTATTTTTTAGAACTATCTTTACAGGTATTATGGATCTTACTAGTGGTATAAATCTAGTACCTACTCTTTCTATATCAATAGAGCTTAAAGCTTTACTAATGTTAATATTTATAACATTTGGAAGTTTATCTGTTCACTTGCAAGTAATTAATGCTATTAAAAATACTAATCTATCTTATACTAATTTTTTTATAGGACGAATCTTAGAAACTATAATTTCTATAATTTTATTTTTACTTTTCTAATATTAACTAAGTGGATAAGCAACTGGAGCAGTTATAGAAAATGATAAGTCCTTATCTTCAAAATCACGACAGTTAAGAGAAATATTTATTTTAACAAAAGCATCATCATCGCCTAACACTTCAATATAAGTTTTATCTTTATCAATAGTTAAATCATCTAAAGTATTAGTAAATTTAGGAAGTGAATAAACAATTTCTTTTCCCGTTTCACCATAAGTTATATTGCCATTATTTAAATTAATTTCCATATTTGTACTATATATTTTACCAGTTTTAGGATTATTCATATCAAATTTAGCATTCAAAGTAGCAGCTGAAATGTTTTCACTTTTTTGGACATTAATCAAGTGTCCTTTTGTTAAATCATCTTGAATAATTTTTTGTAGTTTGTTTTCATAATCTATGATACTACTTTCAATTGCTTCTTTCTGCTCTTTATCTTTATAAGATAGCACAATATCAAACATTCCTACTACTATCAAAGATAAAATAGCAAAAGTAATTATTAGTTCAACTGATGTCATTCCTTTATTACTCATTTTCTATGTACCTCCATAATTCCATAATTATGTTTATCTCCTTTATTAAACTCTATTATTACATGAAAATAATTACCATCATTAACTTTAGTAGTGTTTTTACTATAAGTTGGAAGATAACTAATATAGTCTTTAAATTCTCTTGTATAAGAACTATTAGATTTAACATGATTTTTGAATTTTTCTAGATTATAAGGAACTAAATAGATCTTAGTTATATCATTAATTTCTTTATAACTATAGCACCAACCAGAAACATTATTTTGAGAATAAGAAAGACAGTCAGTTATATCAAAATAGCCATAGTTTGAAGCATTTGTAAAAGCATTTTGACTAATTCCATCTAAAACTAATTTTCTAGCCCAATGAGCCTTATATGTAGCTTCTACTGTGTTATAATCTTTATATTTTTCATATTCTGCTATTAATGGTAGAATATTAACATAAAGCATGGAAAAAGTACTCATTACAAAAAGACTTACTATTAGTGTTTCCGCTAGCATAAAACCTTTATTATTAATTTCTTTTATACATTTCACAAACATCACCCCTTGCACCAATCTTAATCCTATTATATAATAGATTATAGTAAAATACCATATCAAAAATAAAAGGGGCTGATTAAATGATTAGTTATGATATGACAAAAACTCCCGTTGTTAATGTTGTTGATGACATTTTAGCATATGGTGCCACTCATGGTGCCAGTGATATACATTTTGATCCAAGAGAAGATTCTTTAATGGTCAGAATGCGTGTCGATGGTGATTTAAGAGATTATACTAATATTCAAAAGATATATGAGAGAAATCTAATTACTAGAATTAAACTTTTAGCTAATATGAATATCACAGAAAGTAGACTTCCACAAGACGGAGCAATTAAGGGAACTATTAAGGGAATACCTATGGAGACTCGTGTTTCTACCCTTCCTACCAATGAAGGAGAAAAATGTGTTATTCGTATTCTTGATTACTCTAGAAGTTTAGCAGGTATTGATTCTTTAGGCTTTAATGAGAGAAACTTAGAAAAGTTAAAGAAAATGATTAAGGAACCTAATGGAATAATACTAATCACAGGAGCTACTGGTTCTGGTAAAAGTACAACGGTATATTCTATTCTACAAGTTTTAAATAATAAGGAAACTAATATTATCACTGTAGAAGATCCAATTGAGATGAATCTTGAAGGATTAAACCAAGTCCAAGTTAATAGTGAAATAGGACTAGACTTTGCTACAGTTTTAAGATCTATCTTAAGACAAGATCCAAATGTTATTCTAATCGGTGAAATTCGTGATAGTGAAACTGCTAAAATCGCCGTTCGTGCCTCAATTACTGGTCACTTAGTACTATCTACAGTCCATACCAACAACTCATTAAGTACCATTGAACGTCTACTTGATATGAATGTTGAAAGATATTTATTATCTAGTGCCTTAACTGGTATTATTTCGCAAAGACTTGCTAAAATGCTTTGTACGCATTGTAGAAAGAAAGAAGCTACTACTCCTTATCAAAAAAAGATATTTAAACTAGCTCTTCACCAAGATGTAGAAGAAACTTATGTAGCAAATCATGATGGATGTGAATACTGTTCAGGTGGATATCATGACCGTGTAGCTATTCAAGAAGTATTGTTGATTAATGATGAAATTAGAAATGCTTTAAATGAAGAAGAAATGCGAAAAGAAGATCTGCAAAAAATAGTATACACCTCTGATGTAATAACCATGTTACAAGATGGTCTTTACAAAGTCTTAGATGGAACCACTTCCTTTGAAGAAATCTATAGAATAATTGATATTGATGATGATTTAGATATGCAAGAAAAATTAGGTCTATTAGATAACGAAATACCTAGTAATAAAATTACTGAAAGTAAAGGTACCCTACCACCAATTACTATAGAAAACAATAGTTCTTTACCAAACATTCCAATTATTGAGAATCAAATAATTTAAAAAAGTCATAACACTCAAGCTTATGACTTTTTAACTTTGACATATTTATGACTTTCTATATTAACATTTATATGTCTACTCAAAGAATTATTTCTTGGTTCATGTTGTCAAAAGGAAATTAGAATAAAAAAGTGAGTGGATATATCCACTCAAACTATGACATTTTAATAATGACATTTTTGTGACATTTCATGTTGATATTTACAATACACAGTCTTAGAAATTGACGTATCATTTTCTATATGTATGTTAAGTTTAGTCTAAGACAAGGTTAATCTATGTCGATTCATCACTCTACTTAAAGCCTTAACCTTAAGTACCAAATTTAATCGGCTGGCCGAGCCGCGTTATTATTATATCCAGTATTATTGACATTGAATACATTGTTAGTATTATCCTGACGGGGCGAAAAAGAAAGGAAATAACCAAATCCGCTTTTTCAAAAAGATTAACCTATGTAAATCTATCTATAGCATTTACACCTTATCACTGGACAGTTTTTGAAAACATAAAAAAATGAGTATAGATACTCTAAACTCACTTTGTCTCTTAAAATTGAAATAAACAACCTTTTCTGTTATTATTAATATACAAAAAGTAGAAAGAGGTTGTTTATGAATAAAGCATATAATACACAAGAAGATATGGCAAGGGGTTTTGAAATTTTTTTATTAGCAGTTGATCCAAATATTAGAAAAACTCAATTAAACATTATCCCATATATATTTCATGGCATGATTATTTCTGAGTCCCTTGTTCCAATAGATATAGCAAAAAAATCTTAAAGATAACTTTTCTTTGATTCAGATTGAATCTATTGTTAAAAGAATTAGAAGATTATTTAGTAACAAACATTTTAATCCTTATGAATTCTATAATAATATTATTGCCTATGTAATTCTTAACTATAAATTAAAGCACAACGATAAAAGAGTTCATATTATTTTTGACCACATGTTTTCCAAAGATAATTTTACCGTTTTTATGATTAGCATGCGTATTGGTAAACAAGGTATTCCTTTATGGTTTAGATGTTTTGAGGGTAATGATGATTCCGATGCTTTTGCTGAAAAAATCATTAAAGAAGGTATAACTCATGTTTCTAATCTTTTTAATGGTAAATTCGATTTGATTTTCCTTGCTGATAGATGGTTTAATTCTACAGGTATAATGGAACACATTAATTCTCTTGGGCACACTTATGTCCTACGATTAAAGAAAAATTTAAAGATTTTGCATCAAGGTAAAAAAGATAAAGAGAAAGTATGGAAACCACTTTCGGATTTACCTAAATATAAATTTCGTTCTACACATTATAATGAAATTGAATTAACAGAAAATAAATATACTACTAACGTTGTTATTAGCGATTCTATCAGCACTGATACCCCTTGGATTCTTGCTACCAATGGTAACTGCAATAGAGCTATAAAGGATTATAGTTATAGATTTGGTGGCATTGAAACTGTTTTTAAAAATCAAAAATCTAATGGATTTTATATTGAAGATACTGTTAATTGTTCGTTGAAATATTTTCAATCTATGTACTGTTTTTCTTGTATTGGCGTTTTACTTCTTACTATTATAGGAACTAATTTTTCAAAAAATACCAAAACTTATAGAAACATTAAAATTGCTACACACACTAAATCCAATGGTAAAAAATCAAGAATAATGTCCCTATTTAATACTGGCTTGGTTCTATTTCATCGTGCTTTTATGTCTTTAAAATACGTAAAAATTGATTTTAGATTTGTTTTATATGATGCTTAAAAAAATCACAATTTAATAATTCAAAAACTCCATAGTAATATGGAGTGCGTTGCTGTGTTATAAAATTCAGTTTTTTATTATGTAGTTTTTTTCTAGGTGGTCTATGTATCATAAAACTCAAGCACTGGCCTTACTTTTCTTATTACAGAAAGCAGTAATTATAAGCACTATTAGAAAACTGTCCAGTTATAAGAGAAGAAAGGACATAACCAAAAAACTGGTATTTTTTGCCATTTTTGTTAAAATAAGTTATTATTATCTAGGAGATGATAACATGACAAAAACTAATTATATTAATATAGTAAAAAAAGGTGGATTCTATACCGTCTATAATAATGACTGTTATATAATTAACTATCTTTTTAATTACAAAATAGTTAATAATAAAACAGGATTTCCTATAAGTAGTATTAATAAAGTACTTAATACCCTAAATAGAAAAAAAATCAATTATATAATAGATAATAAGGAAGTTAAGTTTAGTACTAATAATTATGAGCAATACCTAACAACTGGTGTTAATAATTATAATTTAATAAAGAAGAAAAAAACATTAGAAGAAAAAGTTAATAGTTTATCAGCTAAACAAATAGATGAATTATATGACCTTATTATGAGGTACTTAAATGACTAATACATTTAATTTAGAAATAAAGATGAAGGAATTTATTCTAGCACTTGATGAGGTATTAATTAACTACCCCAAAAAAGAATATAACTTAAAGGACAAGATACAATCAACATCTTATGAAATACTAGAACTAATATTTAAAGCTAATAATATTAGTTCTAGTAAAGAAGAAACAATAAATACTATATTAGTAAAAATATCTATGTTAGACTTTTACTTTGAAGTGAGTTACAAACATAAATGTATTAATAAAAAACAATTAGATAAGTATATTTATAAATTAACATTTATAACTAAACTTACATACGGATGGAAAAATTATGACAGTAATAAATAGTAATGATGTATTAAAAATATATGAAGAAAGCATTAAACCAAATACGAGAAATAAAGAGAAAATATATAAATTTGATAGATATAAAATGATGAATATAGAAAAAGTAACTAATACTTTAAAGGATATTAATTATAGTGGTGGTTATTATAATATATTCTTAATAAAAGATCCTAAATATAGGATAATAATGAGTCTAAATATACATGATAAAATAATTAATCATTATATAACTAAATACTTTCTATATCCTTTTTTAGAAAATAAACTAATCAATAGAAATGTAGCAACTAGAAAAGGAATGGGAAGAGATTATGCTATTAAACTAATTAAAAAGGATATAGAAAGTATGAAGAAATATAAAACATTCTATATCTTAAAATTAGATATGAAAAAATATTTCTATTCAATAGATCATAATAGATTAAAAGAAATGTTAAAAGAAGACCTAAACGATGCTTATATCTATAACTATATAGCTAAGATAATAGATAGTACTAATAAAAGCTATATAAATAGAAATATAGCTAAAATAAAAGAAAGATATAATAATAATGATTTACCATACTATTTAAGAGATAAAGGACTACCTATCGGTAATTATTCATCACAATTCTTATCAATCTATTATCTATATAAAATAGATTATAAAATAGTACATACTTATCATATTAAACATTATGTTAGGTATATGGATGATTTAATATTAATACATGAAGATAAAAATTATTTAAAAGAAATATTAAATAATCTAGAAGAAGAATTAAATAATGTTTATAAATTAGAATTAAATAAGAAGAAAACTATATTAAGTAATAGTAGAGAAGGCTTTACCTTTTGTGGTTATAGATTTAGGGTTATTGATAATAAAACAGTAATAAATGTATCTAATTCAACTAAAAAAAGGGTTAAAAAAAGAGTAAAAGAAGTTAAATACTTATTAGATAATAATAAAATAGAACCAGCTAAAGCATTCGCTTCTGTTAATACTTACTATTATGGTTTTAAATTTGGTTCAGAAAGAAAGATAAGAAGGATAATAGAAAGGGACTTTTATGAAAAATAGATACTTATTCTTTAGAAATATATATAGAGAATATATAATATTCTTTATAGAGAAAAAGGAATTAAAAACTTATGATATTGATACTAATATATTATCTTTAATTAAAACTAAAGATAATATATTAGAAACACTAGATAAAGAACAAATAAACTATATAATTGTAGATAACTTAGATATAATAGGAAGTAAAAAATATATAAATAATAGTTATAGTTTATATAAGAAAAAAGCTAAGCTAGTTAGATTAATATATAAAGTAGTAGTAAAAGAATACTACAACCAAATAGACCAGTAAAAACTGGTCTATAATATTTCATATACCTATAAGGAATTGACGTATCACTTCCTGTATATATGCCTAGTTCTGTTTAAAACAAGGATAAACTATGTCGATTATTACTCTATCTAAAGCCGTAACCATAGATACCTAAATTAATCGGCTGGGCGGCCCGCATTAGTATTATTAGCATTATTGTTGTTGACATAGCCAGTATTATTGACATTGAAAACATTATTAGAATTATCGGCACGCGGGCTAAAAAAACAGGCACGAAGCCAAAAGCACACTTCATAAAAGATTACCCTACTATAACATTTATAGCAGATCTATCATATCATACTTATAGATATTTAGTGATATATATGATAAATTAACATATTGAAAGCAAAAATAATTGGGTCAATGGTTTGCTCAATCGCAAGCCATTGACCACACTCGCTCTATATTATCTAAGTCTTATATTTCCTTCACGACTTCTTTTTATACACAATTTTACCTACATAGTTACTACTTACCTTTATTCTCTACTTGTTTATTTATCAACAGCTGCCTCCTTTCGGTCTCCGCCCTCACTGTCGGCGTCTTAGTACCTCCCTATCTTATCCCAGAATGTATGGTGAACTTGTAGTCCCTGATCCTGATATCACCTTAATTGTGGATTTTAGATGTACGACTGGACGCACACCACAGTCGCCGTATACAATATTGCTGTTGACATATCCAGTATTATCGACATAGAATACACCGTTAGTATTAAACTTGGGCGTTATTGTCCACTGACTTTTGCTTGAGTTATACATCCAATCGTTATCTTTACAATCACTTACTGAACTATCATCCCATTTAGTTAGTTCTTTTGCTAAACAACTAGCTCTATTTGTTGTTGCTCCTCCACTTGTAGCATATCCATAATCACTTAGATACATTAATCCTACTTTTCCTGTCCATGATGTACCTCTTCCACTATATACTTTTGTTCCTCTTTCGTATTTATACCAATGTGAAGCTAGTCCGTTTGATGAGCTATTATATCTTTCTGTTCCTCCTAGGTACCACTTAGCAGTTACTATCATTGCTTTGGCTTTCTCGGTTAATCCCGTTGTTGTAAAATCACATGTCTTAGTTGCATTTTGGTAGCCTTTATAACAGTTACCTGCGCCTCTATTCCAATATAAGCTTCCTCCTGCAGTTTCACTTTCATGTCCTGGATTTAATAAATAATTTAGTCTTGCATCTGTCCATTCATTCTTTCCCCAAGCAGTTTCTGCTCCTGTTGTAGTATCTTTGTTATCCCATGAATAACTTCCTATTGATTCATTTCTTATTATCTTTAGTCTTTTTTCTACCTTTCCTGTTCCATCATCTGTATCAAAGACTCCTATTATTCGCCATAACTCATCATTAAATTTTACGTAGTTATTAGGGTCAGCTCCTATATATCGATAATCTGTTAGTGCTGTTGTTTGCTCTGTTGCTTCATGCGAGAATGTCCACATCTCTTTCTTTTGAGCATCTGTTGCACTGCTATAATCTAAGTCTTCAGCATTTGCTTTTGCTATTAGGTCTTTTGCTGCTCCTTTAGCTGCTATTGGCATCTTATCCCCTGTTTTACCATAAGCATTTATCTTTAGACTAAATGCTAAGTTACCTCCATCTCCTTGTGGATTATAACTTTCATCTACATACATTCTAAGACGATATTTTGTAGAGAAACTTGTAGATATTGTTCCTTTTGCTAGACTCATCATATTAGTAGGACGTCCTGTATATGTATTTTCTGTTGATTCAGTTGTATATACAGTTGGTGCCATTACCTCTTTCTCATTATTATTTTCATCTAGACTTGTTAAATATAGTTTTATATATTTACCATCTATCTTTTTAGTACCTGTTGTTACATCCTCTGCTGCTATTTCCCAGTTGATGTTTTCTGTACCCTTGATTGTACCTGATAAAGTAAAATCAAAGTATTCTCCAGCTGTTAATCTTACCTTTCCTGTTGCATCAGTTGTTGGTAGAGCATTATTCATACTTATTGTATTAGTTGACTCTGTATACTCCATCGTTATAGCTCCTGTTGTTATAGTATTTTCCTTCTTACCGGTTCCAGTAAACTTAAAAGCTGCATAACTGATTCCTACTATCATTAGAACTAGTACTAAGACAAGTCCTATCGTTAATAGTAATTGCCTCTTCTTTTCCATTTTTTCTTTCACTCCTTCTTTCTATTTAAGATAATTACCTTACCCTATATGCTTATATTAACAAAAAAATGGTTAATTAACAAGAAGAATATCCCCTTTATAACCATCTTTACTATAATAGACAAGATAAGCATTAGAATTATTTTTACTACTAATAAAACTAATATCATTATCTATACTTATTAAGGCTGTACCATTATCTAAAGCATAAACTTTCTTATCAGTATTAACTAAATCTTCTTTTAACTCTTTCTTTTTAGAAATATCATTATAATGGGGACAAATTGCTATATCTATAAAGTTTAATCCCTCTATAAATGTATATTTATCAGCTTCATCTCTTAACATTAAGGAATCAGAATACCCTTCTTTAGAAAGCATTATAGCACCTGCTGACATTCCTACAAGAACAGTACCACTATCATATGCATTCTTTAATAAAGATACTAAATCATATTCTTTTAAATCATTTACTAATTTGATAGTATCTCCTCCACAAAAATAGATAATATCAGCATCAGTTATTTTCTTTTCTACTATATCCCTATTATTTAAGATATTTTTCTTCTTTAGATAGGCACAAGTACATCCTAAGTCTTTATAAATCTTTTTCATTGTATCATAATAAGAATCAGAAAAAGAACTAGCTAGTCCTATAAATAAAAAATTAGGATTAGCTTTATTAGTAAGTTCTACTATCTTTCTATCAATTACATCAGTCTCATAAGAGGTATTACCTCTACCAACATCTCCTCCACCAATAAGTACTAATTTTTTCATTTCTTATCACCTTCATCCATCAAGTATAGTACTACTGTATTTAAAGTTATTCCTATCATTACTAATCCAATCAATATAAAATTCATCCTACAGTAATCTAAACTTATTGTATATAACTCTTTTAAAGCTAATCTACTATCAAAGATAGTTCTATAGCAAACAACAGCTAGATAGATAGCTAAAGCTATTATTATTAAATTATAACTCTTAGTCTTAATATATATTTCTTTTTTAGAAAACATAGAAAACAAAGTTATAGCAACAAATAAGAATAAAGTTACTAAGAAGAATATTCCTGTCTTACCACTCTTTATAATAATGGGTAGTAAATAAATAGTTATAACTAAATATAATATAAAGGAAACTATCCTAAGATAATATATTGTTTTATTAAGCATTATCAAGTCCTCTATCTATACCATCTTCTATTTCTTGTTTAAACTCTTTTTCAAATCTAGGTATTTCTTTTTTTATAACATCAGAATAAACGTTTTTAGTATTTAATATAGCTTTTTTTACATCAAAGATATTTACATCTTTTCGGTTATTATAAAGAGCAAAAGAAAATGCTTGTTGAAGAATAGCTAAGGTTACATCTGGATATCTTGCTCCTGTTTCATAAACTCTTCTATACTCACTAGTAAGGTCTGTTAAAAAAGCCATTATCTTTTCTTTAACATAAGGATCATACATTAAAGTTGCTCCTGTTTTCTTTTCTATTTTAGGTAAAGTTCCCATACAAATAGCTATAGTTTCTTCTCTTGTTGGTTCTTTTACTTCTACTCTTTGAAAACGTCTAACAAAGGCTTTATCTCTTAAGATATATTGTTCATATTCTTCAGTAGTTGTTGCTCCTATTACTTTTATATCTCCTCTATCTAGTCCTGGTTTAAACATATTAGCAAAGTCAAGTGCTTCTCCTTTAGTACCCATAAGAGTATGAATTTCATCTATAAAAAGGATTAAGTTATGATAGTTTTTTAATTCATCTAGAAGTATTTGTATTTTACTCTCACCAGTATCCGGATCCATTCCAAGTAAAGCTGACGTATTTACCTTTATAACTTGATAAGTCTTTAGGGCATCTGGTACATTACCTATTTGAATACGATAAGCAAATCCTTCAACGATAGCAGTTTTACCAACACCAGGTTTACCAATTAAAATGGCTGATTTCTCTGGCGTTAAAAGAATAAGTGCTAATTGCTTAATTTCTTCTTCTCTTCCAATAGCTGGATTGGTGATATATTCTTTCTCAGTAAAGTTTTCTCCATAACTTTTTAAAATACTTATCTTACTTTTTCTTATTTCATCATTCATAAGGAATCCCCTTTCGTTTCTATTAAAAGTATATCAAAAAAAAGAATATTAGTCTTGACTTTTTTAATTTTTTTTAGTATAATATACAGACAAATGAGGGGGTATAAATATGAAAAGGAATTTTAAATATTGTTTTATTTTTGTTTTTGCTATGCTTATCCTTGGTACTACCAATGTATATGCTGTTAGCAATTTAACTATAACTGAAAAAAGTTATGTAGGAATTAATTTTAGTGATGGAACGCATAGAAACGAAGCATATTTTAACACTAATAAAGGTGTAGCTTACTGTATAACACCATCAAAAACAGGTGGTCCACAAGGTACAAGTCTATCTTATAGTAGCACCGTTAATTCTGGACCTGTATTATATTTATTAAATAATGCAAGTAATTCTAAAAATGATTATTTAGTAACTCAACTTGCTATTTGGAAAGTAAATAACAATTATATTCCAAAAGTTTATAATAAAGATGCTAATATTGTTAATAATGCTATAAAACTAGCGAACACTGCTAAAAGCAATTCTAATTACGCTGTTAATCCTACTATGAAACTATCTAGTTCAAGACTAAACTTTAGTGAATCAAGTGATGGTAATTATTATATTTCAAATTATATTACTGTTAATACTAATAAAATGAATAAAGTAACTGCTAGGGTTTCTGGAGCTAAGGGAGCAACTATTACTTCTAATGGAAAAAGAGGTTCTTCACTTTCCTTAAAAAATGGTAACAAGTTTAATGTCAAAATACCAAAAAGCAGTATTACTTCTGCTACCAATATTAAAGTAACAGTTAAAGCAACTGGAACAAAGGCATCATATGAAAGATATTATGGTGGTAAGTGGCAAGATTTAGTTGTTTTGGTAAAAAAACCAAAGACTGTTAATTCAGTAGCTAGCGGAACTGTTAAACCTGTTGTCCATAAATGTGAATACAAATATGGTAAATATTATGATAAAAATGGTAAAGTAACTAGTAAAACTAATTATTCTATCCAATGTGAGAAACATACTTGTGAAAAAGTTGGTAATACTTACTTTGGTAAAGATGGGAAAGTAACCAATAAAACTAATTATTCTATCCAATGTGAAACTCATACTTGTGAAAAGGTTGGTAATACTTACTTTGGTAAAGATGGTAAGGTAACTGATGAAAATGGTTATAATCTTCAATGTAAAACTCATACTTGTGAAAAAGTTGGTAATACTTACTTTGGTAAAGATGGGAAAGTAACTGATGAAAATGGTTATAATCTTCAATGTAAAACTCATACTTGTGAAGTAGTAAACAATACTTATTTCGATAAAGCTGGAAATGAAGTTACCGAAAATGAGTACAATTTACAATGCAAGACTCATTCCTGTGAAGAAATAGATAATAAATTCTTTGATAAAGAAGGTAATGAAGTAACTGAAGATGAATATAACCTTCAATGTAAGACTCATACTTGTGAAATTGTAGGTAATAAATATTTTGACGAAGATGGAAATGAAACTGATGAAACCACTTATAAGCAACAATGTGAGATGGTTATAGAAGTTCCTAATACTGGTAGTTCTGATAATTTAGTATTTACAGTATTAGGTATAGTTACTATTACAGGAGCAGTGTTAGTGATTAAGAAATTCTAATTATTCTAAAAGGCAAACAATATAATAGATAATTGCTTGCTTTTTTTAATATATAAATTAAATTCTTATCAATCATGCTATTTTGATAATTATCCTATAAGCATTTATATCAGGGGCTGATGTTATCTCTGTTTTTTTTCTGGACTTTAGACTTAAAGTAATAGAATCATTTTCATTAAGTTCAGCTAGTGTCACTCCATAAAAGTCAGTATCTGTATTTTTAATTACATCCTTACTAATTTCTGTTCCATCTAAAATTTCTCCGTTTTGACTTACTCCAACAAATAAAGCTGTATCTTCACTAGCATGGCCTGAAAAAAAATACTCTATCTTATATATCCCACTACTTATAATAACAAACTCATCTTCTATATCAGTTATTATATCCTTAAAATCACTTATTCTATTTAAACTGATTGTTTTTCCTTGTAATACTTCTAGATCATAAGTAGTTCCAACATCACTAAATTTATATCCATAAGTAGGATTATTACTTGTTCCACTTTTTCCCTGTGGTATTCTAAACTCTAAGTTATGAATATTGCCATTTACTCTATCAATAACTTCGGCAGACATATCTTCATCTAAAGTTGTGGTTTTACTAATTAAAATCTTATCACCATCAGTTCCTTTTGGTCCTGTTGGTCCTAAAACATACAGTTATTAAAATTTAATCTCTTATTCACAAAAAAATCACCTTCTTACTTATTTATATGTCAGGAATTATTTTACAAATAGTTAAAAAAAAAGAGACTTTCGTCCCTATAATTCAAACTGTGAATTATATAAATCGGCATAGAAACCATTCTTCTTCATTAACTCATCATGATTTCCAGTTTCAATTATATTACCATCTTTCATAACGAGAATTAAATCAGCATTTTTTATAGTTGATAATCTATGGGCAATGATAAATGAAGTTCTTCCCTCTGTTAATTTATCCATGGCTTTTTGAACTAACTCTTCCGTTCTTGTATCAACATTGCTTGTTGCTTCATCAAGAATTAAGAATGGGGAATCTTCAATCATACCACGAGCGATAGTAAGCAGCTGTCTTTGACCAGCTGATACAGAATCATTTTCACCAATAACACTATCAAAACCATTAGGTAAAGTCTTAATGAAATGAGTAAGACCTACTGTATCACAAACTTCTTTTACCATCTCATCTGAAATATTCTCTCTATTGTAAACTATATTTTCTTTAACTGTACCATTAAATAACCAAGTATCTTGTAAAACCATAGTAAATAAACTATGAACATTTTCTCTTGTAAGGTCATTAATAGATACATTATCTATTAAAATATCACCTTTATTTATTTCATAAAACTTCATAAGCAAGTTAACCATCGTTGTCTTACCAGCCCCCGTAGGTCCAACAATAGCTATTTTTTGACCGTCTTTAACACTAGCTGTAAAATCTTTAATAATAGTTCTATCTTTATCATAACCAAATGATACATGGTTAAACTCTATATTACCTTTTACTTTAGACTTATCTAATATTTTTGTTTTATTAGTTTCTAGACTCATCTCTTCTTCATCTAAGAATTCAAACACTCTTTCACTAGCTGCTGCTGTTGATTGTAGACTTGTGAAAGCTTGTGCTATTTGCATTAGAGGAGAAGTAAATAATCTAACATAAGTGATGAAAGCTATTATTACTCCAAAAGTTATAGCATCATGCATTACAAGTAAAGCTCCTACGATACATACAGCTACATAACCAAAGTTTCCAATGAATGACATAATTGGTTGCATAAGTCCTGATAAAAATTGACTCTTTCTATTAGCATCATATACTTTTTCATTATACTCATCAAACTTAGTATCAGCTTCTTTCTTACCATTATAAGCTTTTACCACTAAAAGTCCTGAATATACTTCTTCTATATGTGAATTTAATTTACCTAATTCTTTTTGTCTTGCAGCAAAATATTTTTGTGATTTTGAAAGAACTATAAAGATTAAGGAAAAACCAATTATACTAGCAGAAATAGCTGTAAGTGCCATAATCCAATTAGTTATAAACATCATTATTATAGTACCTAATAATAATGTAACAGCACTAACTAATGATGATAGTGATTGGTTCATACTCTGAGCAATAGTATCAACATCATTAGTAACACGTGATAAGATATCACCTGTTTGATTTTTATCAAAATATTTAAGTGGCAATTTATTAATTTTAGTAGAGATTCTTCCTCTAAGTTTTCTAGCAAAATTATTAGAAACACTAGTCATTATAATTGACTCAATAAATGATAGTAAAGCACTAACTATGTATAGGCAAGCTAAGAATAAACTTATCTTCTTAATTTTAGCCATATTCATACTAGGTTCTATTACTTTTCTAATACTCTTTGGCATTTTATCTATCTTTTTATATAAAGCTTTAGCATCTTTCTTATCTTTTATAGTACTAGCTATTTGTAAGAATTTCAATTGATCAGTTGAAGATATTTTTTGGTTATTAATAGTAAATTCTTTAAATATTAACTCTAAAGTATTATCAGATAATTTTGCTAAATTATCTAGCATATTAGCTTTATCACTAGATTGCATAACCATCATGAAGTTAGTCTTTTCTTCTACTGATAGATTTGTACTTTTCATTATTTCTTGGGGATTAATATTTTGCAAATTATTAGTAGTCTTCTTACTAATTTCTTGCATTTCATCAACATTTACTATTAATCCTTCTGAAATAGTATCTGTCAATTTAGATAGTTTATTAGGAGCAGCTATTGATAAAACTGATGATAAGATAGCAAAGATTAAAGCCATTGCAATTAGAATTTGGAAACTCTTTAGTTCTTTAAATAAACGTTTCATAGAACCTACAAAGTCTTTAGACTTATCCATCTTTGGTCCACGTGGTCCATTATGCATTTTCTAACTCCTCCTTTGATAATTGTGATAAAGCTATCTGCTTATAAACATCACAAGTTTTTAATAATTCTTTATGCGTACCCATGCCAACACATTTACCATTATCAAGAACAAGTATCTTATCAGCATTCATAATTGTACCTATTCTTTGGGCAACTATTAAACTAGTTGCATCTTTGGTATAATTTTTCAATTCTTTTCTTAAGATATAATCTGTTTTATAGTCAAGGGCAGAAAATGAATCATCAAAGATATAAATTTCTGGGTCTCTTGCTACAGCTCTTGCAATAGATAAGCGTTGTTTTTGTCCACCTGATACATTAGTACCTCCTTGAGCAATTGCTGCATCATAAGTCTTATCCATCTTAGAAACAAATTCTTCAGCTTGAGCAACTCTTACAGCTTCTTCTATCTTCTTAGTATTAATCTTTCCTTTGCCATTATCACCAAATGATACATTACTACTTACTGTTCCATGAAATAGTGTAGCTTTTTGGGGAACATAACTAATCTTATTACGAAGTGATTCTTGCTTATACTCTTTAACATCAACTCCATCTACTAATACTTCCCCGTCAGTAGCATCATAAAATCTTGGTATTAAATTAATAAGTGAACTTTTACCACTTCCAGTTGATCCGATAAAAGCGACTGTCTCTCCTTTATTAGCTTTAAAGGAAATATCTTTTAATAAGTATTCTTCAGCATCTGGATACTTAAAGGATACATTTTTAAACTCAACAGTACCAGTTTCTTTAGTATCCCCATTAAATTTCCCATCTTTGATACTTAACTCTGTATCTAATACTTCATTAATTCTTTTAGCAGAAACACTTGCTCTTGGTAACATCATAAAGATCATGGCAAGCATTAAGAATGACATAATTACTTGCATAGAGTAACTTGAAAATACTACCATATCAGAAAATAAGCTTAACTTATCACTCATCATTGCTTTATTAATTAAATCCGCTCCAATAAAGTAAATGCTAAGCGTTAAGAAATACATTACTAAATACATAATTGGTTGCATAATGGCAAAAGCTTTTTGGTTAAATAATTGAGTATTAGTTAGTTCATTATTTACCTTACTAAATTTATCTTCTTGATACTTTTCAGCATTAAAAGCTCTTACTACTCTAATACCGGTTAAATTTTCTCTTGTGACACCATTTAGCTTATCAGTAAGTTTTTGAACTCTTTTAAATCTTGGCATAACTATTGACATTAAAGCTAAGATAGTAACTAATAAAATTATAACTGCTACAGCCGTTACAGCACTCCACGCTATATTTTTATTAAGTATTTTAGTAACTGCCCAAATAGCTGTTACTGGAGCTTTAATTAATAACTGTAGTCCCATAGAAATAAACATCTGAATCTGTGTTATATCATTAGTTGTACGGGTAATTAAACTACTAGTTGAGAAGTTTTTAACTTCTGCTACACCTAAGTTTTCTACTTTATTAAATAGTTTTTTTCTAATGGTTTTTGAAAAGCTTGCTGATACATTAGATGATATATAACCAACTAAGATAGCTGATAACAAGCTTCCAAAGGCACAAAGTAGCATATAGCCACCATTTTCTAAGATAGCACTCATCTTACTTCCTTCAGTCTGAACAAGTTTTGTAATCTCTGACATATAGTCAGGTAATTTTAAATCTAACCAAACTTGTACTAAGATAAAGATAAAGGAAATAAAGATTAGTAAGTAATCTTTTTTAGTAAAATTTTTAAATAATTTAAACATATTTAATCATCCCTTCTTCCAAATATCATAATAAGTCTTAATAGTTCTAATAAAGTTGTTAATATACTTGCTACATAGGTTAAAGCTGCAGCTGTTAACATAACTTTTCCATCATCTAACTCCTTACTAGTAAAGAAATGAGCATAATCTAGTTCTTTTAAAGCCCTTTTACTAGCATTAACCTCAACTGGTAAGGTTATTATTTGAAAAAACAAAATAACCATTTCTAGAATTATTCCTAGCCATACTAGATTGAACGAACCAAACAAGCATCCAAAAAGAATAGCAAAATAACCAAACTTTGAAGAAAAATTAACAACTGGTATTAATTTATTCCTAAATCTTAAGAAAAAATACCCTTCTTTATCTTGAATAGCATGACCACACTCATGACAAGCAACAGCCACACTAGCAATAGATGCTTCATTATAGTTAGAACTAGATAGTCTAATAACTTTGTTAGTAGGATCATAGTGATCTGTTAAAAATCCACTAGTCCTTTCTATTTTTATATCAGAAAGACCATTTTTGTCAAGCAAATATCTTGCAGCTTCTTTCCCAGTCATTCCTCTCTTATTAGAAATTTTCTCATATTTTTTATAGGCCGATGTTACAAAAACTTCAGCTAAAAATGTTATAACTACGCCAATAAATGTTAAGCCATATAAAATAAAAAAATCATGCATATTTTCACCTCGTCTTATATGATACTACATTATTTTTATTAAATATTAATTAAATTATTAAGAATTATTAAGAAAGAAAGTAATATTTCTTAATTAGTTTATAAATTTTTAGCTATACTAAACTCTATATTAAATCCATTATCATTATATCCTTTGATAGTACCGCTATGCATGGTCACAAACTCTTTACAAATAGAAAGTCCAAGTCCAGATATTTTTCTTGAATTATCAGTAGTAAATAATGGTTCAAATATCTTATCAATTATCTTATCATCTACTCCTATTCCGTTATCTTTAAAATGAAACAAGTAATTATTATCATCGCTACTTATTTCAATAGTAATCTTTCCATTATTTTTTAAATAACGCATACTATTAGATATTAAATTAGAAATAATTCTTTTAAATTTTGTTATATCTAATGTTATAGTACTTTCTTCTATATCTGTTTTAATTACTAACTCTACTCCGTTATTTTCAAGTTCTAATTTATAATCTTTTTCTATTTCTTTAACTAAATCTTTTATTTTAATAGAAGTTAACTCTAGTTTTTGTTTTCTTTGATTGACTAAATAATCATCAAAAGTTGCTAAGATATTTTTTAGGTGCAGTGCTTTCTCATAGATTTTTTGATTATACTTCTTTATTTCTTCTTTAGTTAGTTTTTCTTCTTCTATCAAATTAGAATAACCAAGAATAGATGTTAGTGGTGTTTTTATATCATGAGAAATACTGGCTATTATTCTATTTTGTTCTTTCTTTTCTTCTTCTAATGAATCAACTAAGGAAACAAATTCATTTTGAATAAGAGAAAATTCATTGTCTATTACTACTCTACTTGGTCTTTTGCCAAACTTATAATTTCTAATATTTTCAATTATCCTATTAACTGGTTTAATTATTTTATCTTTAGCAAACAAAAATATTAAAAGCATACAAATTGTAATTACTAATGTTTGAAAAGACAACAATTCAAGTATCAGTCTTAAGATACTCATATTTTTATAAAAGTAAGCATTTACAATATATTCATCATTATTAACTAGTAATTTTTTAGAAAATAAATATAGGTCTTGTTTATCTTTCTTTGCCCTTTCTTTCTCAATACTAAAAGTTAACTCTTTCTCTTTCTTTATACTATCAAGATCATTTATTAATTCAGCAACTGTATGATAATTATCTTTTATTTCTTTAGTAAGAATCTCTTTTTTTAACATTTCTTTTTTACTAAGCATTGGTTCTACATTACACAAAAACCAAATACCTAAAGTTAAAATATTTATAAAAGTAATAAAAACAAGTCCAATGAGTATTTTCCTTTTAATTGATCTTTTCTTCATAATAATTAATCCCTCACAAATTTATAACCATAACCCCAAATAGTAATTATATATTTATTATTAGGATCTATTTTTTCTCTTAAGTTCTTAATGTTAACGGCTACCGTTCCAATATCACCATAACAATTACCCCACACATTTTCAAAGATTTGTTCTTTTGATAAAGCAATACCTGCATTTTCCATTAAATAACTTAAAAGTTCAAATTCTCTAGTTGATACTTCTATCTTCTTTTTGTTTTTATATACTTCAAAACTTTCCTTATTAATACTAATTTCCCCAATAGTAATAGTACTCTTACTAACCTTATTTCTAGTTTGTAATCTTAAATGAGACTTTATCTTTAAAATAAGTTCTGTATTATCAAATGGTTTAGTAATATAATCATCTCCACCTATTTCATAACCTACCATCTTATCAACTAATTCTTTTTTAGCAGATAAAAAGACTATTGGACAAGAGACCTTATCTCTTACTTTTATGCAAAGTTCTGTGCCACTAATATTAGGCATCATTATATCAAGTAGAATTAAATCATAATTATAATTACCTGTTTCTAGTACTTTCAAAGCTTCAAGAGAATCAGTTATAATATCAGATTCTATCTTTTCTTTTCTTAAAATTAAAGATACTAACTCTGCTATATCCTTATCATCATCTATTATTAATATCTTACCCATATAACCAGTCCTTTCTACTAACTATCAGTTGCTTTATATTATAACTATCAAAAGTATGTTCGTCAATAATTTCTTTGCATTTTTTTAATTTTTTATCTATAATATAGTGTTACAGGAGGAAATAATATGATAAAAGAATTAAGACAAAACAAACACTTAAATAGATTGGAGTTCTTATCACTTACTAAAAGTTATTTAACTACTTATTTTATATCTTTAGCAAATGGTGATGATAGGGAAAACAGAAAAAAATTACTTACTAATTTAAAAGATTATTTATTAATAACAAAAGAAGAGAATGCTATTCTTAGTTATCTAATATCTAACTTTGATAAAATTAAAAACTTTGATACTTTAGAATCTATCCTAGATAAACTTGATTTAGTAAACGAAGTTACTTTTAAACATTTTAATTCTCTTGGTGAAGATTACATGCGTACTTTAGAATCTAGGGAAGCTTATTCTTTTCCTACTACGTCTATTTCTTCTTTAGTAGCAGATAGTTCTATAGAAAAAGAAGTAATTGGACTTACTTTATCAAAGGAAGATCTATTAAGTTATTATCATAAGGAAGATGCTATCTATTACTTATTTAATCACACTAAGACTCTTGATAGCAATCTAGATGATACTAGTTTCTATGGATGTTATCCTATTACAGATAAAAATACACTTAAAGAAATTAGAGTTTGTGTACCACCAATCACTAACCTAAAATCTATGTTGATAAATATTCATGAATATAGACATGGAATTGATCTATATCCCTTTCTCGGGAAAAATTATCCTTCCTATGATTATGAATCATCAGCTAAACAAGAAGAAATTAACTTTCAAAAAACTTTATCATTAAGAAAAGGAAAAGACTAAATACTCTTTTCCTATTTTTTTACTAATATCTTATTTTTTTCAATCAATTTATACTTAGATGAATCATCAAAAGTTTCCTTTGATACAATTACTTCACTATATTTATCTTTATTTGTAGCCACTTCATCATAAGCCATCCAAGTACTTTCTAAAGTAAGACCAGCTAACCCTCTTGCTCCATACTTTAATTGATAAGCTTTATTAGCAATAGCATCTATATAATCATCAGTAGCAGTTAACTTAACTCCTACCTTCTTAAAATGTTCTTTCTCTCTTAAAAGAGGAGACTCATCTGACTTAGTAAATACATCTTTTAAATTTTCTTTACTTAAATCATTTAAATGAATAATAGTAGGAAATCTTCCCATAAATTCTTTTGGCATACCCACATCATAAAAGTCTTCAATGGTAGGTTCAGCTTTTTCTTTTTTATCACTAGTCTTAAAACCAACTGCTTCTTTCCTATTATTAAACTTTTCATAAAGATCAGCAAAGGCTCCTCCTGCTAGTATTATCATCTTCGAAGTATCTATATCTGTAAAGCTTCCTGGTAATAATTGTTGAGGATTAGCACAGGCAGTATAAGTAGCTCCATCTAAAAATTTTAATAATGTATTTAAAACTCCCTGACCTGCTACATCAGACTTAGAATCTGACCCTTTCTTATCTATTTCATCAAAGTATATTATTGCATGTTCTGCCTTATCTTTATCCTTATCACATTTAACATAAAGATCCCATAAAGAATTTTCGATACTTTTTCCAACATAGCCAGGCATAGTAAGTTGAGTTGAATCTACTATCATGAAAGGTAAATGCAAGTTTTCTGCTGCTAAACTTAATAATTTAGTCTTTCCTACACCAGTTGAACCAGTTATTAATATACCTGGTCTATTTTTCTTTAGTTCTTCATCAGTATCAGATATCTTTCTAGCAAGTTCTACTAGTAATCTTCTAGTAGGAGCATCTTGAGCAATTAATGTCTTCGTGATTTTTTTATATATTTTATTAATATCTAATAAATCACCATCAATAACAGCTTCTTTTTCCTTTAATTTTTCATTAATTAAATCGGTAATACTTTGATATTTATCTATATCTTTTTTAATACTATCTTTTAATAGTTTCAATTGACTAGCTGAGTAAACACCAGAAGCCACATCTTTCTCTACTAAATCAAGTTGTTCCTTTTGAGTCATCCTCTTCTTAGTATCATTATTTTCTAAAACAGTATCTGAAGGATGGTCTTTCTCCTTTAAATCAGTGTTCTTTTCCTCTTGAAATCTAAGGGTCAAACAGTTAGGAACACCATCAACTATTCTAACAATATAAGCATAGTTTTTAATGTCATCTTCGTATTTTTTAATAACGTCATAGTCATCTTCCGTCTCACCATAAACTTCTTGTAATTCATCAATATTAATAGCTCTATTAAAGGCATAGGTATTTCTGATGTTAATTGACACATATCAAGTAGTGAGCAGTATTCTTCTCCATCAATCTCATCAGTAAAGATTCCTGTCTTTTCATCATAACTACCTGTAATAGAACGCAAAACACTAAAAACAAAAGTGTTTTTTGCTATATAATGTCTTTCTAATATTGTTGTAACATAAAATTCTTCATCCATAATAATTCTCCTTATTATAGCTAATATTATTCTCCAACCCCAATTATTCCAAAGAACTACTATCATGGTAACTCTTAGTTCTTATTATAAATAGTTATTAACTAAAATGCAAAACTTTTTCGTAAACTTTAATCTTTTTTTAGCATAAAATAGCAATATAGGTAACTACCTACACAAATAGAAATTACTAGAATACCTTATATTAGATAATAGATAAGAGGTGGATAAAATGAATACAAAGGAAAACTGTTGCTTTTCTAAATTATTAAAAGTAATTGATATTTTACAGAAAAACTCTTGTGGAGAACTTTGTAATGATGAATCATGTACTAGACCATTCTTAGGAGGAAGTCCTACTATCATTTGTTATAATACTAGACCGGTAACATTTTATACAGCAAGTGGAAATATCTTCACAGCTAACTATCAAGTAGCAGGTAATAATAGAACATCAAGTGTATTTAGAGTAGAAAGTGTAGATGGCTGTTGTGTAAAATGTAGAATACTAGAACCTAACCCTGATCAAAGTGATTTAACAAGAAGTTATCTTGCAACTAATCAATTTATAACTATTAATTTAAACTGTATTTGTGTCATTAGCTGTCTTGCTGATATTATCATTGATAGTTTATAAAAGAAAGGAAAGATATTATGTGTTTTAGTCAAGATGATTCTAAAAGAAACTGCTTAACAAATATATTAGACACTATTCTTTGCCTACAAGAAAAAAAGGATTCTTGTTGTGAGGAAGGTGGTTGTGATAAACCATATTTAGGTCCTACACCTAATCTTGTTTGTTATAACACAAGACCTATCAACTTCTATAATTGTATGAGTGGAACACTTTGGACTTTTCCCTATACTTTAGGAGAAACAAGTAATACATCAAGTGTCTTTAGAATTGAAAATATGGAAGATAATTGTTGTACTTGTAGAGTTCTTGCACCTAATCCTGTAACTAGTAGTGAAGAACCTTATGTAAGTACTAATTCCTTTTTTACAATTAATCTAGATTGTGTTTCAGCAATAAAATGTTTAGCAGATACTTTTGTAAGTGGAGTTTAAAAAAGGCTTCATCACGATTGATGAGCTTTTTTTATTTTTAAAGATGTAATTGTTGCTATAGGGATAATTTCATTGTCTAATGTTATTATACTACTACTAGTTCTAGCAGCTAGAAAGGTATTAACTGTTTTACCAGCAAAAGAAATAGTAACTGGTATATTAAAAGGATAACCTCTTGTTCTAAAAATAGCATTAATTTTATCCTCTATACTTGCTTGTTCTTCCTCTTCTTTTTGTTTAATAACTGGCATTTTAGCTACACTAGATGATTTATAATAACTAGTATTATTGCTAGAGATATTATTACTCACTTTAAAAATCGGTGGTAAATTCTTCATATCTTTTAACCTCCTAATTAATTTTATGTTTTTCTTAATAAAATTTGCTAATATTTGATATAATAATAATGGCTTGTGAGGTGGATATATGTTTAAGAAAAATAAAATAGATTATAGTATATTAGGATTTGTTTTTATCTTTTTCCTAATTAGTGTGGTTACTATTAATAGTGCCCTTACTTATTTACCAAGTGATGTTGGTAATTTAGCTTTAAAACAAGTTATTTGGTATGGAGTTGGTTTATTACTCGTCTTTATAATTTTTAAGGTTAAGAATGAGTACTTATATAGAAATGCTTGGTTCTTTTATATTCTGTGTAATTTACTACTTTTGTGTCTTTTGTTATTTGCACCGGCTATTAATAACAGTAAGTGTTGGTTTATTATTCCAAAGATTGGTAGTTTCCAACCTAGTGAGTTTACCAAGATAAGCTTAATGTTAGTTCTCGGTACTATGATTAACAACTTTAGATTAGATTATGAAGAGCCTAGTATAAAGGAAGAGTTTATGTTCTTATTAAAGACTTTTATAGTAGTATTAATACCTAGTATTTTAACCTTTCTAGAGCCTGATACAGGAGTTGTTATTATCTACTTTATAATTTATGTTTCTATGTTATTTGCATCAGGTATTAGATTAAGATGGTTTATTATTCTAGGAGGAATTATTCTTTTAGCGATTGGTTTAGTCTTAGGTTGTTATTTTACTAGTGAAAAATTATTTGTCTCTATATTTGGTAATAATTTATACTACCGATTTGAAAGAGTATTTAACTGGAAAAGTGGTAATGGCTTACAACTTGAAAATGCTCTTGCTGCTATTGGTTCTGCTGGGGTATTTGGTCACGGTTATAATAAAACTCCTATTTATTTTCCAGAGTCTGGTACTGATTTTATCTTTGCTGTTTTTGCTAGTAATTTTGGACTCTTGGGTTGTTTTTTATTTCTATTATTATTATTACTATTTGATGGAAAGATATTCTTTATTGCTATTAAAAAGATTCCTTTAACAGATAAATTCGTCTTAGCAGGAATAATTGGTATGCTTATCTTTCAACAAATACAAAATATTGGTATGACTATTGGTCTTTTACCAATTACCGGTATTACTCTTCCTTTTATTAGTTATGGTGGTAGTAGTTTATTATCTTATATGATTTTAATTGGAATCATTCTAAATATTAGAGAAGAACATTCTAATTATCAATATAGTTATAAGAAAAAAGGATTGTTTGGTTAATCCTTTTTTAATACTTCTTGATAAACTTCTTTTAACTGTTTACCTACTGTTTTAATATCTTTTTCTTTTGCTTTCTTAAAAGCATTATCAGTTAATGATGGTAGATCATTTTCTACTATCTTTTTAGTCTTAATAACAAACTCATCTACATCTCTAGCTTTATAAACATCTACATCTTCCATAAACCAGTCTTTAAATATTTCAATATCCCTTACTAGTATAGGACACTTCATAGCACAAGCTTCAATGATGGGTATCCCTTCTGTTTCTTCTAGCGTTGGGAATAAAAATAAATCACAGCCACCTAAGGCCTCTTTTATATATTTTTGATCAACATGTCCTGCAAAAGTTAAGTTAGGAAGTTTTGTCTCTACTGCATGTCTAGCATCAGGAGTAGCTGCTGCTAAAGGGCTTGATCCAAACCATATAAATTTGTAGTCTGGTAATCTTTTAGCCACTTCAACGAAATCTACAATTCCTTTTCTTCTACTATATATACCAATTCCTACTATTACCTTATCAGTATCTTTATAATTATATCTTTTTCTAAATGATTCACGGTACTTTTTATCTGGTTTAAAGAAATCCAGTTCTAATCCATTAGAAATAGCTACTATTTTTTTACCTTTTAGTCCTTTATAACCTTCTAGTATCTTTTTAGAATAAACAGTTGGAGTAACAATAATATCTCCTAGTTTATAACATTTTACTATCCACCATTTAAATAATTTACTAGTTAAATGTCCCCCAACAAACCCATCTTTATAGTCTTCTTCTGTTGAATGAGCATGATAGACTATCTTTATTCCTTTTCTTTTTAATTTTTTAGCTAGAAAGTAAGATTTTAAGAAATAGGTATTGATATGTGCTATATCGTAATCAAATGTCTTATAATCTCTTGTATAGTCTACTTTCACAGATTGTAGAGCCTTCTCTTGATGAAGAATAGCTTTTCCTAAACCACTTACCCCTATCACTTTTAATCCTTCCGCATATAACAAAACCTTCATAATTTTCTTCCTTTCTTAAGACTTATATTTATTTAATTATAACATTATAATTTTTTTAAAAAAAGTGTTGACATCTCTTATATTTCTATGTTAAACTTAATGTGTTGTTGGGGAATTAGCTCAGCTGGGAGAGCGTCTGCTTTGCACGCAGAAGGTCAGGAGTTCGATCCTCCTATTCTCCACCATAATTAGTAATCACTAACTAGAAATAGTTAGTTTTTTTGTTATTTAAGAAAGGAAAGTGTTCGAGTTATGACAATAGAAACTAAAAAACTTGTAATAAGTGAAGAATTAAAAAGAAAGGTTGAAATGATATGTAAGTTTGCTTATGTGGAATATTCCTTTATTAATGGATATATTATAAATCTTAAAAATACTAATATAGCCTAGGTAAAACCCCATATTTTGAAAGTTAAAGTCAATGACTACTTAATATTTGAAGATAGTGAAAATGTCTTTATAAACGGTTATAATAACAAAATTAAGTTTAAAGATTTAGAACAATACTTAAAAATGAACTAATATAGTCTGACAAACTGAAAATAAATGATACAATATAAAACCAATAAAGGAAACAGTATCTAGTCTTTTATAAGAAACTATTTGACAAATTAGAAAAAGAAAGACTAACATAGACAAAATAATGTTAGTCTTTAATCATCCTATAAATTTCACAAAAAATAATCAAAAAGGATGATATTATAAATATCAAAACCGTTATTTTATAAGGCCAAGCTCTCATATAATCCTAATATCAACCCACAAAGTAGGTTGAATTCCGTAAGTACGAAATCAGTATTGTGTAACACTAAACCCTTATGAAATAAGGAAAAGTTTAGTATAGTTGCACAAGCTTCTTATCCTGCTTTTTTCACATATAACAATATTTATATATGAAATCATCCTATTTATAAAAAGTAAAAAAGACCAACCACTAAAGTTGATCTCGACGATAAATTGTAATTTGTCGCTCTAATTATTTTCTATTAAATCAGTATAATATATAATTTCTTTTCCTTTTTTTGTATAATCCATTTCTAAATTTGTACTTTCTCCAATATAATTATTTATATTTACTACTAATATAGCATCTGATGATTCTATTCTTTTAAAATGTACCTCTTTTAATTTTATTAATTGCTCTTTAGTTCTCTTAATATTCTCTGATACTGGATATACTAGTGTAAGAATACAATATCCGTCTAATGCCATTTTTTCTGCAATTGTCATCATTTTTTAAAACTTTAAGCTTCCACATAGTGTTATTATTTTCATTTTGTAATTTTCCTTGATTAAATGAGTTTTCTAACAAACTACTAAATGTAATTTATTCAACAAAATTCCATATTCCAAGATGACCTTTGGCTTTAATAGGTTTATCAAGTATTTCAATATTCTTTAAAATCCAAGCATATCTATCTCTAGCATAAATTCCTGATATATACTCTTCATTATTTAGTTTAACTTTTTCAATAAATTCATCAGTCATTTTTACACAATCAATTAATTCACACGAGCAGACTATATAACCATAGTTTAAATTATTAATGTCAACCAAATTCATTAAATCTTTATTCTCTCTGTATTTTTTTGGAATTTTAGTAGAACTTGCATGAATATATAACTTGCCTCTGTAATTAGTTTTCCAACTTCGTGTTTCGATTGTTTTTTTACCTTCCTTTATTATAGTTGCATATGGTTCAGTTAAACTTAACACTTTCATTATAATCATCCTTTCAAATTACTATTTGTCTTTCAGTTTCTATTATATCATTTTATTTATTTAAAATATTAAAATGTTAGTTAATTTTAATAAAATCATGTTATACTAATTTTAATTAGTAGTTATTACTACCTATAATTTATTGCTTATAATGGTTGTTATATCAGGGCCATAAGGGCACCATAATTAGTAATCACTAACTAGAAATAGTTAGTTTTTTTATGTTATATCTTTCAAATCAAAATCAATTACTTTTTTTAATTCATCTAAAGTAGTCTCTACTTGATAGCCTATTTTTCCTCCACTAAATATTAACTTATCATAATTTTTAGCACTGCTATCAATAACAGTCTTAAAACTCTTTTTCATTCCAACTGGAGAACATCCACCATGAATATAACCAGTAAGTGCTAATAGTTCTTTTGATTTTACCATTTCTATATTTTTTTCATTAACAGCTTTGGCAGCCTTTTTTAAATCTAATTCTTTATTTACGGGTACTAAAAAGACATAGTGATTATTTGTTTTACCAACTGTGACTAAGGTCTTAAAAGTAAGATTTGGATTTTCATCTAGGGCCTTAGCTACTTCCATCCCACTAATAGCACCAGTTTTCAAATAGTTATAACTATTATATTTAACTTTCTTTTGATCTAATATACGCATTACATTTGTTTTTTCATCTTTTATTTTCATTTAGTCCACCTTTTTCCTACAATAAAAGAGTCTAGAAGACTCTTATTATCAATATTATGGGGCGGCGTATGAGGATCGAACTCATGCATACTGGTGCCACAAACCAGCGTGTTAACCACTTCACCAACGCCGCCATTTCAACTAACAAGCTTATTTTACCAAAATTAGACACGTCTTGCAACCCTTTTTTTATTTTTTTTGCAACTATTTAGACTTATAAACTAAAAAAGTAGTCCTTAATTGTGAATCTTCCGATAGTTTTAGACAAGTGATTGAAAGAGATTTATATATATTACTCTTCTTTTTTGCATATTATAGTCTGAATAGTTACAATTTTTTAATAAATTTTACAAAAACAATTGACAAACCACCCTTTTATGGGTATTATAAAAATCACCAATTCGGAATTAGGCGAATTGGTAGCTAGTATCACACTAGCCAACCCCTTTTTATTCTTTTTGGAAGTTAGTTTTTACTGACTTCCTATTTTTTTATTTGTTTTTTCTACTGTTATATCTTCTGCTGCTATTTCCCAGTTGATATTGGTATTTCCTTTAATACTACTTTTAATAGTAAAATCAAAGTATTCTCCAGCTGTTAATCTAACTTTCCCAGTAGCATCAGTAGTTGGTAAGGCTCCTGTCATACTGATAGTATTAGTAGATTCTTCATACTCCATCGTTATAGCTCCTGTTGTTATAGTATTAGGTTTCTTACCTAGCCCTGTAAACTTAAAAGCTGCATAGCTTATTCCTATTATCATTAGAACTAGTATTAACACAAGTCCGATTGATAATAGTAATTGCTTCTTCTTATCCATTTTCTTTTTTCACTCCTTCTATTTTATTTACATCAAAAAACAAGATAAGACTAATCCTATCCTGTTATTAATGCATGATAAAAAAGAGTAGTATTACTGTCTAAATTGCCCCCCCCACGTTAACTAGTTGTAAACCTGACATATTGGTTGACAAATGCACAGTAATCACCTCTTCCTTATCTTTAATTAGATTCTATCATGTAGGGGGTATTTATTCAACTAGTTTTTAATTTTTTATCTATAAAACTGACATTATTAATAACATTTTCGTTTCTATCTAATTTATATGGAGAATAAATATTAGTTAATCTTCCATCATATATAACTTTAAATTTTCTATTCTTAGGATCTACTAAATAGTAATCACTAGACTTATCTATATTTAGTATATTACCTTTAATAGTCATTACTTTATTATTAATATTATTTTCTACAAACAATTTAATTGATGTTTTTTCTTTAATTTTACTTGCTAAATAATTAAGTTCATAATCAGTAAGCTCCGTTGATAAGAAAGCTCCTTTATAGCCATAACAACTTAGAAAATAGGCAGTATATGAGTTTGTTATATTACAACTACTAGCTGCTATAAAGTCTTTTTTTCTACCATCTATTATTTCATGAATAATACCTTTTTTATCTTCAATATCAAATTGACACTCATCTATAGATTTATAATCATTAATATTAATATCACTAGAATTAATATAATCTAGATTAATATCTTTAATTACTGGTTCTTTAAAATTCATCATTAACTTACCAATTAATCTTTCAGTTAAAGTCCTTCTTAAAACATTAATCTCTCCCATAGGAATAAATATATCATCATCTAGTAAAACATCTATCTCATGACAATTAAATGGTGTATTACCAAGTCTCTTAACTTGACTTATTATTCTCTCTTTAGTAACTACAGCACTTTTAGCCTTCTCTACAATATTACCTTTTTCCCTTACTACAATATTATCTTTTATAAAGGTTATTTCTAATGGTTCATTAATCTTCGCAATTACTTTTATTGCAATATCAACTTTCTTAGTGATATTATCAAACTTAGTTATTAACTTATGATTAGTAGTTAAAGACACCGTATCTAAACTAGTTAGTCCTATCTTATTATCTAATATAATCTTCTGCTTAGGACTACCTTTAGATATTAATCTATCCTTCATATCATAAAGATAATTAACTATTAGTCCCTTACCACTTTCCAAGAATCTTATTCCATCTTCTTGGTTTAATTCTTTATCAAGTAAGATAGTTATCTTAGAATCATTTACATCAATCACTTTGCCAATAGGAAGTCCTATATGGTTAGGTGACTTAGTATTTACTAAATCTTTACTATTTAATAAATGACCTTTAGTATATCCTCTATAGAAAAGGCTTTGTAATGTCTCTTTATCTATATCTGTTATCTTTTCTCCATTTAATATTTTTCTATAATAGTTAGTTATAAATGACACATAGGTAGGGCTTTTCATTCTACCTTCTATTTTTAAACTATCTACATAAGGGACTAGTTTTAAAACATCATCACTTAGATTTAATTCTTTCATAGAAAGAAGATAGCCTTCTTTTAGCAGTTTATCACTTTTATATAGTTTCCATTTAAATCTACAGCATCCTGCACATTCTCCTCTATTACCACTTCTACCACCTAATACTTGGGATATTAAACATCTTCCTGAATAACTAACACAAAGTGCCCCATGGATAAATACTTCTTTCTCTATAGGAGTCTTAATAAGTTTTATTTCATCAAGACTCATCTCTCTTGGTAAAACTACCCTCTTAACTCCTAGTTTATAAAGAAAATCTATTCCTTGAAGTGATGAATTATGTGCCTGAGTTGAAGCATGTATCTCTAAGTTAGGATACTTTTTAAGGCATAAACAAATCATTCCAAAGTCTTGCATCAAAATAGCATCTACTCCATTAGAATATAAGAATTCTACTTGGGAAAGAAACTCATCTATTTCATTTTCTTTTATTAGAGTATTCATGGTTACATATATCTTAACCCCATAGATTTTTCCTATTCTAATAGCCTCTTTTAATTCTTCATTAGAAAAATTAGTAGCAAAGGCTCTTGCACCAAATTTCTTTCCTGATAGGTAAATAGCATCTGCACCACTATTTATAGCTGCTATCAAGCTTTCCTTGTTTCCTGCTGGACATAAAAGTTCCATAATATCACTTCCTATTATTAAGTTTTACTTACATTACATCGATTATTTCTAATATTGATTGAAGAAAAATTATCTTTTTGAGGATTTCTTGAATTACAAATCAAGTTATAGGTATAACTATCACCACTACTACTTCTTGTAAAGCGTACCTTACCATTACAAATATAATCGGCATCTTCAAATGATTTAATCAAATCATTTGTTAACAAGTCCTGATAAGTAATATCTACACACCCTACCCAATCAGAAACACCTAAGCTTGTAATATCTACACCCTCTTTTTGAACATATACCTTTGCAGCCTCTACTAAAGTTTTTCCATAATATTCAAACTTCTTTTTTTTATTATTGTTTTGTAAATTTACAATTGAAGGTGTAACCAGTATCATAATCATTCCCATAATAGCAATTGTAGCCAATAATTCAACTAAAGTGAATCCCTTATTCTTTTTCATTTGTCTCGCCTCTATTCTGATTCTATTTTAGCAAATAATTCTATTTAAGTAAATGTACTAAAACTTGACATAGATTCAGATTAATATATGTGACTTATTATATTATTAGATAGGAAAAAAATCAACAAAACGTTAACTATGCTAAAATATCACAGTCTAGTTTTTTATTCATACTTATCCTTCTTTCTAACGTGATATCCTCCCCCGCCTAAAGAGGTGGGGCTTCCTTTCGTACAAAAGCGAACAGTCGGTTCTCGTTCGATAATACCATTGTACTAAGCATAAGCGAGCTAACCCCGTGTGTCCCACGGTTTATTTTGTTTTAA
>ERZ779982.129-NODE-129-length-45178-cov-3.582386_pt1 | contig 45178 bp, 51 predicted proteins | sample MGYA00511936_ERZ779982 | MGnify/ENA primary metagenome ERZ779982 (study PRJEB29588, sample SAMEA2146682) | human gut metagenome | biome: human gut; feature: human-associated habitat; material: faeces | place: Denmark | collected 2008/2010 ... | reverse complement strand
CGCTGGCGGATCACTCCGTCGGTAGAAAGCTTTTTCCTGTAAAACTATAACCTTGACATATCTATAACTTTACTACATTCATTTACCAATCTATCATCATGTGTAGCTAAAATGACTATTGCTCCATTTAAAGCACATTCTTTAAGTAACTTAATTACTATTTGTCTATTTTCGCTATCAAGAGAAGCCGTAGGCTCATCAGCATAAATTATAGAAGCGTTTTTCAAAATTGCTCTTGCTATACCTATTCTTTGCTTTTCTCCGCCAGATAAAACTACAGCTTGTTCATTAGCTCTACCGCTTAGCCCCACTTTTTTTAAAATTGTTTCCACTTCTGATTTACGGATTTTAGATTTATCCAGTGTTATATTATAAGCAACACTTTCATCTTCGATGATACCATAATCTTGATAAATAAATGTAGCATATTTATGCCAAAAGTTAGTTTTCTCTTTATCATTCCATTTGGTGGCATTCTTTTGGTCAATTAAAATAGTTCCACTCTCAATTGGTTGTATTAAACCTAAACAGTTTAGCAATGTCGTTTTTCCACAACCCGAAGCACCTGTTAAAGCTATCATATCGCCACTATTCATAATATAACTTAAATTTGAAAAAATTAGGTTTCCATTAATCTTAACACTAATATTACTTATTTTTATTTCCATTTTTTTACTCCGTTCTTTATGTTTTTAGTCATTTCTTGTCGCTACTCTATAAAATGCTTGTCTAGTACATATATGATATGCAATGAAACTGCTTAAACTATACAAGATTAAAATAGCTATACTTACAATAATTACTGTAATAATATCCGGTCGCCTTATAACAAACGAAATTATTGCTCCTACAAATATTGTAAGTATTGCAACACAACATTCTTTTATAAAATTAGGCATAATGATTTCCTTATATGATTTCCCAAATGTATGTAATGTGAATATGCGTTTTTTATTTTCGTTTACCCATAATTGAGCAGTAAGAATACCAGCAAAAACCATAGATATAAAAATCAATATACAAGCTACAATGTAGAATATTGCTTCTTTTTCAAATTTTTGAGCTTGTGCTAAAGCAACATCAGCAATAGTGTCGATAGATATAACAAACTCTTTTATCGGTGATTTATTCAATTCGGTTCTTAATAATTGTTCATTTGGAAAAACGACATTTCCGCTGGAACAAGCTGGCAAAGTAAAGCCTAAAATATCTAATATTTCCGATGGACTATCAATTAGAATAATCAAAGGATTGGTAGCTTGAACGGTACTTCCACCAGAGCCAACATTAGGAGGTAATCCCAAAAAATTTTTTCCTATAAATTCGTAAAACTCTACTCCTTTAGGCTGTACTTCTTGTGTTTTTGTCCACAATGGCATTTGTGCCGTTAGAAAATCTTGTAACGGTTTGTCTAACGCATTTAACTCTATTTTTGTTAATTTACCACCCTTACCGTTTTTTTCTATTCCTATGTTGAAAGAGTTTATCCAACTTCTATCTGTAATAATAATATGGTCGTATCCACCATATTCCTCTTTGTTTAATTCAATAGATTTATCAATTACTAAAGATAAAGAGAGATTATTATTTTTTTCCATAGTTTTAAAAAACTTCTCTACATGTTGTCGCATCTTTTCTGTTTCTAATGAGTCTAAATCTCCGAAAGATAAACTTACATTACTTTGCATATTTTCCCACAAAGAATATTCATGAGATAATTGTTGAAGAACGTAAGCTGATGTAATGGTACTTGGTACTATCAAAAGTGCTAATATAATTGATATAATTCTAGTGCCTACACTTAATTGTTTGAATCTTTTTAGTGGTATTATTCTTTTTGCTATATGTTCACTTTTAGGCTTCACTATAATTGACATTCCATATGTTACTACTAATGATATAACCGTCAGAACAACTAATATAATTAAACTATTTGTAACAACTAACGGAATTTGTCTAATTCCTCTTGAAACTCCTATATATAGTAAGAATATAAAAAGTGCGGTAATATAACTTGGTATAAATAATTTTGATATTGCCAACGTATCTTCTTTGTAAATTTTATTTAATTCTACTCCGCCCAATAATCTAATACTACGCCCCTTTGCTCTTAAAACAAACCACGCAATCATAGAAGAAATAAATAATAAAAATGCCGTCAAAATTACGTTTCCTACTCCGTTATGCACCAAATTATAATAAATATCTTTTAGCAGTGAGGGAGTAGCCGTCCATTCAATATCAATACCATTTTCTATCGCCCATTGTTCAATGTCATGTTTAAAATCTGCATTGTTATCTGTTGCGTATGTTCCATATAATGGACGACTTCCTATATTTTTTGATGAAATCAATTCCCCTGTCAATTTTGCGTCAAGCCAATTTATTTTATTGCCTGTAACAACTAAATCATTACTAATAGGTTTCTTACTACCAAAGTAAATAATATCTTTTTTATTTTCATAATCATTAGTTGGTGTTGCTATTTTAATCAGTGTTGCATTATTAGTATCAACTATTTTATCCAATTCTAATGCCAATTCTTCTTTAGTTATCAATGTATTTGCAATATTTATTTCAAACTGTTCATTGGTATTAAGTGGTATTTGTTCTTGATTGGATACTATATTTTGAAAAATTAAAACATAACTAAAAATTGCCAACAAAAAACTTGTTAATCTTATACTAATTTTATTCATTTTAATTTATTACCTCCCTATTTCCTCGAGTTATTATACCATATTTAATGGTACGATTTTATTAAATTTTGTCAAAGAATTATTTTTTGATATTCCATAGTATCGAGCATTGATAATTCTATATTATTTCTGCTTATGAACAGATTACTTATCAGCCTATGGTTGTAAAGAGTGCTAACGCATTGCATACGCAACAAGCTCTTGACAAACCATAGTCTAATAAGTCTTAAGATAATCAAGCAGAAATGATATAGTATGCTGTTTCAAGCGTCGATTTCTTATAACTCTGTATTTCTCTTTATAAGTCGTTACATAGGGCTCTTTCATTTGTTGTAATTTCGTTGTAAATTTCCTTATTTCCCTCTTGCTATTTTGCTGATAAACACTGTATTTATGCGGTTTTTCTTAATTTAGTATCTGTTTTTATTATAAAAACAAGATAAGACTGTTCTATCCTGTTATTAATGCATGATAAAAAGAAGTAACTAAACTATAAACCAGTTGTAAACTTGACACATTAATTGTCATCATAGACATAGTTAATCACCTTCCTCTTATCTTTAAATTAATTCTATCATATAGTAGGTGGTTATTCAACTAGTTTTCTAACTTTTATCTATCAATAAACTTATCTTTACATAAAATATAACTAAGAGGTGGTCTTATGAAATATAATGGTGGTAAACATAATTTCTTCTGTAGATGTAATTGTTGTAAACAAAAAAGAAGAAATAGTCTTCTTTACTTAGGATTATTAATTTGTTTTATCGTAATTATTTTTTATCAAGCGATACTTTTAGTCTTTCTAGTTACAAGGCTCCATGCTATTTTATTGTTAGTAGAACTTTTACTTACTGTTTTTCTTCTCTTGCTTCTCATCTAGAATAAATCTATTAAAAGTAATTAATCTATCATAAAACATTAATAAACTTTTATTAGTTTCTAAACTAGATGGATAAATATTAACCTTATCCGGAATAGCAAGTTTAACAAATAATAGTAACTTTTCCTCCGCACTATAAGGATACTTTCTCTGATACAGATTATAAGTAGTTACTAAATCAATAGTAGAAAAGTTCTTTCTAAATAAATATTCTATATCATCAGTTACACTTCCAAGATGAGCATTTTCTAAGCTTATGAAGTAACCATCATCTTTAGGTAGAAAATGATCAAGTGAACACTTACCATGAGAATACACTAATCTTTCTCTTTCCTTATTCTTTACTATACTATACCACTCTTCTAATAACTGATTAGCTAGATTAAGTTGATTATTAATAAGACTACTATTTCTTAAAAATAAGTATTCAACGGGAAGATAATACACTTTAGACTCTAGTTGTAAAATAAGGTCATGATAATAAGCATATAAATAGTTAATCTCTTTTTTCTTAGACTCATAAAACTCTTTAACTTCATCTAGATTAATAGTTCTATAAGTAGTAGTTTTATTCTGCCAAATAGCAAGATTTAAGACAAGTCTCTTACTTATCTCATCATCCGTTAAACTAGTCTTTTCTATATAAGGAAATATTAGTTCACTATTAGTTATCTCTATTGGTCTTAAATAATTATCTACTAAATGGTCATCCAAATACTTATAGACATCTTCTATATTATAACTAGTTCTTTTTTTTATAAAGAGTATTTTATCAGGATACTCTATTATTTTATTATTACCAACTAAGGTGTACTTAACTTGCTGTTGCATCTTTTTTTACTGTTGGAATAATTATTTTACTACCAACACTTAAATTATCTAAATCATTATAGTATGATAGTTCTTCTCTTGTTACCCCATAGTTTTCTATAATATTTTCAATACTATCATTTTCTCTTAATAGATAAACAGAATAAGTAGTATAAGTCTCTTCGGTATTAGCAAAAGCGGAAAAGATTGAATTCATCACTTTAGTATCAGTAGTTGTTTTAATTTCTTCTTGAGTATCATTCTTTATAACAGGTTCTTCTTTCTTATCTTCAATAACAACCTCTTCTTTCTTATCAGTATTAATTATATTATCAATTACTTTTTGACTTTCTTCTACCTCTATATCTGTTAGTAGCTCTTTATTATCATTAGTAGTATCTTCTTTTTGTTCTTCATCTATTTTAGGTTGTTCTTCTCTAACTGGTTCTATTACTTCTTTCTCATCTTCTTCAAGTTCAATTACTTCTCTACCTTTAACTAAAACATCAATATATAAGTGAAGAGTATCTTCATTTCTAATATCATAGGTAAAGTTATGAATAGTAATAGATCTATTATCTTCTTCTAACTCTTTAGTTAGCATAATATCAACAGGAATTGCATACTGAAAGTCTTCTTCTAAAGTTGAAGCTTCTGTCATCTTATAAGTACCACTAACTATAATATCACCACTAATTGTACTAGGGCCTTGGAATGATAAAGTATGTTCTAGAGAAATACTTGTCACTTCCCCTATCATCGTCTTAAAAGCTATTTCTTTTTCAAATGAAATAATTTGTTTCATAAATTCCTCCTCTAGTTAAGTCTATTCTAAGGATAATTATTTATGAAAACAAAAAAAGTCCAAAGAAGCGGGGCTTCGAACGATAAAACCTATACTTATATATAGGTGGGTGTACATAGTCTATCTTCTAGGATCCCTAGTCAGTGAAAAGGTATTCAACACAGATAAACACTCATCAGTACTCCCTTATCGCTTCTTTAGTCGGTTTTATACTGTAAGCCGTATCGTCATTCTTTAGACAATTAAATTATATCAAATATATATTTTAATAGCAAGCATGATGTCCAATACTTTACATTTTTTATCTATCTAATATTATTTTCTATCATGACTATATTTATACTTGGATTATATTAATTACGTTAATTTTTTTCACTATTTGATGTCACAATCTACTATAGAAAACTTCATTGATTTTAATTCTTGTGATTTCATTAAATTAATTTTTTGTGGCATCTAATTTCTAATAACCTGATGAATTATTTTAATTTATGTAAGATACTAAATTAGTTAAAAAATATAATCAGTATTACTTATTCTCATGACATTAAAAAATTGTCTTTTGCAATATCATGTTTTTAAATTAGTTTTTATCAGTAGATAAGTATTTTTCATCATTCACTTGCTTTTGGAGATTTTCTAGTTCACGTATATTTTTATTGTTTTGCAATACATTCATTTGTCTTTTAGCAGAACTATTTAATCTGACAAGCCTTTCACTCTGAGAAATACCATTTTCTATTAATTCTGCATTAGTATTTTGTAAATTATTTAAAATAACTAAATGTAATAAATCTGTATAATCTCTTATATTTCCTTTTTTTGCAAGTTTTGGATTATTATTTCTCCATTCCTTTGCTGTCATTCCAAATAATGCAACATTTAAAACATCCGCTTCCTCTGCATAAACGAATTTAATCTGTCTTTCAGTTAATGATGGTACTATGCATTCTTTTACAGCATTAGTATGAACTACATAATTTAATTTTGAAAGAATTCGATTAGCCTGCCAATCTATTTTTTGTTGATAGGACTCATTACTTTTTAATCTTTCAAATTCAGTAATTAAATATAATTTAAATTCTGGAGATAGCCAACTTGCAAACTCAAATGCAATATCAGGATGAGCAAAAGTTCCAATACTATATCTTCCACCTTTAGATATTATTCCTATTGCATTAGTTCTTTTAATCCATTGACTTGGTGACATTGCAAATGAATTTTTGCCATATTCATTTTTAATTTGGTCGAATTCGACCAAATTAAAATTAACATTATGTATTTCCTCCCAAAGTCCAATATAATCTATAGTTGTAATTTTTCTTAGCCAATTTTTAACTGTAAATGACGGATCTGAAGAGTTTTGATATTTTGCTAAGTCTGTCAAGGAAATATAATCAACATTATTTATTCTCAAAATTCCTACTCTATTCTCTTTAACAATTATCTCTGTTGTTACTTTTTCGTTGTTCATTGCATATGCCTCCTTATAATCAATGTCTGTTTACAACAAAAATAACACATATTTTATGTTAAATCCATAATAATATCTGTTATTTATTATTTTTAAATAAACCCCGTATGTCTTATCTATACCTTTTTAAATTCTTTTATTTTTCTCTTATCATTAGTAGTCTTTGTATAATCTAGCCACTCATTACTAGGTCCACAAGATAATGAATCAGTTAATACTTTTACTCTATCTTTATTATGAAGAATATAATCTATATTAACTTTCTTATCATTTACAAAAGCTCCTATCATAGTATTTCCTATATCAGTATGAATCTTATAAGCAAAATCAATTACTGATGAATCTTTAGGTAGCTCTATCACTTCTCCTTTAGTAGTATAAACATATATCTTAGATGAAAATAATTCTTGTTTTACTTGAAGAACAAAGTCTTTATTATCATTAAATACTTTATTTATATCTACAAGAGAATTAAAAAATTGATATTTACTTTTTAAATCCTTTTGCATCTCATCTCTTGCTCTTCCTTTATTAATATTCCAATAGCAGTAAGTCCAAATGATGCAATCTTATCCATTTCAAAAGTTCTTATTTGTGTTTGAACAAGTCTATCATCTAAACCAAAGACTGTAGTATGTAATGACTGATATCTATTAGTCTTAGGATTAGATATATAATCTTTAAATTTATTATTAATCGGATGATATTTAGAATGAACTAATCCTAAAGTATAATAACAATTAGCAATATCATCTACCATTACCTTTAATGCTAATAAATCATGTATATCAGACACTTTATGACCTTGTTCTAATCTTTTATAAATGCCATAGATATTTTTAGTTCTAACTTTTATCTCATGTGGTATTCCTTTATTAGTTAATAATTCATTAATAGTTGCTAACATCTCTTCTAGACAATACGAACTATCACTTTCTACTTTAAGTTTTGTCTCTTCTATTCTTTTATATTTATCAGGATAAAGATATTTTAAAGACAAATCTTCTAATTCTGACTTTAATCTATATGCTCCAATACAGTATGCTAAAGGTACAAATATATCCATAGTCTCCATAGAATTTTCTTTTTGTTTAAATTCACTTTTAAATTCTAGTGTTCGCATATTATGAAGTCTATCTGCTAGTTTTATAATAATTATTCTAACGTCTTCTGTTATACCAGTTATTATTTTTCTAGTATTAGCAAGATTTTGATCTTGTTTAGTAGAAAAATTTAATTTACTTATCTTAGTTACACCATCTACTAGTTTTGCTACATCTTGATTAAATAGTCTTTCTATTTCTTCCTTCGTTACATTAGTATCTTCTAAAGTATCATGTAAAAGTCCAGCACACAAAGTATCTCTATCAGCATGCATCTCTGCTAGTATATAAGCAACATTTAAAGGATGAGTTATATATGGTTCACCACTTTGTCTTATTTGTCCATCATGTAGGTAACTAGCAAAGTCATAAGTTTTTTTGACGTAGTCCACTTCTTCATTATTATATTCTTTAACAACATTTAATAAATCATCAATTGTAAGCATCTTCATACCTACAAATCAAAAAATCACCAAGTTTTTCCTTAGTGACATTATTTATATCTTAAAGAGCAGCATACGAAAGAAGTATTAGAGAATACTGTTTTTTTAAGCTTTTTTAAATAGTTTAGACAATTCTTTTTCATAGTTACTCCTCGATATTGATACTAATATAGTGTCAACTACCCATCACCTAAAGGTAATGGGCTTGTAACTGCCCAGTCGTATTAACGGCTTACGCCTCCGACCTTTAATTCATATAGATGTTGCTATCTAAAGTGGCGTTACATCAAAGGGTGGTTGACGGCACCCTTTGTAACAAAGTTTACTCTGTTACAACTGTATTAGGTACTTGGCTATCTGCAAGATAGTTTATTCCCATACGATACAGATTCATAGCTCAAATGCGGTCATCATTGGACTTATAACCACAGTTTTTACAAGTAAACAAATGTATCTTCTTGTTACAGTTAGTCTTTTCAGTATGTCCACAAATAGGACAACACTGGCTTGCATAATGAGGGTCTACCTTAATTACAGAAGACTGATTCTGCTTAGACTTGTAAATTAGTTTCTGTTCTAAATCATAAAACGACCACGATACAGAAACATAACGTTCTTTGGTTTTGACACGCTCTGTAGCATTACGAATACCCGATAATTCTTTCAATACAAAGAGAGTGTGGTTTGAGTTATTATTGACAAGTGCCTTTGACACCTGATGGTTAACATCCTACATCCAACGGTTTTCTCTTTGACCAATAGCTTTTCCACTAACAAATCCAGACTTGTGATTACTGTCATAGGTTGCCAACGAAATTAATACCTCTATCAAAATTGTAAAGCAAGAAACAACGTATTATTTATGACGCAAATATGGATTGCTTCTGTCTAAACAGTATTGAAAGAATAAGATATTTTGATCAGACGGATATTTTGCTTGTAGCATTGGAGAAGTATCGTCAGCTACCATACAAAAATATATTGAGAGTCAGGGTTAATGACTAAAGATTTACAAGACTCCTCACACCACCTGAAGGTAGTGGGTTTTCGCCCATGACAAAAGAAAGGGTTTTATTTATGAATATTTATGAATTTCAATGACTTATCAATGATATTATAATATTCTGCTTCATCTTTTGACTTTAGTTTGTTCAAATACGTTGATAAATTACACAGTTTTTCTTTTAACATAGTAATAGTATTATCAAAGCCATAATAATATAAAGATATTTTATATAAATTTCTAGTATCATCTATTATATTTTTTCTTTTAGATATAATTTTTTCAATATCTTTATTTAAAATCTCTTCATGAAACATATCTACAAATTATTTAAATTTATATAAGAATATATACTGCGGTTTCTTTGCATAAAACTTTAACCCATTCTTTGTCTCATAGAAAGAAAGCTGATTCATTATAGTTTCGTCTATCTCATCATTTGAATCTACAAAATTATAAGTTCTTTGTTCGTCTGAAATCTCATAAAATCTTTTTACCTCATCAGAGGTTAAATCAAATTTATAAGGCCTAATTGGTCTATAACAAATATCAACATCACCTTTTGGTGCTCTAACAAAATCATTAAAGAGTCTACTTAATTCTAAGGAAACATCTCTATTATCGATTTTTATCACATTTGCTAATATATTAGATAAAACAGAACCATTTAAAATCCAACTAATTTGATTATTATTAAATTGAGGAATTTCTATTAATAATCTTTTATATAAATTTTCACAAACATTTGAAATATACTCTTTATCCATAAGTCCCCCATATATTTTATTTAGAATATTTTTCTTTAACTTCTTCTAGAAAAGATGAATCCGCAAAATAATTTATGCCCATAGCTTCTTTTACTTCTTTTAGAGTCTCACTTGCTTTTTCTCTTGCTTTTATAGTTCCTTCTTTTAAAACATTATAAACATATTCTGGATTCTTTGCTAACTCCTCTCTTCTTTCTCTTATTGGTTTTAACTCTTCTTGTAAGATATCATTTAAGAATCTTTTTATCTTCATATCACCTAGTCCACCTTTTCTATAGTGTTCTTTCAACTCTTCTAGATTATTATATTCTGGTAAATATTTAGAAAATGAATCTTCTTTACAGAATGTATCTAGATAAGTAAATACAACATTACCTTCTACTTTTCCCGGATCTTCTATTTTTATATGATTAGGATCAGTATACATTGAAAATACTTTTCTTTTTATTTCCTCAGGGCTATCTTTTAGATAAATACAGTTACCTAGTGACTTACTCATCTTAGCATTACCATCTATCCCTACTAATCTTTTTTCATTTTCATTAGAAGGAAGCATTGCTGTTGGTTCTAATAAAACTTCACCATAAATAGAGTTAAACTTTCTAACTATTTCTCTTGCTTGTTCAATCATTGGTAATTGATCATCTCCTACTGGAATAACTGTCGCTTTGAAAGCAGTTATATCAGCAGTTTGACTAACTGGATAAGTAAAAAATCCTGCAGGAATACTTTCTTCAAATCCTCTTAGTTTAATTTCTTCTTTTACAGTTGGATTACGATGAAGTCTTGCTACTGTTACAAGATTCATATAGTAGAAAGTAAGCTCAGTAAGTTCCGGTACTTCTGACTGAATAAAATAATTTACTTTTTCTGGATTTATTCCACATGCTAAGTTATCTAAGGCTACTTCAAAGATGTTATCTCTTACTTTCTTTGGATTATCAAAGTTATCTGTTAAAGCTTGGGCATCTGCTGCAAACAAATACATCTCATCATAATCGCCTTCATTTTGAATTTTTACTCTACTTTTTAATGATCCAACATAGTGACCTATATGTAAAGGTCCAGTTGGTCTTTCACCTGTTAATACTATTTTTTTCTTTTCCATATTTTAACCTCTTTTCCAAAAATAAAAATCCCATCCATTATAGGATAAGATTTAATACTTATTATGCCACCTAATAATAATTTCATATACCACCATATATGATTCTTTGTTAACGAAGGAATACTCCGTACTAGCCTACTACTATTTCGGTAGTCTCTCAATCAGTCCATTCAGTATAGTTAATCTATAGTTTCACACCAACAACTACTCTCTTAAAGATTAAATTATACTTACTCTTCTGTTTCACCGATTTATGACTTGATTATAGTATTATTAATTATATTTGTCAACCACCATGCACTAAAGTCTTTTTCCGACATTAAAGACTAATTATTAGTGTCATCAAATACTGACAATAAAGAAAAGAAAATATTAATAAAGTCTGTTTTATATGATAAATCTATAGAAATAAGATTATACTTATCCGTAGTTTCTCTTAGAAAGACTCTAAAGTCTTTTAAATACACTCTATAGTTTTCTATACCTAATTTAGTTAAATTATTATTAATAGTTTTTATATCTATCTTATAATTAAGCCAATAGCACTTTATATATATATCATCTAAACTGTTTTTTATCTCTTTTTTAATCAGAAAATTATTAATCATATGAACACACAAAATATTATGACATACTTTTTAATTATTTAATTGAAATTTATTAAGTATATTATTATAATAATCATTAAAAGTGAGTGGGTATTATGAAATCATTAACATATTTTGAACAACTGGAAAAAATTATTTATAAGTCTATTTTAAAAAATAATAAAGAGATGTTGATATTTTTAAAAACAGAAGAAAAGAAGGAAATTGCTAAACTGTCTATTAATGAGTTAAATAATTTATTAGATCAGTTATTTAATTCTCATCAATTCTTACAAACAGAAAAAATTCCTACTGATACTTTAATCATTAATCAGTTTGAAAAAAATATTTGCTTGAAAAGGCTAATCAATATTATAATTGATAATATTTTATCTTATGATCAATTGGAAATATGTTTTTCTTCTTTAGAAGAACATTATTTAGCAAAAGAAGGATTACTCGAAAATTCTATTCTTGATGATTGTATAGCCTTTAGAACTGATTATATAGAAAGAGTTATTGGAAGGATATTTGAAAACAAGGATATTCCTCATAATAAAAAGCAAAAAATAATTGGAGATTTGTTCTTTGTTTATAGTAATTTAGAAGAAGATAAAGAAATACTACATAACACAGAAAGTTCTAATATTTTAGCTAAAAGATTTGATATGATTGACTATTTTTTCAATAATGAAGAAAAAAAAGAAATATATGTTAGTCTTTGCTTAGAAAATATGTTAACAAACATTGAAAGCAATACAAAAAACAGTAATAAAAATAACACTCTTGCTAATATTCAAGTAGAAAGTATGTTAGCACCATTATCTATAGACACTTTGATGGAGACTAAACAAATTTTTGATTATGACATATTTAACTGTAATATTAATATTAATAATCACACTTATTATGAAGAAGTAGAAAAAGTTTTTAAAAAACTATTAGTTAATAATATCAATAAATGATTGAGCAAAAGATAAGGTATCTTTAATCTTATCTATTCTATCCTTAGTTGTTAGTTTATAAGCCATTTTCATCTCATCTTCCATTTGGTTTAAAAATGATGGATTTCTATTCAAGTATTTGTACCAGTAAGAGTTTTCTTGTAAATATTTATAAAGATAGGGATTACTCTTTATTCTTAATTTAGTTTCTATCTGCATTAGTCCTCATAATATTTATTAATAGGTCGTTCTTGATAAGTATTTACAACTGGTTCATCCTTACTAGTTAAATCACTTAATAAACTAACCGCTTTTTCTAACCCATTAACCCCTCTTTGTAGAGTTTCTAAATCCATATTTTTAAAAATATTAACTATATCTTGAAAGTTTCCAGTCTTAGTGCTTTCTAATTGATTAGTAGAATTAAACTGATTCCAAACAGTAGAATCTTCTCCATATATATCATATAATTCATATAAACTTTGCCAAGTACTTTTTCCTTTTAAAACACTATTAGCTAGTTCTGGTTTATCTTTAATAAAACTTTTAAAACTTTCTTTTGACATATTCTTCACCTAATAAATAGTATGCTAGAAAACTAGGTTATATAACAGAAAAAGCGTCCTTGGACACTTTTTTTAATTGTTATCATTTAAAAAATCATCTATAGTCATAAGTCTAGCATCTAACTTTTCTAAATCAGGTTTTTCTACTTCTAATACTTCTATTTCTTCTTCTTGATTATTTGTATCATTTAACTCCACTACTTTAAAAGCAGTATCTACGCCACCTTTTCTTAAAGTAGAACCAGTAGAATATCTATCAGCGATAGTAAGGTCACTTCCCTTGTAGTAAGTAATCTCCCCATTCTTTAGACCTATTTCTTCTTTTGGACTTAAGAAGAATGCTGCTACTACATGATATGGATTAGTCTTAACATCTCTTATCGTAAGTAGACCTCTTCTTGCTCTAGTTGTTTTATCAAAGTCTTTTAGATGCATTCTCTTACCTGTTCCTTTATCAGTTACAATAGCTAAGTATTTATTGTCTGACTCATTAAAGTTTAGAATAGAGGTAACACTATCATCTTTTAAAGTTATAGCTTTTACGCCTCCTGCTTTAATTCCTACTACTGGTATTTCATCTTTACTAAACCATAAACCATAGCCTTTACTAGTCTCAATAAAGATTTCCTCTTTAGTATCATAGAAAGCTGCTATTAGCTTATCATTATCTTTAAGTTTCATACAGCTAGTAGCTTTAGAGTATCTTGTAAGTTTAAAGTCAGCTAGACTAGTACTTTTTATCATACCTTGACTAGTAGCTAAAATGATATTTTTCTTATCATTAAAGTCACTTACTGGTATAGCAGTTACTATTTCTTCATCTTCTTGAAGTGGTACTAAGTTACTAACATGTTTTCCAAGTTCACGCCATTTTAAGTCATTAATCGTATGAACAGGGATGTATAAATAGTTACCAAATGAAGTGAATACTAATAAAGTATCAGTAGTCTTCATCTTAAACTCACCTAGTAAGTAGTCGTTTTCTTTAAGTAGTGGTTCTTTAATATCACTAGCACTATAACTACGAATAGATGTTCTTTTAATATATCCTTCTCTACTAATAGTAACAATAGTATCCTCTTTAGGAATAAGAGCAGTTGTATCTAATTTAATTTCGGTAACTTCATCTCTAACCTCAGTGATACGTTCCTTATTATACTCACTCTTTACTTTCTTTAATTCTTCTTTCATTACCTTCTTAAGTATTTTTTCATTTTCTAAGATAGCAGTAAGAGATGCAATTATCTTTTCTAAAACAGCACATCTTTCTTCTAGTTCTACTACATCAGTATTAGTTAAACGATATAATTGCAATGTTACAATAGCTTCTGCTTGTTCATAGCTAAAAGCATATTCTTTTACAAGATTTTCTTTAGCATCACTTTTATTTTTACTTGCTCTAATAGTTTTAATAACTTCATCTAGAATAGATAAACATTTCTTTAAACCATCTAAGATATGAAGCTCTTTCTTAGCATGAGCTAAATCAAACTCACTTCTTCTTCTAACAACTTCTTGTTGATGTTCAATAAAGGCTTTTAGAGCATTCTTAAGTCCTAATAGTTTAGGTCTTTTCTTAACAATTGCTACCATATTGAAGTTATAACTTATCTGCATATCGGTATTTTTTAATAAGAAGTTTACTAAGAATTCTTTATTAACACCTTTCTTCAAGTCAATAACAATTCTAATATCTTGAGCAGACTCATCTCTTACTTCTACTATTCCATCTATCTTTTTATCTAGTCTTATATCATCTATCTTTTTAACTAGTAAAGCTTTATTAACTTCATAAGGAATTTCTGTAATTACTAAAGATGTTTTACCATTCTTCTCTTCAAATTCATATTTACTTTTAATTATTATTTTACCCTTACCTGTTTGATAAGCATCAAGTAATCCTTTTTTTCCTTCAATGATAGCACCAGTTGGGAAGTCAGGTCCTTTAACAAAGTTCATTAACTCATCAAGTGTCGCTTCACTATTATCTATTAAGTAAATAGCAGCATCTATTACTTCTCCTAAGTTATGAGGTGGTATATTAGTAGCATATCCAGCGGAAATACCTTGTGTTCCATAAACAAGAAGAGCAGGAAATCTAGCTGGTAAAACAGTAGGTTCTTTTAAACTATCATCAAAGTTAGGAGCAAACTCTACCGTATCTCTATTAATATCTCTTAACATTTCATTACTAATTTTAGAAAGTCTTGCTTCTGTATAACGATAAGCTGCTGGACTATCACCATCGATGGAACCATTATTACCATGCATATCAATGTAAGGATATCTACTCTTCCACTCTTGGCTCATTCTAACCATAGCTTCATAAATAGAACTATCACCATGTGGATGGTAATTACCAATAACATCTCCTACTGTCTTAGCACTTTTCCTATAAGGTCTATCATAGGTATTTTTTTCTTTATACATAGAATATAGAATACGTCTTTGAACTGGTTTTAATCCATCTCTAGCATCAGGTATAGCACGCTCTTGAATAATATATTTTGAATAGCTTCCAAACCTTTCTCCCATAATATCTTCAAGGGTATATTCCCTTATCTTTTCAATAATTTCTTTTGTTTTTTCCATTTATATCACCTACATCTTCTTATCTTGTTTCTTATCTAAAATACCTGCTGTATCGTAACCCCATACTTCTTTTAATGATGCTAACTTACTATCTATTTTGGGTAAAGATAAATCATTAGTTACTACTTCTAATCTTTCTAAACCTTTAGTTGATACTAAATTAGGACATCTTACATCTCCTACTACGTACTTAGGAAGAGAAATATTAAGTTCTTCATTAGTTTCACTGATATCACCATAGTAACAAATAGTATTATCTTTAATACCTTCTTTCGTAATTGCTACTTCATCTTCTTGACAATCAAAGTAGTAAGCTAAATCTTTTTGCATATTTCTCTTAGCTTTTAACTTTTCTATTCTCTCATCTTTAGAATACCCAAAGAAACCAATCTTTTCTTTTATCTCATAAAGAAACTCTATATCACTTTTACTATAGTTTTCTTTCTCCGTCAAGTAAGTTAGTCGTCTTATATTAGTTAAAATTTTATTTACCTTTTCATTATAATTATAACTAAGTAGTTTACGTTCTAATATATCTTCCATAAATGGTTCAATATTTTGACTATGTCCTATTCCTCTTACTTCTTTAATATTTTTATTACTACTAACAATAGCTAATCTTGGAATAGTTGGTATTACCTCATCATCATAAGAATAATAAATATCAATAACACCATTTTCTAATATTTCTTTAGCATCTTTTCTGTTTTCAATACACCATAAAGTACCTTTTCCAATGATATCACTTCTTAATCTTATTCTATCACTTACACCTTCGTAGTGAATCCACTCACCATTAGTAGTCTTATTTCTTTTTAGTATTTCTTCTCTTTTCATTGAAAAGTAGTAAGCATAAAGTCTAGCAAAACTTTCACTTGTAATAGCATCATCTATTAGTTCTTGATCATTTGTCTTAATAAGTGTTTTTACTTTATCAATTACATCTAGTGTTATTACAGGATCAAACATCGGAAAAGGACTAGTTGTATGCTTTGTTCTTCTTGAAAAAGCTTTTCTATCATCGTTATAGTTACCCATCGAAGTAATTCCTTTAAATACCCATAACTTTACCCACATTTCTTCATCTTCTAAACTGCCAAGAAAATCTATCCAAGTATCAAGTGAATCTTTACTAGCTGTTATCGTGTTATATATTACTTTATCACGAGAAGTAGTGGAAGAAGTCTTTTTAGCAATATAATCTTCTTTAATATCTTCTTCTTTAATGACATACTTACTATGACATAAGCTTTTAAATAAGTTCCAGTCATGCTCTTTTAAATGAGCTTTATTAACTACTCTATCAAGACGAGCTAAGTATTTATTTATTTTAGTAGTTGGACTATCACTTTTATCTGCTGTATGCATAACTATATCTGATATATGTAAATCTTTATATAGTTCATTTAAAAATTCTTCGCCACTATCATACATTATTAATCACCTAAATCTTATAATCATCTTCTAAGGAGAACTCAACGTTTTCTTCAATCCACTCTTTACGAGGTGGTACATCATCTCCCATTAATATTGATACACGTTTTTCTGCTAATTGAGCATCTTCAATTTTCACTCTAATTAAAGTTCTAGTACCTGGTTTCATCGTAGTTTCACATAACTGGTCGGCATTCATTTCACCTAGTCCTTTATATCTTTGTACTTCACATTTCTTATCTTTTGTTTTTTCTTGCATTTCTTGAATTGTATAAGCATATTCAATATTTTTACCACTTTGAATCTTAAATAGTGGTGGCAAAGCAACATAAAGTCTACCGTCTTCTATTAAGGGTTTCATATAGCGATAGAAGAATGTTAGTAATAAACACTGAATATGACCACCATCTTCATCAGCATCGCTCATGATTATTACTTTGTTATACTCACAATCGTTTATATCGAAGTTAGAACCATATCCAGCACCAATAGTATAAATCATGGTATTTATCTCTTCATTCTTTAAAATATCACTTTCTTTAGTCTTTTCCGTATTTAAAACTTTTCCACGTAAAGGTAGAATTGCTTGATAACGTCTATCTCTTCCTTGCTTAGCACTACCTCCTGCTGAATCTCCTTCTACTAAGAATAATTCTTTTTTAGTTTTATCTCTACTCTGAGCTGGAGAAAGCTTACCTGATAATGCTCTTTCTTTTGATACTTTAGTCTTACCTTTTCTTGCTTCTTCTCTTGCTTTTCTAGCTGCTTCTCTTGCTGTTTTACTCTTTAAGGATTTATTAATTATATCAGTAGCTACCATTTTATTTTCTTCTAGGAAAAACTGTAATTTCTCAGTAACTAAAGCATCTACAGCTGTTCTTGCTTGAGGAGTTCCTAGTTTTCCTTTAGTCTGTCCTTCAAACTGTAATAGTTCTTCTGGTATTTTTAAACTGATAATAGCAGTAAGTCCTTCTCTTACATCGCTTCCTTCAAAGGCTTTTTCTTTTCCTTTGATAAAACCATTATTTCTAGCATAGTCATTAAAGACACGAGTTAAGGCTGTTTTAAAACCAACTTCGTGACTTCCTCCGTCACTAGTTTTTACATTGTTAACAAAAGAGACAATATTTTCTTGATAAGTATCCGTATACTGCATAGCAATATCTATTTCCATCTTGTCTTTAATGCCTTCAAAAACTAGTGTTTTATGAAGAGTTGATTTACCTTCATTTAGATAATCAACAAACTCTTCTAGTCCTTTTTCATAATGAAAAGTAGCATGTCGATCATCTTCTAAATCATTAACCTCTATTGTTAGTCCTTTTAAAAGGAAAGCAGATTCTTGCATTCTTTCACATATAGTAGTAAAGGAGAAGTTTATAGTTGAAAAAATTGTATCATCTGGTAGGAATCTAACCATAGTACCTGTCTTATTACTAGTGCCTATCTTTTTTAAGGGTTGGGCTACTTTTCCCCCATCTTCAAATCTAATAAAGTAAATACCTTTATCACGTTCAATAGTAACTTCCATCCATTTAGATAAAGCATTAACAACACTTCCACCAACACCATGAAGTCCTCCTGATACTTTATAACCAGACTCTTCAAACTTACCACCAGCATGTAAAACAGTGTAAATAACTTCTGGAGTAGGTTTTCCTGATGAGTGCATTCCAACAGGTACACCACGTCCTTCATCTTTAACACTTATACTTTTATCTTCATGAATAGTTATTACTATTTTTTTACCATAACCATTAATTGCTTCATCTATTGCATTGTCAACTATTTCCCATACTAGATGGTGAAGTCCTTTTTTATCAGTTGATCCGATATACATACCAGGTCTTTTTCTTACAGCTTCTAAACCTTCTAGTATTTTAATTGAGTCATCATTATATATTGTTGCCATAAACTTTCCTCCTACTTACTAAAAAAAAGAGCATCTCATCTCTCGTTCCCTTTAATTCTTTCGTATTAATTTTACCAAAAATTATCGGTTAGTGCAAACGTTTCTTAAACTTTTTTAACTTATTATAGACAGAAAATAACATAATTGTTAAAATTAATTAAAAGGAGATGCCAATGAAAAAATTTATTGTACTAATTATATTTATAGGTCTTTTTATAGGTAGTTATATTTATCAAAATGAGATATATAATATTTATAAAGAAATTTTTACAAAGGAAGAAGTTACTTTAACAGAATCTAATGACTATACAAGAGATTATAGTTTTTCTTATGTATCATTAACTAATAACTTCTCACCAGAAACAGAAGAAGAAGTTAGAAACTTATATTATACAGTTTTAAACTCTGGAATAGAAAGCTTTACTTTTTATTGTAAGAAAGATACTAGTTGTTTAGATAATGTTAAGGCTTTAGCAGATGATCAAAAAACTTTATCTACTATCAATAACTTTGTTCATCCCTTTAACAGTTTCAAAAGAATAACTACTAATTATGATGAAGCTAGAAAAGTTACTATTGATATTGAACATAATTATAATGATAATGTTAAGACTCTTGTGTTAAATAAAGTTAGAGAAATTGAGTCCAGGATATGGACTGATACAATGAGTACAGCTGATAAGATAAAAGCAAGTCATGACTATATAATTAATCATAGTAGGTATGATAAGGATAGAAGTGACAATGGTGTTATTAATTACCAATCCGATATAGCATATGGTCCCCTACTACAAGGTTATAGTCTTTGTGGAGGATATACTGATGCCATGGAATTATTCTTAGAAGATTTAAAGGTCAAGAGTTACAAAATATCTAATGATAAACACGTTTGGAATGGTGTTAATCTAGGAAGTAATTGGTATCATTTAGATCTTACATGGGATGATCCTATAGCTTCTAATAATCAAGATATTTTAGAATATACTTATTTCTTAGTAGATAATAATAAACTATTAGCCGCTGGTAATGACCAACATCAATTTGATACAAATATTTATAGTGAATTTCAATAGTTAGTAAGAAAATAAACGTAACAGATAATTACGTTTATTTTGTTTTTACTTTAATCTTATTAATAGCTCGTAAACCAGTTTCTATTTGTGGTTCTAGTTCCTTTATTTCTTCTAATGAATAATAGTCTTTCACTTCATATCCTTCTATATAATCACCAGTATCAGGAAGCCATACTTGATAATTATTATCTATCAAATCTTTAAGAAAATCATTATCATCATTATAACCAATTGCTATACCATCAGAGTACTCTAACATCTCTTCTGTTACCAAATCATATAGTTCTGATGCAATTCCTAAAAATTTCTCTTCCCTATTGTATATATACTCTTTAACATCATAAGTTTCTTTATTATAAAATAACATTATATTTTGACTATTATATAGCTGTAAAGCTTCGTCATCTTTAATTACATATTTACATTATTTATCAAAATTATAATATTCTGATGGAACTTCTTCCCTAGTTATTTCATTATCATCATTATCACCACAACCACTAGTTCCCAATATAACGCCAGCCATTCCTAAAGCTAATAGACTTCTTTTTAATTTACTTAACTCTTTCTTATCCATACTTACCTTACCTCCATTTCAACAATATACTATCATAAGTTAATAAGTAAAGTAAATAATATTACAAAAAAAGATCACTTAACCATGATCTTATTCTTCAGTTGATTCTTTTTTAGCAACTACAGTTTTACCTTTATAGCTACCACACTTAGGACATGCACGGTGAGGTTTAATCATTTCCCCACATTCTTTACAAGCTACCATTCCTGGCATTGTTAAAGCATTGTGACTTCTACGCATTCTCTTACGTGTTTTTGATACCTTTCTGAAAGGTACAGCAAATAATTGAATATCTAATTTTAACATCTTCTTCACTCCTTTTCTTTTCCTTCTAGCAAATCACGGAATGGGAAATTCCCCTCTTCCTTTTCATACTCTTCTTCACTTACTAGATGCCAACCGTTCCCTTGATATTTAGAGTAATCACTTACTTCACTAAATCTAATGGGAACCTCTAGTACTATATTCTCCCATAAAACACTAAGAATATCAAGAGTATTTTCAATATTTTTTACTTTTTCTGTCACTTCTTCTTCTAATTGATTAGAAAAATGATAGGTTACATCTTCTAGTGAGATGGAATCTTTTAAAATCATATCGCCACTATATTCCCCTTCTAAGAAAAAGCTATCATCTAAATATCTCTTTAAATTACCAGTAAAGTGAACATTTTTTAGTTCTATAATATCTGTATTTTGATACCAATCTTTAGTAAAGAAAAAATCTTCATTTATCTCTAATTTATCAGTCTTACCTTGTAATAATTCTCTAATATCCATAAATTATCTCCTAAACATTACTAATAGCATCACTATTAAGTTAAAACTTAATTTCATATTCGCTTTAAGTACAAATGTTTTTTCATAAACACTTGCTATATCATCGACTAAATCTACTATCCAACTTTCTAAATATTTAGGAACTTTTTTTCCAATTGGAAACATATGTGTTTTTATAATATCTTCTTCTAGACTTGATAAATCAAAATACTTACTAGCATTTATATAAGCTATCTCTGGATGTTCTATTAATCTTACTACTTTATTATTTTCTTCTTCATTAAAGAAAAAGTCATGTAGTATAGCTCCTTTAGTAGTTTCTTTATAATTTAGATGTAGTATTTTAGTAATCTTATAAGAGTAATAAGCTACTCTTACCATATGATCATATCTATTTAAGCCATGATGTGTACAAAATTTTGTCTTTTGATATTCTTCATTTTGAACAATAGGACTAATAAGTCTATTAAATTCATCATCATTATATGAAGTTTTTGGCATAACCATAACCCACTTTCTTTTCTTCAAGCACTATAATAATAGCATAAAGTTGAGTATTTTTCAAGTTACTATTCACCTCTTTAAAAAAGATAAACTTCTATTAGAATTCAAATTTGGGAACAGCATTAACTTTCATCTAATTTATATTTAAATCCACCAGCATTTTATTCTAATACATCTCTAACATATTTTTTATTATTTAATATTTTTAATAATTTTAATATTCTTGGAGAATTTATTATTGAATCATCATTATTTTCCATCATCTTTATAACCATGTTAATGTCATACCATTTAATTTCTGATACTTCTTCCTCTTGAAGAATAAAATCTTTTTTATTAAATTTGTAATACCAGAGGCTGCAGCATTTTATTTAGCAAACGGATATAGTAGAAATTGTTTATCAGATTGTCCATTAATTAATCATATCAACGCAGCACTTGATATATTTAATGTTAGATATAATGTTGATGAATTAATGCCTGAAATAGAACTAATTTTAAAAATAAAATATAACCTTGAAATAACTAAAAATAAACCATTAGAATTAATGAAAGTTGTATAAATATAAGCACTACCTAAATTTAGATAGTGCTTTTAACTTATATTTGAGAGTAATAATATTGTCTAGCAAGCACTGAATTTGTACTCCCGTACAAAATTCATACATGGGAAAACCCAAAACTCTTATTATTTAAATATTTGATAATTTATCTTTTATAAATTCATCTAAATAATCAGAATCCTTAGAAACCCATTTATAATCCGAATGCTCTTCACTTAATTTAACATTTACCTTTGATTTATCTACATTTACAATAAAATCAATTTCTAAGTCATGAATTAATTCATTATTTTTTTCTTTCACTTCATCAAAATAATGAGTAATAATTGGATTAAAATCTTCTGTATAGCCTATTTCTTCCATAAGTTCGCGTTTTAATCCATCTTTTAATGTTTCTCCATCTTCTAAATGACCGCCTGGAAATTCCCAGGCACCAGGATACAAGTCATCATTTTCATTTCTTTTAACTATTAAAAATAAATCATTATCTCTTAATATACCTGTCAATACTATTCTTGTTTTCATATATTTGATCTCTCCTATCTTTATAAGATTATATCATATATATTTATTAGAGAAAAATTAGCCATTTGCATTGAAAAATTTATTTTTAGTAATATTAAAAATATATATGTTAACTTAACTGTTTCATTGCAAGAATTATTTAATGATTTATCTTCTGACCTTATAAAAGAATTTATTGAATCCGTTGATTTAGAATTTAAAAATTCAGAAAAAAGAAAAGAAAGATTTTATATCAATAAATCTAATGTTAAGAGAAGCATTGTTACTATCTTTGGGGAAATCACATTTCACCGCACCTTATATCAAGATAAATATACCAATGAATACTATAACTACATTGATGATGTTCTAGGTTTAGAAGCCTATAAAACTTATGATCCTATAGTACGTGGAATTCTCATTCAAGATTCTGTTTGGCGTAATCCAAGTCACACATCATCATTTTCTTCTTTAAATACTTTACACATAAAACAATCTTTAGAACAAACATTACCTATCCCAAAGCAAACTATTTATCTATTTAAACATGAAGCTAGGCTGCGTGAAATAAAATATGATGAAATAGAACACGGTAAAACTTTATATGTTATTGTTGATGAAAAGCGGATACATAAGCAGGATAAAAATAAACCCAATAAAAAGAAATGGATTATGAGTAAATATTTTGTCACTTTCACTGGTATAGACCGAAAAGGCAAAAGAAGTAGATTAGTTGGTAAACATGTCTTCATAACATCTTCTGATAAACCATGGTAGGAGTTTATGAATGTTATTCCTAATATTTACAATTTTGAAATTTTAGAAAACATTAATTTACTTAGTGATGCTGGTTCTTGGATACTTTCTGGTGCTTCTGAATTAGAGTTATATACTAATAACAAAGTAACTATTAATACTTGTGAATTTCATGTAAAGCAGAAGATAAATCGTTCCACTACTGACAAAGAATTAAGACAAAAAATTGCAGATATTGTCTACTAGAAAAAAGATAAAAAAGCCTTTAAAGAAGAAATGGATAAGTTAATAGAAAGTAAAACTAAAGAATCTAGAAAGCAAAAAACAGAAGGATACAAAAACTACATTCTTAACCACTGGAAAGGCATCCAAAATATGAAAAATTCTTTGTGCAAATCATCTATGGAAGCTCACATAGAACACTGTATTGCTTCAAACTTTTCAAATGTACCTAAGGCATATTCAAGTAACAATATAGAACAATACTTAAAACTACATAAAATGTTTTTAAATGGAGTTAACATATTAGATTATTGTCTACAATCTTATAATTCAGATGATGATTACGTTTACAATGATAAAGAAAAAGAATTAGATTTTTCTATGTTTGAAAGTTCTAATTCTAATGTTCCAATTTTATATACAAGCAATAATTTATCTTCAGTATTATCAGGTATTTGTCACCCTAATGGTCTATTCCGATAAATTTATACTCCGTCTTGAGTATTTTTCAAGTTAATCTTCATCACCATTATCTAGCTTTACCAACACTTCTCTTGGTTTACTACCATTAGTAGGTCCAATGATACCACGTTCTTCTAATAAGTCAATTATTCTAGCCGCTCTATTATAACCTACTTTAAATCTTCTTTGTAATAATGATGCACTAGCTTTTTGTTGTTCAACGACAAAAGTTACTACATCATTATAAAGCTCGTCATCATCGTCTTCTACTTGTTCCATATCTTCTTTCTGACTAGCTGACTTATCCATATTGCTATTAGCTTCTAGATTTAAGAAGGCTTCATTATATTCAGCTTTTTGTTGTTCAATCGTATAGTCTATTATCTTTTTAATCTCATCATCAGCGATAAATGCTCCTTGAATTCTTTGCGGTGATGCTTCTCCCATTGGTAAGAATAACATATCACCTTTACCAAGTAGTTTTTCTGCTCCTGTTGAATCAAGAATAGTACGTGAATCTATTCCACTACTAACAGCAAAAGAAATACGTGATGGGATATTAGCTTTTACAACACCAGTAATAACATCAGTTGATGGTCTTTGGGTTGCAATAATTAAGTGAATACCAGCTGCTCTTGCCATCTGGGTAATACGCATAATTGATGCTTCTACATCCTTACTAGCTACTAACATCAAGTCTGCTAACTCATCCACTATTACTACAATATAAGGCATTCTAGGTATTTTATTATCATCACTCAAATTTTTATTTTTATCATCAATATAACTGTTATAAGTAGCAATATTTTTAGTATGACTCTCTTCAAACACCTCATAACGGCGTTCCATCTCTGCAACTATTTTGTTTAATGCCACACTAGCTTTTTTCGGATCTGTTACAACAGGACATAATAGATGTGGTACTCCATTATAAACTGATAATTCTACTTTCTTAGGATCAACCATTACTAGTTTAACTTCATCTGGTCTTGTTCGCATTAAAATAGAAGCGATTATTCCATTGATACAAACAGATTTACCACTACCAGTAGAACCAGCGACTAGCAAGTGTGGTGTCTTATCAATCTCGCACCAAACAACATTACCCATAATATTTTTACCAAGTGGACAAAGTAATTTACTACTACTTTTACTAGCTGGTACTTTTTCCATAACCTCTCTAAAGGATACTGGTGTTGTTTCTCTATTAGGTATTTCAATACCCACAGTACTCTTACCAGGAATTGGGGCTTCAATTCTTATATCTTTTGCAGCAAGTACAAGAGCTATTTCTTTATGAATACTTAATACTTTATTAAGTTTAGTACCTGTTTGAAGTTCAAGTTCATACTGAGTAACTGTAGGTCCAATATGTACTTCTACTACTTTTCCAATAACACCAAAGTCTTTTAATACTTTTTCTAGTGTCTCAATATTCTTCTCAACTACTCCAGCTTCACTCTTACTCTTATTTTTCTTAACGGGATTTAAAATAGATATTGGAGGCAAAGTATAATTACCATTATGAATAATAACTGGTTTATTAACCACTTCTTCTTTTATTGGTTCTTCCCTAACTTCTTCCTTAGTATTAATCTTTGTTAATTCATTTATATTAGAAATAGTAACTTTTCTATCATCTTTAACTTCATCTTCTCCACCTGTGATAACAGGTTTCTTACTACTATCAAAACTAGTCTCTTTTTCTTCCTTTACTTTCTTTTCCTTTTTAGGAATCATTTCTTTCGCTCTCATACTAGTATTCTTAACAAAGTCAGCAATAGAAAAACCAGTAAATAAGGAAACCCCTGCAATACATAAAGTCCAAGACACAATTTTCATTCCATTATAGGAAAATAGTGAGGTAAATAAGACACCAAAAGTACAACCAATTATTCCTCCACCTATTACATCAATAGTAGCATTACTATTCATAATAGTAGAGAAAGCTACGGTTAACTGATCAACTGTCTCTTGAAAGACTTTTATTCCATTATAATTATTAGCAGAAATATAGTCTTCATGCATAAGAGATAATATTCCTATCATAAACAAGTAAAATCCTAACATTTTCGTTGTAAAAAAATTAGGCCATTCCCTCTTTATTATTAAATATCCTCCTAATATTATTAATAATACTAATAATATATTATAAAATACTCCCACTAAAAACACTGCAAAAGAAGAAATCAAATTACCAACTGGTCCATACTTACCAATTCCAATAATACCAGCAAGTAAAAATATTACTCCATATAATTCACTACTATAAGCAAAACCTTTCTTCTTTTCTCTTTTAGTCTTCTTTTTTGCCACATTAACACCTTCTTTATAGATTATTAATACACCTATATTGTAACACACAACACTACTTATCTAAAAGAAAATTTATTTTTTTAATATTTCTCGTAAAAAGAAAAAGTCTCTATAAAAGACTATTTCATTAAAGATATTAAATAACTATTTTCTATGTTACTATCTGTTTCAAAAGTATAAGTATATATCTTAAACATACCTTTATACTTTTCATACTGAGTATCTAGCTTTTTTCTAAATTCTTCATCACTACCATCTAATGCTGTATTTCCATATATATCAAATAAGTTAAATACCTTATTTTTATCATTCAAAGCATCAGTATAACTACCATAGAATTTATAAACGACTCCTACATTAACAAAGTTAGAAAACATCTTTCTTACTTTTACTGTATAAGTTATTTTATTATCCTTTTTCTTAACACCACTTACATAGTAATTATAAATTGAAGTAGTTGACCCACCATCATGACCATGTTCACTATAATCAGCTTTATATAAGTCATTATTTTTATCATAAGTGATTAATGGTAGATTATCAATTTCACATAAATATTCATCTATTGGATTAAAAGTAATCTTACTACCAAATTCTTTTTGTAAATATTCTTCAATTTCTTTACTACTTACTCCTGTTTTAAACTTTCCATAATTGTTTTTTAAATAGAACTCAAATTTCTCTTGATTAGTCATCTCAAGCGGATTCTTAGTCCCATCAAAGGAAATAAAATAGTTATCATACTCTTTAATTTTATTAACAATACTATTTTTCTCTTCACTAGTTAAAGTTTCTTCTTTTATTTCTACTTTATCTTCTTTTTTAGTATTATTATCATTAGTAGTTGTTTTACTAAGACTTTTCATTCCAATTACCAATACTAGAAGAACTACTAATATCAAAATTATTATGGTTAAAAGCATTATTACTTTATCTTTTTTATCGACTTTTTTCATAAATTAAATCCTTTCGTTTGCCATAGGCGGAAACCTACTACCTTTAGGTGGTGGGAGGAGCCTTGTGACTCTTTAGCCATTAACCCTGACTCTCAATATACTTTTGTATAGTCACTGACGATACTTCTCCAATACTGCAAGCAAAGTATCCGTCTGACCAAAATATTCTTTTCTTCCAATATTGTTTAGACAGAAACGAACCATACTTTTGCCATAAGTAATATGTTGTTTCTTGTTTTGCAATCTTAACAATGTCACAAACCCTATCAGTCGTATCATAACTTATTAAGAAATGTATGTGGTCTTTGTCTGTCTCCATAGCAATTATCTCGTAGCCATGAATATTGGCTATATCAAAAATCTTTTTCTTAACATCATCAGCAATAGAACCTTTTAGTAGTTACTTACGATATTTAGTTACAAGAACTATATGTACTTTTAGGCTGTATTTTCGTCTGTTATGACGATTATATCTATTATCCATATTTTACTTCTGATAATGATTGACTTTCACTAAAAATATTGTACCAAATTGCTTACGCGAAATCTATATTACTGCTTCGATTAAATAAAATAATTGTTAATTTTATTCAAAAATTATTGATTTTATTGAAAATTTCTATATAATATAAGCTACATTTTATAGAACATATGAGTGGGAAAGGATACTTTCCCCTTATATAGAAGAAATTAACTATTAAATTATCGTTAATTGCTTATCGATTGGGTACATGGCGTTATAAAACTTTTAACTTGGGTTAAAAATTTTATAACTTTCTAAACATTATATAATATTTTTAGTGAATTATCAATGAAAGGAGTACATCTATGCAACAGGTAACTATAACAGCAAAAGTTCAAATAGTCGTCACTGATACAGATAAAGTTTTGCTTGATGAAACTATGTTTGTTTATCGAGAGGCCTGTAATTATGTTTCAGACTATGTATTCCAAACTCATGATTTAAAGCAGTTTTCACTTAATAAGGTTTTGTATTCTACTCTAAGAGAAAAATTTGGTCTTAAATCACAAATGGCTCAGTCCGTTTTGAAAACGGTCATTGCAAGATATAAAACCATTCTCGAAAATCAAAATGAGTGGATACAACCAACCTTCAAGAAGCCTCAGTATGATTTAGTTTGGAACAGAGATTATTCTTTAACGCAGAACTGTTTTTCTGTGAATACACTTAATGGTCGTGTTAAACTGCCATATTTCGCTGAAGGTATGTCTAAATATTTTGACCACACAATCTACAAGTTTGGTACAGCTAAGCTCACAAATAAACATGGTAAATACTATCTTCACATACCAGTAACTTATGATGTCGAAGAAAGTAATATTTCTGACGTTTGCAATGTCGTAGGTATTGACAGAGGTATTAACTTTGTCATTGCCACTTATGACAGTAAACACAAGTCAGGTTTTGTCAGTGGCAAAACTATTAAACAAAAACGTGCTAGCTATTCCAAACTCCGTAAAAAACTCCAAATGCGACAAACTCCATCTTCAAGGCGAAGACTAAAAGCAATTGGTCAGCGAGAAAACCGTTGGATGCAAGATGTTAACCATTGTGTATCAAAGGCACTCGTTGAGAACAATCCAAAGCATACACTCTTTGTATTAGAAGATTTGTCGGGTATTCGTAATGTTACAGAGCGTGTCAGAATTAAAGACCGTTATGTTTCTGTATCGTGGTCATTTTATGATTTAGAACAGAAACTAATTTACAAGGCTAAGCAGAATCAGTCTTCTGTAATAAAAGTTGACCCCCGTTATACAAGTCAGTGTTGTCCTATTTGTGGACATACTGAAAAGGCAAACCGTAACAAGAAGATACATCTGTTTACTTGTAAAAGCTGTGGCTATAAATCCAATGATGACCGTATAGGAGCTATGAATCTGTATCGTATGGGAATAAACTATATTATTGATAGCCAAGTACATAATACAGTTGTAACAGAGTAAACTTTGCTACAAAGGGTGTTGTCAACCACCCTATAATGTAACGCCACTTTAGATAGCAATATCTATTGGTATGAAAGGTCGGAGACGTAAGTCGTTAGTACGACTGGGCAGTTACAAGCCCACCACCTTTAGGTAGTGGGTAGTTGACTTAAAATCTCCTGTATTAGAATAATCTTAAAATATCATTAAATGTTACATAGACCATTAAAATCATAAGTAGGAATAAACCAATCGTATGAATCATCGCTTCTGTTTCTGGTTTTACTGGACTTCCCTTTATTTTCTCAATTAAGATAAATAAGATATGTCCTCCATCAAAAGCTGGTAATGGTAACAAGTTGATGAAACCTACATTTATTGATAAAAAAGCAAATAGATATAGTAAATTAGCAAGACCTCCTGCTCTTTGACTACCTACTACTTCATAAATACCAACAGGACCTGATAATTGTTTTACTTTAATACCACCAGTAAATAAACTAACAACAGTTACCCACATTTGTCTAAATAAAGCTCCTGTTTTTGTTACCATATAATTTAGTGCATGTCCTAATCCATATTCTTTTTTCTCTTTAAAACCAATACCATAAACATAAGTTACTTGATCATCTTTTATTTTCTTTTCTGGGGTTACTTTATAAGTTTTTGTACTACCATCCTCTTTAGTAACAACAAATTTAGTTGCTTTATCATGTTTATCAATCGTAAGATATAAAGAAATATCATCTCTTGTATTAATTTTATGACCATTTATTTCCTTGATGATATCTCCTTTTTCAAGTCCAGCAACTGCTGCTTTTGATCCTTTATTAACATTAGTAATTAAAGGGACTGATGATGGACTACCCCAAATAAGACCAATAAAGAATAACATCAACATCGCTGATATAAAGTTAAAACCAGCTCCAAAAAACATTACTAGAAATCTTTGCCAAGCTTTTTTACCTTGTAAAGTTCTATCTTTTGGAATATCTTCTTCTTCTCCTTCTTCACCAGCTAACTGACAAAATCCCCCGATTGGAATAAGTCTTAGGGAATAAGTTGTCTCTTTTCCTTTGTGTGATATAAGTTTAGGTCCCATTCCAAGAGCAAACTCATGAACATAAATTCCTGTTAATTTAGCAAAGAGAAAATGTCCACCTTCATGTATAAAGATAATCGCTCCTAGAATAAGAATAAATATTAATAATGTTACCATTTGCCCCTCCTATAAAATTCCTACAAATAAAATGAACGCTAAGGCTACAAAGATTAGACTATCAAATCTATCAAGTATTCCCCCATGTCCTGGTATCAATGATGAATAATCTTTTACTTTATAAGTCCTTTTTATACTAGAAAATACCAAATCACCTAACTGACCTATTAGTGATAAAAAGAAAGTTATAAAGATAATTAATACTAAAGACATATTAGAATTAACTACTGTGAAATAGAAGGTTGAGGCAACAAAAGTTCCCATTGCTAAACCTCCTATTAAACCTTCTATTGTCTTATTAGGACTAATAGTGGGACAAAGCTTATGTTCACCTATATAAAATCCTGTAAGATAAGCAAAAACATCAGTCATTGTAGTTATTAATAATATATATATTAGGTAATTTAAATCATAGTTTCTTATTAGAATAATAAGTCCAAATGATAAACCAATAAATATAGATGATCCTATCATATATAAAGCATCATTAATATTATACATATCTTCCTTACTATTAACGAATAATAAAGGTAATAAAAAGATAAATATTAATATAGCAAACGCTCTATAATCAACCATATAAGTAAATACATTTTGATTATAATTTAATAGTGTTAAGAATAAAACTATGAAGTAAGCAAAAATAATAACTATCTTTGGAAATTTTTTAGTTTTTTCTCTCACTTTAATAAGCTCATAAATACCAGCTATAGCAAGTAGTGTCATAAATACTGAGAAAGTCATTCCTCCTAGTAATAATAGTGGCACAAATATTAAAATCATAACAATAGCACTTACTACTCTTTTTTCCATTTTTTTCATTTCTTATCCTCCCACTATAAGTATAATATAAAAATTGTCTTTTAACAATAAAAAAAGGATATCTCTATCCCTAAAACTTATCAGCATTAATCTTTACATACTTATTACCATTTAGATAACTACTAGCTTGACAAAGAGTACGAATAGCATTAATTATTTTACCATTTTTACCAATTAATCTACCCATATCTTCTTCTTTAACTAATATTTCAATAGTAATAGCGTCATCAGATGAAAACTCTTTAACACTAACATCTTCTTTATTAACTACAACTCCTTCAACAAGAGTTGTTACAAGTTTTACTAAATCCATTATTTTGATTCCTTTTTAGTTTTATTTTCAGCAAATTTCTTCATAATACCTTCATTTTTCAATAAACTACGAACAGTATCAGAAGGAATTGCTCCACGGTCTAACCATTTAAGTGCTACTTCTTCATTAATCTTAGTAGTATTATCCTTTTCTAGTGGATTATAAGTTCCTACTAATTCAAGATATTCTCCATCACGTCTTGCTCTAGAGTCAGTTACTACGATACGATAAGTAGGTCTTTTCTTAGCACCCATTCTCATTAAACGAATCTTTACAGCCATAATTACACTCCTTTCCATTTGCAATTAATATTATAAATATTATTATCACACTTGTCAACATTTTTTTGTTAACATTTCCAACTAACAGTATACTTACCTACGGACAGTTTTTAAAATAATAAAAATAAGAGATAAATCCTATTCATCTCCTAAATCGTCTAAAAATTGATAAAACAATCCACATATGCTACAATCATTATAGTCAAAATCAAAAAAATAGAAAGTAGTGTGAATTGTTTTATGGCTAAATTATACAATACCCAATCTGATATCACAATAGCTTTATGTAATTTTTTTAAAAATGTTGGTCATTTAAGAAAAACTCAATTAAATATCTTGCCTGCTATTATTTTTGGTATGGCTATTTCCGAATCTTGTATTACCAATGATATTGTTAAGGTCTAAAAAGATGATTTTAACCTTGTATACCCTACTTCTACTGAAAGAATAATTAGAAGATTTTTTAATAATGAGTTATTTGATAATTATACTTTTTTTGAAGATTGTATTAAAGATATTATTTCTAGATAATCTCTTAGTCATGCTGATAAAAGAATTTATATCGTTATGGACCATATGACAAATTTACTGTCTTTATGATTACTATGAGAATTGGTAAGCAATCTATTCCTTTATGGTTTCGTTGCTTTGAAGGCAAAAACAACCCTGATGCTTATAAACAATCTTTGATTGAAGAAGGTATTAATTTTGTAGATAATTTATTTAAAGATAAAGGATATGATTTAATCTTTCTTGGAGATAGATGGTTTAATTCCACTTCTCTAATGGCATTCATTAATTCTAAAGAACACACTTATGTTTTTAGATTAAAAGAAAATTTCAAATGCTTCGTTTATGACAAGAAAGAAGGTCATAAAATATGGAAAAACATTAATGATTTATTTCACTATAAATATCATACTACTTTCTATGAAAATATCGGTTTTACTAGAAAAAATATTGAAACTAATATCGTTATTGGGCCAACTAAATCCACTCAATTATCAAATATTGATAGTGAACGTGATGAATTTGAACCTTGGATTTTAGTAACCAACGGTAATCCTAAATGTGCTTTAAAGGATTATGCTTATCGCTTTGGAGCCATTGAATTTTTATTTAAATTTGAAAGCTTTTGAAAATATGTATACTTGTGTATATTTTACTTATCTTTGGATGAGTATTTTAGGAATAGAATATCTAAAAATAGTACTTGTTACAAAAAGCTTAAAATTGGAGCTACTAAAAAATATAAATCCGGTATTAAAAGAGTAATGTCTATTTTTAGAACTGATTTATTTTTACTAAATAAAGCATTTAATTCCACTATTAAAATACGGTTGCCTTTTACTTTTATTTTATATGATATATAACGATTAAAAACATTATATCTTTTAACCATGCCTATTAAATTAGGGTCTTTATAATGCTAAAAAAATGATAGAAATTACCATTTCTACCATTTTTTACTTTGAGATTACCTATAAGTATCAAAATGTACAATACTGTCCGAGGTATTTTACATGTTTCACCCTTATTTTATATAGTTATTTTAAAAACTGTCCTTAGCTAAGCTTCCATCTATATTTTCATCCAATTGAAAAGGGATTAAGTGCTGATCCATCACCTTTAGCAATAGTTACATTTTGTTTTAAATTTATAACCGGGCGAACCCCATTAAAAGAGGTCACGAGAGGCCACGGAAACAAGCTCCCTGATGATATCACATACCAAACGAAATCATTCGAGTTGCTAGAATAGAAGTAAGACGGAGAAAGTGTCCAAAAATTCTTTCCATTATATAGATAATAATTACTATTAGCAGAACCGGACTTTCCACCAGCTAAGGCTACTTCATCGGCTAGTATTAATCCAATAGAATAATTAAGTTTAGCACTTTCATTTGATACTTTGAATCTATCATTTTCTTGACTACATTTTAAACTTGGTATCTTTTTTATTTCTATACGATTATATACATCATAGTTTGTACTGGATGATGTTAAATATCCTGAACCATCAGTTATACTTCTATCATTACAAAAAGTGGTGTCTGCTAAGTACGAAGTATAGTTCGTAAGATTATTTTGATACCAACTATCTAGCTTTGTTTTAATTACTGAATCCGTTGTATTTGTTTGAGCCGATAATAGACTATTAGAACTATAACTTATTGGTTTTACTACCATCGTAGTAACATTACTATATCCCGTTACTTTATATACTACATTACAACTAGTATTCAAACAACTATATAACTGATTATTTACTATCTCATCGTGATTATCAGTCCAGGTTAATTGTTTGATATCTCCAGTTAAAGTGAACTTTCTAGTTGACTCATCAAAAGTATATCCTGTTCCATAATCATACTGTTTTGTATTATTAAATCCGCTATATCCCGTAGTTCCGTTATCTTCATGTAGTGAAAAGTTTTCATTATATTTATATCCGACATAAGTTGAATCCCAATATTTATCATTAAACGGAGAAGTCCCTATCATAGTATTATTACCTGTATCGGATGTACTCTTACCAGAATAAATCATTCTGACACTTCCATCTCCATTACGTCTAATGACTCTCCAGATGAATCCGGCAAAGGATACATAATTATTCTTTACTGCTCCTCTATAATAATAACTTTCTCCATCATCATCTTCTGCCATATATAGTCCATCAGTCTCACTATCATTTGGTGCTATTTTATTAAAATCAGGTGTCCCTTTTGCCTTTATAGCGATTTTAGCAGACTCTACTGTTGCTTCATGATTATTCATTACTAACATACAATCTGATAAAGTAGTAAAACCATTATCTTTACAATATGTATCCTCTGCTTGTGCTACAGTATCTGAAGTTTGTCTATAAACATTTACTCTTACTTTATAAGTTAGTCCACCATTATCGTTTTATGGATTATAACTTTCATCTACCCAGATTCTTAATCTATAATTAATAGTTGTTTCTCCCTGCTCCTTTAAATTTCCAGTATACAAACTCATCATATCTGCTGGTCTTCCGGTATAAACATTTCCTGATGGTTCTTCATAGTATGTTCTTGGTGCCATTACTTCTGTCTCTTTTCCATTACTATCTACAGTAGTTAAATAATACTTAATATTATTACCACTAAAAGTATTACCTGTTTCTTCCTTAGCTGCTATTTCATAATTGATATCGGTATTTCCAATGATAGACGACTTAACAGTAAAATCAAAATACTCTCCACTATTTTTTCTAGTCTTACCAGTATTGTCTGTAGTTGGTAGGGCATTATTAATAGAAATAGTATTATTACTTTCAGTATAAAGCATCGTTATTGCTCCGGTTGTAATTGTATTTTCTTTCTTACCTATTCCACTATAGATAAAGGCTGAATAACTGATTCCTATTACTACTATTAATAAAAATATTGATGTTGCTACCGTTAATATATTTTTTAGCTTTCCCTTATTCATCTCCTATCACCCCTTTTATTTTAGTATTACTCAAAATGATAGATTCATACCTTTTTATCGTTAATTTATTACTTTGACAGTTTGATATTACTGCTCTCATCACTGTCTCACACCTTCCATTCTTTATTTTATAAATATCATTATTCTTGACATTTTAATCATATCATAAAAATTCAATTTAAACATTTGACTATATAACCATTTTTGAAGCATAGCAAAAAAAGATAGGACTAGTCTTATATCTCTATCTTTATTACTACACAATAAAAGAAAGTAGTTTTGTTACTTAATACCCCCCCCCCATGTTAACTAGATGTAAACTTATATTATCCATGAGGGGGCCACCTCTACTTTCTTGTTTTTTGCTTATTTGTGAATTAAAATGTACACTTTTTACCATTTTCTTAGCTTCTACAACTATATCTTATCAAATATAATAAGGTTAATCAATAGTTTATCAAACATATTTTTTTACATTTTATTTTGCAACTTAAATAGTAAATATATAATATACTAATGAATTTTTCTTATTATATCTTGAACCACTTTATCAAAAAACTCTAATTCATCATTATCGATAGGTAATATTTTATCTCCATTTAATATTCCTATATAAATATTACCTTCTATTTCCTTTAAATCACTAGCTGTTGTGTAAACTATATACTTTATTTTATCCTTTTCTAATTCCATCAAGGGATAAATATTCTTTTCTTCACCATTAATTATAACAATAATTTTATCTTTTTTTTCCATACTGTTCATGATACTCCTTATTAGCTTCTTGTTCTACTTTTAAATCCATGACTTCACTTTGTTCCTTCATATCCCACTTATCAAGATAATCTTGTAGTTTTTCTTTATCAATTTCTAAAGTATTATCAGTGATATAACCATCTTTATATATATCATATAAGAAACTAGTTTTTCTAAATGCTAAAGTGGACTTTTGTTCTCCTGATATGGGAAGTGAAGTAAGTAAGTCATCCTTTTCTCCAGCCATTGTTAAATAGTGTTTATCATCTTCCATAGTTTTTACATAAAGATCTTTAATATCATAACTATTATCATCAATATTAACCACACCTGTATCATAAAACTTTTCAAAAACAGGATCAAAATCCCCCTTTATCTTTTCTGAAACATCATAATATATACCAGCATATTCATTAAAATCACTATCCGCTTTTACTGGTAAACTAAAACAAAGTGATGATAAAACTATTCCTGATGTTAGAAATATTCTTTTTCCTATAGTCATATTTTTAATAGTAATTTTTTCTTTAGTATTCTTTAGCATGATTTTCCTCCTATTCTAATACACTCTTCATATATTCATATAAATTATCATAACCCACTCCAGAAAGTGGTATTTCTTTTAAAGAAGCCGGGTCATTATAGTAAAGTAATGTAGACTCTGCAAAACATTCTGCGGGCGTTTTATGACCATATTCTCTAATAATACTATAATCACTGTCATTTTTATTTATTTGATTATATATATCTTCAAAAGTAGTAGTAGCAGAAAGCTTGCCATTATCCAATATAGAATTATCAAAGGAATGTCCTAATTCATGGGAAAAAGAATCAACTGCAAACTTTTTTGTCTTAGCATTTGCCATATAGTATTTCATATCAAAAGTAGAATAATTAGACCCATTAGTATAAGCAACCCAATTTGTACCATTTACCCCTTTTTTATCATAATCTGCATACACAAAAGTTATTTGTTTCAACGGAGCTATAGCAGTTTCTTTAAACTTATCTCCATACTTATCAGCTTCTAACATAACAGAATGATGAAATTCTGATACTTGAGTAGTATACTTTTTTATTGCCTCTTCACTAAATTGCTCATAAAGATAACCTGTGTTATTTGAATTACGCCTTAATCTTCCTAGTGGTACAATAACTTTTGTTCCTTCTTTATTGTAAAACTCTAAATATTTAGACTCAATCTCAGGAAAATAAGTATAAAGTGGAAGAGTTATCTTTCCTTCTTTAAGAATAGGAGTTGTATCTAAATAAACATAACCATTTTTCTTATCCTCTTCCATCAACTTACCAGCATAATATATTCTATCCTTGATACTCATCTTATCATAAGGCTTATCCGATGTAATAATTCCTTGTTCTAGAGCTTTTTCCATATTTGCAATATAAATAGTAATTATTGCTAAAGCACTATCCATATCTTTCAATTGATTACTAAGAGATAAAATATTTGTTTGCAATCTATCGGTTTCTTTCAAAATATTATTACTACTATTTATTATTTCACTAGTTCCTGTTATATTAAACTTATCATAATAATACTTAGTACATTCTAACGAATAATCACTTCTATTAGAACCAGCTACTTTTGCTCCATTATAGCCTTCTAAGGTACTAGCTTTACTTGCAAGTTCTCGTTCTGTTTCATTAAGACTTTCTAGTCTATTATTAAATGTATTAAGCATACTAGTAATATCTATTAAAGTTGATGTTACCTCTTTTTCATTTACTGCACTCATTTGCTTTCTCCTTTATGATATATTGTATTAGTAAGAACTGCTTCTTTACTATAATTTACATTAGTAGACATCTGATTTTGAAATGATGATTTAACTAAAGAAGTATCAAGATCAGCAATAGTTACATTTGCTTTATTAATTTTATTTGCTCCTCCTAAAGTATTCCAAATAGCTGATAATCCATCAAAGCTTTCTTTAATAGAATTAGTAGTAATTTCTACTCCATTAACAGAATCGAAGTTTTCCTTAGTATTATTAATATCATCTACCAGATATTTAACCGTTTCCTCACTTACTTCATTTCCACCTAACAAACTAATCACCCCTATCTAAATCTTCTATAACTATTTTAACAGTATCATTAAAATTAGTAAATCTATTTATATACAAATCTATTTTATCATATTTTTTTTACTAATGTTGTGGGTAAAACTTGCTTTAATTCTAATTTATCATATTCTTTTTGCTTGTAAGCATAATCGGTTAAGCAGTTATGACAAGAAGAAAAACTATGGCACCTATTGGCAGCTGAACCAATTGCATCTCCCGGTGCACATAATCCGAGTCCTTCCCATTCTCTAACTTTTTCTAAAGGAGTAATTTTACCTCTTTTATGAATTTCATCGACTTGAGACTGAGTCAATTCCTTCCCTTGTTTATATCTATTTATTGTATGATCACATATTTCTTTTAAAGAAATAATAGTACCTAATTTTGTTTTTTTTAAAACACATAAATCCAACAATTGATTGTTTATATCATCAACTCCATTTTCTCTAAAATATGCTTTTAATTTCTCACTATTTGCAAACAAATAAACTGTATGTTTGTCGGAAAAATCAGGTGAATATTCTCTATTTTTCTCTTCTTTTAAATTTAAAATTATCATGTCCAATATTGCTTCAATATCAATTTTTTTCATTAGCATTTTTCCTTTCTAAATCTTTTACAACATTATTAATTGTATTATTAAAATTAGTAAAGTCACTATTATACCAAATGACTGGTAATTGATTATTAAAGAAAGTATATTGCCTTTTAGCATAATGTCTAGAATTTTGTTTTATTTTATCTATTACTTCATCAAAAGTTATTTCTTTCTTAAAGTATGGAATAAACTCCTTATAACCAATAGCAGTCTTTAAAGCTTTAGAAGTAGCAAATGATTCTTTTAAAGAGTTAACCTCATCCACTAAACCATTTTCCACCATTATATCTACTCTTTTATTGATTCTATCATATAGTGTTTCTCTATCAGTAGTAAGTCCTATTATTTTAGCATCATACAAGAGTTTATTACCATTATTATCTATATCAATATTATTTTCTAATTTCTTTAATTCTCTTATTAGTCTTCTTCTATTATTCTTATCTTTTGGTACATAGTTATATTTACTTATTCTTCTTAATAACTCTTCAGTAGATAACTCATCATAACAAGTAGAACTGTCTTCTTCTCTAAAACGATAGTCATATAAAGTAGCTTTTAAATATAGTCCTGTTCCTCCTACCATAATGATATTTTTCTTTTCTTTTAATAATTTATCTATTAAACTCCTAGCATCTTTTTGATAATCATAAACACTATAATTAGTATTAACATTGACATAGGATAGTAAGTGATGAACTACTCCATCCATTTCCTCCGTAGTAACTTTAGCAGTACCAATATCCATTTTTTCATAGACTTGCATTGCATCAAAGTTAATTATTTCAGCATTATAGTGTTTAGCAAGACTTATACTAAGAGCCGTCTTACCAATACCAGTTGGTCCCACAATTGCAATAATCATAAAAATTTAGTCCTTTCTAATTCATTACTCGTTTAAACATCTTCTCAAGTTCATAGTTACTATAAGTAATAATAGTTGGTCTACCATGAGGACAAGTGAAAGGATTTTCACAAGTTCTAATAGTCTCTAATAAGTAATCAGCTTCTTCTAGTGATATATAGTCATTTGCTTTAATACTTAAACGACATGCTAAGGTAGTAGCAGTTTTCTCAATAAACTTTTCTTTAGAAAATGTTCCTTTTTCAAGCAGAATAGATATAATCTTTTCAATAGAGTCTTTTTCTCTTCCTTTATAAATAAATGTTGGATGACGTCTTACTAAAAAGGTATGATCTCCAAACTCTTCTAAATAAACACCAATACTTTTTAATACATCTAAGTATTCTTTTATCTTTAAAAACTCATCTTTTGGATATTCTAATTTTATTGGTACTAATAAATCAGTAGTATCTTTATTTTCTTTACTTAACTCTTTCATAAACTTCTCATAATTAATTCTCTCTGCTATTGCATGTTGATCGATTAAATACATCCCTTCTTCATTTTCTGCTACTATAAAAGTCTTATGAATAATACCTAAAGGATGCATCTTTTTAATACGATATTCTTCCTTAGGTACTTCATCATTATCTACCATTTCACTATCGGCTTGAAAATCAAAACTGACTTCTTCTACTTCTTTTTCTATTTTTATATCATTATCATCATCAAAGATACTTTTAGGTTTCTCTAGAGGAAGTGAGTCTTCTACCTCATAAATAGTTTCGATATTTCTAACACTAGCATGTGGTATTAATAATATCTCTTTTAGTTTCTTTTCAATCAAACTAGTAACTAGACTTAATAGTTCATCTAACTTAGAAAATTTTATATCCATCTTTTGAGGATGAATATTTATATCTACTAGTATTGGATCTACACTAATATTTATAACGATGACTGGGTATTTATCTTTAGGTATATAAGTATGATAAGTATCAAGTATTGCTCTATTTAAAGCTTGATTTTTAATAACTCGACCATTAACAAGAGTAGTCATAACGTTTCTTGATGCTTTAGCAACTTCTGGATAAGCGACATAACCACTAATTACATAGTCATCATTCTCCCCATTTATTTCAATCATCTTTTTAGCAACATCTATTCCATATACTGCATAAATTACTTTTAATAAATTGCCATCTCCTGTTGTATTAAGTAGTTCTTTATCATTATTTTCTAGAATAAATTTTATATTTGGATATGACAAAGCCATCTTATTCATATAGTCTATTATTAAAGATAACTCTGTTGATAAGCTTTTTAAGTATTTTAATCTAACAGGAGTATTATAAAATAAATTTTTAACTGTAATAGTAGTACCTTTTTCTAAAGGATATCTCTCTTTCTTGATTAACTGTCCACCCTCTAAGTAAAGATAAGTACCAACATCATTAGTACTAGTTCTTAACTCTACTTTAGAAACAGAAGCGATAGAGGGAAGGGCTTCTCCCCTGAAACCTAATGATGCAATATGAAACAAATCATTTAGACTCTTTAATTTACTAGTAGCATGCCTTGAAAATGCTAAAGCAGCATCATCTTCATCCATACCTACTCCATCATCTGCTACGGTTATTTCAAGAATACCAGAATCTTTTAATGATACTCTTATTTTACTACTTTTAGCATCAATACTATTTTCTACTAATTCTTTAACAACATTTAAGCATCGCTCTACTACTTCTCCTGCTGCTATTTTATTAGCTAAATCTTCATTCATCACTTGTATTTTACTCATCTTTATCCCCCACAACTACTACTTTTATATTTACTACATACTAGACAAACCTTATATTTTAAATCCATATTGAAACCAACATTATTTTTTCTTGTTACTATAACGTAACTATTATTATTACAATTAAAAGACTTATTTTTAGGATCTTTCATATTTTCTAGATATCCTTCATTAATTAAAGTTATAGCTAAAACTTTAGTACCTCTTTCATCATTTATTTTAGGAAGTAATCCTGTATGATTTAAGAAATAGTTAGTGGCTGCCACTTCTAAAGACTTCTCATAATCTCTATATAGTGCCTTTTTCGTTGTATTAACATATTTTGTATAAGATACAACTGCCATAGTTGCTATTATCCCCATCAAAGTTATAGTTGCTAATAACTCAATCATTGTAAAACCCTTTTTATTCATTTTCTTTTTCCTCATTTCTTAATACATTATATAAGTTTTCTGCCACATCTTTTGGTAGTATTTCTTCCAAAGATGTAAGTGAGGCTTCTTTTATTTTTTTAAGTGATCCATATTTTTTTAATAATTCTTTTTTTCTAACCTCACCAATACCTTCTACCATATCTAAGTAAGAAGCAAATAGTCCTTGTGATCTTAAATTTCTATGATATGTTATCGCAAAACGATGAACTTCTTCTTGAATCTTAGCAAGATAAATAAATAAAGGACTATCTTTACTAACATTTAAAATATTATTATCTTCATCTATTATAACACTAGTCTTATGATGATTATCTTTCTTTAGTCCTATTATTTTAATAGATAAATTTAATGATTTAAGTACCTCTTTGGCGACAGCAACCTGAGTCTCTCCTCCATCCATTACAATTAAGTCTGGTAGATAATCATTTTCCATAATAGCTTTAAAATATCTTCGATATATTACTTCTCGCATTGCTCCTAAATCATCTTTTACTTCACTCTTAATTTTATATTTACGCCATCTATTTTTTAAAGGAACAAAATCTTGAAAGACAACCATAGCCCCTACATAGTAAGTTCCAAATAAATGAGAGTTATCAAAGCTTTCCATTACTGAAATATCTTTTCCAAGTAGACTAGATAATTCTTTTAAAGCTTTTCTTTTTAAATCATCATCCTTCTTTTCTTTTTCTATCTCTTCTTTTAATAAAATATTAGCATTACAACTAGCTAGATCAAGTAGTTTCTTTAAGTCACCTCTTTTAGGAGTATTAACTTTTACTTTCAAGTATTTGCTTAATAAATCACTATCAACCTCATCCGGTACTAATATCTCTTTTGGTTTTAAGTTCTTTTCATAGAAGTTAATTATATATCTTAATAAATCCTCAGAGACTTCCCCAAATGAAGATAACAAATCATGACTTCTACCAAATAACAATCCATCTCTTATAAAAAAGACGGTTATTGATAAATAATTTTCTTCTTTAGCAAAAGCAAATAAATCTAAATTATAGTTATTTTTTAAGTCTATTTTTTGTTTAGTTAAGGTAACATTTATATCATCTAACATATTTTTAAGTTCTAATGCTCGCTCAAAGTTTAACTTTTCACTAGCTTTATCCATCTCACTTTTAATTTTTTCTACTATCTCTTTACTATTACCATTTAAAAATCTAGTTATCTCTTCTGTCATCTCAAAGATAACCTTAGGATCCACTTCCTTTACACAGTAACCTAAACACTCATGGATATGATAATATAAACATTCCTTCTTCTTTAGATGTTCACACTTTCTTAAAGGATAAAGTCTATTTAACATTAAAACAGTCTTTCTAGCTGCTGCTACATTAGGATAGGGTCCAAACAGTTTATGACTAGTCTTTCTACTAGCATTACGAACCACTTTTAGCCTAGGATACTTCTCTTTAGTTAATTCTATATAAGGATAAGTTTTATCATCTTTTAAAAGAATATTATATTTAGGATCATATTTTTTTATTAAAGTTATTTCAAGAATAAGTGATTCTAATTCACTACTAGTAACAATATACTCAAAGTCATCTATATCTTCTACTAACATAGCTGTCTTTCCTGTTACCGTTCTAGTAAAATAACTTTTCAATCTTCTCTTTAAATTTTTAGCCTTTCCTACATAGATAATTATCCCATCTTTATTTTTCATTTGGTAACTACCCGGTAGTTCTGGTACTAAAGAAAGTTTCTCTTTAAAGTCCTTCATAAACATCACCATTTCTCTATAGATACTATATCACATTATTATCAACTTAATCTAATATTTTTACTACTATTCCATATATAATTATAGTGGCTGAACAATTTTAGTCGATTATTAAAATAATAACAGAAAAGATGGACTCTGTTATGTTTTTTTGATGAAATACAGGAAGTTACTGACTGACAAAAAGCTTGTAAAACTCTAATAATACATAATACTTCTTTTTTTATCACTATACAACTAGTGTTATAGAACATATAAAATTAAACGATTTTCTTTTAATAAGTTATCTAAATAAGCGAGGATAAGTATTATATATTTCTAAGTTAAACCTAGATTTTTTTATAAAGTAAAAACTGTTCAATATCAAACAGTCTTTACTTTTATCTAGGCAATAACAACAGTTCCACTACCACCTAGCTTATCTTCTAACCAACTCTTAGTAGTAGCATCTTTAGTTATTATGTTTATAATAGATGATGTACCATTAAACATATTGTTATAACTAGTTACTTTATCAAATGTAGCTTTTCTAAAATCTAGACTTGTTAAACTGTTACAGTAATAAAACATATTACCCATATCAGTTACTTGTGATGTATCAAAATTTCCTAAATTTAAAATTGCTAAATTGTTACAATAAGAAAACATAGAATACATAATTGTTACGTTTGATGTATCAAAGTTACTTACATCTAGACTGGTTAAACTGCTACAACAAGAAAACATAGCATTCATATTGGTTACTTGTGAGGTATCAAAGTTACTTACATCTAGGCTTGTTAAACTGTTACAGCTATTAAACATATCCTCCATATCTGTTACGTTTGAGGTATCAAAACTACTTACATCTAGGCTTGTTAAACTTTCACACAAATTAAACATAGCATTCATACTTGTTACTTTTGATGTATTAAAGTTACTTACATCCAGACTTGTTAATCTGCTACATTCATAAAACATATTACCCATATTAGTTACTTGTGATGTATCAAAGTTACTTACATCTAAATTTGTTAAACTGCTACACTCTCT